>Ga0193963_1000185_pt1 | contig 32621 bp, 31 predicted proteins | sample FB_6_MG_FD_140359 | JGI IMG/M metagenome (GOLD analysis project Ga0193963, IMG submission 140359) | Microbial mat bacterial communities from the Broadkill River, Lewes, Delaware, United States - FB_6_MG | ecosystem: Environmental > Aquatic > Freshwater > River > Microbial mats | place: USA...
CACCCCAATCAAATGATGTACGAGAGATAGATAAGTCATGAAGTCCATTACTTACAAAGTTTACAATCTCTTTTGCTTTTGATTTTGGCAAAATAAATTCTGGATTATTTTTGTAAAGTTCTAGTAGCTTATCTTCATAATTTGAAAGCCTAAAGAAATAACTTTCTTCTTTTACAATAGAAGTAGGTCTTCCACAGTCTGGACACGCTCCATTATCTAAAAGTTGGGCATCTGTAAAAAATGTTTCACAACTTACACAATAATTACCTTCATAGTTTCCTTTGTAAATGTCACCTTTATCAAACATTTTTTGAAAAGCTTTTTGGACACCTAGTTTATGATCTTGATCTGTAGTTCGTATAAATTTATCATAAGAGATATCGAAGTCATCCCATAATGTTTTAAATTTTCCACTAATCTCATCGGCATACTCTTTGGGAGTTTTCCCTCGTATAGTGGCACTATCTGCAATTTTTTGACCATGTTCATCAGTACCTGTTAAAAAAAATGTATCATACCCTACTAATCTTGAGTATCTAGCTAACATATCTGCTATAATAGTTGTGTACGCATGACCTATATGTGCTACATCGTTTACATAGTAGATTGGTGTTGTTATATATACTTTTTTGCATGAATCTGGCATTTTTATTCCTTGGATTATATTATATTAATTCGTGATTATATCTAAAAATTTCTAAATATGATTTTATTTGAATAAAATGCATTTCTATTTTAGAAAATAATCACTATGCTTATTAATATTTAATATAATTTTACATATAATAATTGTACAATCTTTTTATGAATTTTAATATACTAATAGTTGATGAACAAGAAAATTATTCATCTAATGATCAAAAATCATTATATACTTTAAAAGATACTTGTGTTTTTTTTGCAAATAACTTTGAATCTATCTCTTCTTTATTAAAAAAGGAAGAGTTCAATTTGATTATTTTAAATCTACAAACTTTGAGTTTAGAATTATTATGTAAAAGTTTTCACTTCAAACAATACGATGACGCTACTTTGCCCATTTTTATTTTAGGAGAGTATCAAGATATGCCTCACATATCAAATGTATTTATTTTTGATTTCGTAAATATATCTGTAAGCAAAATGCTATTTTTTAATAAAATTAATTTTTGTCATGCTATGTATAAAAAAGAGTTAGGACATAAAGTAAGAATGAAAGAGTTATTGTATGTTGATAATCTTACAAAACTTCCTAATCGTGCTAAACTTATCAATGATATACGAGATGATACTCTTGGAATATCTGCTCTTGCTGTAATAGATATAAAATCATTTAAAGATATCAATGACTTTTATGGATATAGAGTAGGTGATAGTATATTAAAAAAAGTTATGATTACATTTAATCAAAAAATACGAGATATAAAAAATAAAGTATTATTATATAAATTTGCAGGAGATGTGTATTGTTTAGCTAATATCTCTTTGGACAAAGAAGAATTTCAAAAAAGAATAATTGATATTTTAGAGGCAATAGAGCATGAAAACTTCATTGAAGATGAACATGAAATTGATATACGACTTATCGCTGGTATAACATTTTCGAAAGAAAACAATAAACTTATTACTGCAAACATTGCTTTGCAAGAAGCTAAAAAAAACAATATAGAATATGTTATTTTTTATGATGAGCTTGATAATTTTAAAGAATACCAGAACAATATGTTATGGACAAAAAAATTGAAAAGAGCGATGGATGAAGACAATATAATTCTTTATTATCAGCCACTCATTAACAATAAAACAATGAAAGTTGATAAATATGAATGCCTTGTAAGAATGAGGGATGGAGGTCAAATTATTGCACCATATTTCTTTTTAGGTGTTTCAAAAAAAGCAAATCAATATAAAAATATCACTAAAATAGTTATTGAAAAAGCATTTAGAGAGTTTGAAAAATTGCCATTTGATTTTTCTGTGAATGTTTCTTATGATGATATAGAAGATAAAAAATTTTTAGATTTTATCAAAAAGAAACTAGAAAAATATAATGTAGCAAAAAGAGTTGTTTGGGAAATTCTTGAAGATGAGGGTGTAAAAAGTTATGATGTATTATTTGATTTTATTAAAGAGGTGAAAGCCTTAGGATGTAAAGTTGCTATTGATGACTTTGGTAGTGGATATTCCAATTTTGAACATCTTTTAAAAATGGATGTTGATTATCTCAAAATTGATGCATCGCTTATAAAAAATGTTGCTACAGATGAAAATAGTTATAAAGTTGTCAAAACAATCATAGAGTTTGCAAATAGTCTAAATCTTAAAACAATTGCTGAATATGTAGAAAATGAGGAGATTTTTAATATCACTAAAGAATTAGGTTCTGATTACTCTCAAGGATATTATTTTTCTCCTCCTATTTCTGAAACACTTTATGAAAGTTTTTAGAAGAAAAAGATATTAGTTTTCCAAAAAAGTTTGTATCGTTTCTTCTATATTTTCTATAGATTTTGTAGCATCTACTATAAGTAATTCTACTTGTTTACTTCCCATACTATTGATCATATTTATAGCATCTATCATTCTTTTTTGAATATCTAAAAGATAGGTAGATCCTCTTTTTTCTATACTGTCTTGTTTTTTTTGACTTAATCTATACTCTAACTCTTCTTTTGTAAGTTCTAAGATAATGATTTTATCAGGCATAGCACCATTAAGTGCCATAATATTTAGACTAATTGCAATTTCAATTGGTGCTGTTTTTGCATAAGCGATACCACTTAAAAAACCTCGATCACTGATGATAATATCATCAGGATTTTTTTTGACTATTTCAAAACTATGTTCTGCACGATCTGCCAAAAAAAGGAACATCTCAGCTACTTTTGATTTTGCTTCACCATTCAAAACCATCTCTCTTATTTTTGTACCTATTTGCGTACCACCTGGTTCTTTGGTAAATATCGCTTCTGGATATTTATGTTTGAGGAGATCTAATTGAGTTGATTTACCTGCTGTGTCTATACCTTCTAATATTACATACATTATTCTATATTTCCTTTTTTGATTGATGTGATTATCTCTTTTGGAACTAAATGACTAAAATCACCATCAAATCTGATAAGTTCTCGTACTATTGAAGAGCTTACAAAAGCATTTTCTAATGCTGGCATCAAAAAAATAGTATCTATATCTTTGTCTAAAGAGTGATTGGCATATGACATTTGAAGTTCATATTCAAAATCTGTTGTAGTTCTTAAACCTCTAATAATGGAGTATACATTTTCCTCTCTTGCAAAATTTACTACTAATGTATCAAAAGCTTTTGCTGAAACACCTTTGATATCTTTTGTCGCTTCTTGTATAAATTTTAATCGTGTATTTATATTAAACATAGGTTGTTTTGCTGCTGAAGCTGCAACGCCTAGTATCACTTCATCATATACTTTTAGTGCTCTTGTCAAGATATCCATATGCCCATTTGTAATAGGATCAAATGTACCGCTATAAATTGCTTTTTTGTGTGAACTCATTTTACTTTCCTTGCCATCTTGTGTAGAGATTGTGTTTTATATTTAAAAGGTCGAACCATTTACCAATGATAAATTGTTCCATCTCTTCTAAAGTTTGTTGTTTACTATAATACCCTAGTACAGGAGGAGCTATAGCCACACCTAATGAGGCAATTTTGGCCATATTTTCTAGTTGTATCGCATTAAAAGGCATCTCTCGTGGAGCAATAACTACATCTCTTTTCTCTTTGAGCATTACAGAAAATACTCTTGTGATTAATGTATCGGATATTCCAACGGTACATTTTGCAAGGGTATTCATGCTACAAGGTACGATAATATATCCATCTGTTTTGAAAGACCCTGATGAAACAGATGCCCCTAAATTGGCATCATCTAAATAGGTGACATTAGGTAATTTTTTATATCTTTTATTTTCTTCTAATTTTAAAGCTTTTTTTGCAGCTTTAGAAACAATAACAAAAAGTTCAATATCTTTAGGAATAAGACTTATAAATTTAAAGCCTAGTTGAGTTCCTGATGCTCCTGATATACCTACAATAATTTTCAAATTTTACCCTTTTTTTGAACGAGATTTATTCTACCAAAAAATCTCTTTTGAAAAGGTTTTTGTAGATAATTTTTATCATATTTAAATATAACTTAATAAGTATTATATTATCATAGTGTATAACTTAATAGAATATATAAGGTAACAATAAATGACAAAAATTGCAAGTTTTATACGAGTAAATAAAAATAATAATGAATATACAAATGTACAAGTAGTAGGAATAAAAAAATATTTGCAAGAAAATAACATAACATTGGAAAAAAAGTTAGAAATTGAAGTGAGTATTCCTAGCGAAGAAAAAAAAATCTCTAAAATTTTAGCAAAATGTCAAAATGGTTCTACCATAATAGTATATGATATAAATGTATTGGGAAGAACAACAGCTACTATCTTGAAAAATATCAAATGTTTACTCAAAAATGAGATTCGTGTTATAAGTGTCAAACAAAATTTAGATTTTGTAAACAATGATGATATGCTAACTAAAATGATTTTAGGAGTTATTGGTATGACTATAGATTTGGAAAAAGATTTAATGAGTTTACGAACAAAAGAAGCATTAAATGCAAAAAAACTAGATGGAATATCTTTGGGTAAACCAAAAGGAACGATACAAAAATCCAAATTTGATCTACAAAGAGGCAAAATTGAAGAGTTATTAGTAGTAGGATTAAGTGTTCGAAAAATTGCAAAACTTTTGGGATATAACAATCATATTGGTTTAAATAACTATATTAAAAAAAGAAATATTAGAGAAAATATTGTTACAGATACAGAAGATACAGTACTCGCAAGTTAAAATTTTCTTATTTATTAAAGAAAAGTGTAAATTAAAGAAATACTTAAAGGAAAATAGGTTATAAATCCATCAAAATTAAATTATAGGAAAGTATACCATGTCTTTAATGATAACAGATGAATGTATTGCGTGCGATGCATGTAGAGAAGAGTGTCCAAATGAGGCAATAGAAGAGGGTGATCCGATCTATATTATAGATTCTGATATGTGTACAGAATGTGTAGGTAGTTTTGATGAACCTCAATGTATAGAAGTATGTCCTGTTGATTGTATTGTTTTAGACCCAGACAATCAAGAAACAATGGAAGAGCTTCAGTTTAAATTTGATCAATTAGAAAAAGAAGAGTAAAATGGCAAAAATTACAGCCATCATCGATATTGGTTCAAATTCAATGAGGATGGTTGTTTTTAAAAAAACTAGCCGATTCGCTTTTCATCTCATCAATGAATCAAAATCAAAAGTAAAAATATCTGAGGGGTGTTATGAAAATAATGGAAACCTTCAGCCACTCCCAATGCAAAGAGCATTTGAAGCATTGCAGTCTTTTTTAGAGATAGCAAAAAATTTAAAATCTCGCAAAATATTATGTGTCGCCACATCTGCCTTGCGAGATGCTCCTAACAAAAAAGAATTTTTATCAAAAGTTTCAAGAGATTTAAAATTGAATATAAAAGTGATTTCAGGCGAAAAAGAAGCGTATTATGGTGGAGTTTCCACATTGAATTTATTGGATTGTGATAACTTTACATCAGTTGATATTGGTGGAGGAAGTACTGAATTTGCATTTATAAAAGAGGGTAACATTGCAAAAACTATCTCTTTAGATATAGGAACAGTTCGTATACAAGAGTTATTTCTCAATAAAAATGATATAGATGGAGCAAAAGAATATATTATCTCTCAATTAGAATCTATACAAGAAAAACTTCCTACGGTGGTTGGACTTGGTGGAAGTGCAAGGGCATTGAGTAGAATTATCAAAAAAAATGATTTGTATCCATTGGATAATTTACATGGGTTTACCTATAATGCTCAAGAAAAACTCCCTTTTTTTAGAGATATTATCGAAGCTACATCCAATAAAGAGTTAAAAAAATTAGGTGTTGAAAAAGATCGGTATGATACAATATCATCTGGAACTATTATTTTTAAAACAATTGTCAAGTATTTTGAAGTTCAAAAAGTAGTTACAAGTGAAGTGGGTGTAAGAGAAGGTGTATATTTGTGTGATCTATTACGAACATCAAATTATAAATTTCCTGCTAATTTTAATGTAAGTGTTCGGAGTTTATTAGATCGTTTTGTGGATGATGCGTCACAAAGTGCCTATTTGGGAAATAATGCTCGGAATTTATATGAAGTTTTACAACCTTTACATAATTTGGATCCAAAATATAAATCTATTTTAATAATCGCTTCAAAACTAGAACAAATTGGTATCTCTTTAAATTTTGATAAAAATGAAGATCACTCTTTTTGGTATATTTTAAATGGTTTAACCTATGGATATACCCATAAAGATAAGATGCTCATCGCTACTATTACAAGATTTACAAAAAAATCTCTACCCAAAAAGAAAAATATAGAAGAGTTTAAATCCCTTTTACCAAATATAGAAGTGGTACGATGGTTGAATTTTATGATGACACTCAATATCTCTTTAAATAGTGAATTTAAAAAAATGAAATATGCCTATACTTTGGAAGAAAATATTTTGAAGATTCACTCTTTAGACAATCAGTATTTGGTCAAAAATGCGATAGAAAAGATTCAGACACCAGTAGATTTAGAGTTGGAATATATCTAGTGGATGAGTACTTCAGTGCAAGAGACTTCAAAATTTGTATAGTAAAGTTATCAGCTATGGGGGATATTATCCATGCGATGGTAGCTTTGCAATTTATCAAAAAAAATCTTCCTAATGTTCAAATTGATTGGATAGTAGAAGAGAGTTTTCGAGGTGTTTTAGATAATAATCCAGATATCAATACTATTTTACCTGTCAATTTAAAATCAATCAAAACAAATAAAATGAAAATATTTTCGCAAATAAAATTACTTCGTCACTACGCAAAAAATAATTATGATGTAGTTATTGATGCTCAGGGATTATTAAAATCTGCTATTGTATCCAAAATCCTTGGTGGACGAATAGTGGGAAGTTTTATAGTAGGATTTGATAAAGATTCTATACGAGAAGGACTCGCTAGTTTTTTTTATGATAGAACAGTTTTTATAGGGTATGAAAAGAATGTGATTGATAGAAATATAAAAGTATTATGTAAAACTCTTGATATCATAGTTGACAAAGAAGAGATTTTGAATAAAAAACCATTTTTATATAATAATTCAAAGTTAGAAAACAATCTTTCAGATTCTATTATTTTTGTAGTAGGTGCTTCAAAAGAGAACAAAATTTATCCAAAAGAGAAATTTTTGGAAATTGTAAAAAAACTCAACCAAAAAGTACTTGTGGTATGGGGAAATGATATAGAATATACAACGGCTTTGTGGTTAAGTGAACAATCTAATTTGGTTACACTTGATTCAAGAGGAAATTTGGAAGATTTAAAATTGAAAATTCAAAATTCAAAATTAGTCATCGGTGGAGATACTGGACCTACTCATATGGCATGGGCATTAAATATCCCCTCTATTACTATTTTTGGAAATACACCAGAATATAGAAATACATATATCACAAATATCAATAAAGTGATACAGTCCGAGAGTGTTGTAGATCCATTAAAGATAGATAAAAACGATTTTTCAATACGAGATATTAAAATAGATGATATTGTAAAGTTAGCGAAAGAGTTACTTGAATGTTAGACTATGTACTGTTTATTTTATATAAAATATTTAAATTTATTGTTTTATTATTACCAAAATTTTTAGTCAAGTTTTTTTTGGATACACTCGCTAATATATTATTTTATACAAATATTGAACACAAAAGATATGCAAAAACAAATTTGGATTTTGTATATCAAGATAAAATGAGTGAAAAAAGAAAACGGGAGATTATTAAAAATAGTTATAAAAATTTAGTGTATAATATTTATGAGTTTGTAGAAAATCAAACTTTAAATTTAGAAGGTTTAGAAAAAAAAATAACAGTAGAAAATGAACATATCATCTTAGATGCATTAAAAGCTAAAAAGAAAATAATCTTAATCACGGCACATTATGGTAACTGGGAATATGGAAGTAGTTTTATCCCTTTGAAATATGCACCTACTACAATGGTAGGTCGTCCTATGAATAATAGCTATCTCAATGAAGAACTTAATGCAACAAGAACACGAAATAATACTGAAATGCTTACAAAAAAAGATGCAAGTAGAGGACTTGTAAAAGCTCTAAAAAATAATCGAATTTTAGGGTTGGTTATAGATCAGCATACTAGTGGTGGAATTGATGTAGAGTTTTTAGGACATAGAGTAAAACAAGCAGACTCAACATCACGATTAGCACTAAAATTTGATGCACTTATTATTCCCCTTTTTTTTACTATGGATTCATTTGGAAAATATACTGCAAAATTTTATGAACCTATAGATCCTAAAGAGTATCAAGGTGAAAATAATATTTCGGAACTTACTCAAGTACAAGCCAATATAATGCAAGAGCATATTTTGAACAATCCAGATCAATGGTTTTGGCAACATAAGCGTTTTAAATCATACAATAAAAAAATGTATAAAAAGGAAAAAAATCAATGAAAATAACAAGTACAAAACTAATACTCTTAGGAGCACTTTTTTTAGTAATATTTGATAATTATTCTTTTTTTAAAAATTTGCAAGCTGTATATCCTGTTAATTATGAAAATGGATTTTTTCTTATCTCATTAGTATTAGTATTATTTTCTCTTATTGTTTTTTTATTTTCTTTAGTAAGTTTACGATTTACAATTAAACCTATTATGATACTTATTATTATGATAAGTGCTTTTACAAATTATTTTATGAATACATATAATGTAGTTATAGATAGTACAATGATTCAAAATACTTTGAATACAGATTTCAATGAATCTTTAGATCTTTTAAGTTTTAAGTTAGTTTTATACATAGTATTATTAGGAATAGTTCCTTCTTATATTGTATATAAATTAGAAATTGAAAAAAGAACTTTTAAAATTGAATTTTTCTCTCGTCTCAAATTGATAGTTGTTTCACTTGTTGTAATAGTAGCTATGGTCTATAGTTTAAGTACTTTTTATACCTCTTTTTTGCGAGAACATAAAATATTAAGACTCTATGCAAATCCTATTTTTTATATTTATAGTGTTATAAAATATACAAATGGTGTCTTGAATAGTGGGGATATAGAAGTAAAAAAGATAGGTTTAGATGCAAAGATTGAAAAATCTACTCATAAAAAAAGAGTAGTTATTATGGTCGTTGGAGAAGCGGCAAGAGCTGATCATTTCTCTTTAAATAGTTATGAAAGAGAAACAAATAAATTGGTCTCTCAAGAAAATATCATCAATTTAAGTGATGTTTCATCATGTGGTACTTCAACAGCTGTGAGTGTCCCTTGTATGTTTTCAATCTATACACGAGATAACTATAGTTATAAAAAAAACCAATCAACTCAAAATGTTATTGATGTATTGATGCATGCAAATGTTAATGTACTTTGGAGAGATAATAACTCAAATTGGGAAGATATAGCAAGAACAGGTACCTATCAGAACTATAAAACAAATATTTTAAATAAAGAATGTGATGGTGAGTGTCGAGATATAGGGATGATTGATGGACTTCAAGAGTATATAGATACAGCTGTTGGGGATGTTTTTATTGTTTTACACCAAATGGGAAATCATGGACCTGCGTACTACAAACGATATCCAAAAGAGTTCGAAAAATATACACCTGTATGTGAAACAAATCAACTAGAAAAATGTTCTCCTGAATCTATAAGAAATGCCTATGATAATACACTTTTATATACAGATTATTTTTTATCAAATGTGATAAATCTGCTCAAATTAAATAGTGACTTAGAATCTGCTATGATTTATATGAGTGATCATGGTGAGTCATTGGGTGAAAATGGTGTCTATTTACATGGTTTACCATATTTTATGGCACCAAAGGAGCAGACACATGTTGGTTCTTTTTTATGGTTTTCTGATACTTTTAAAGAAAATATAGATGTAGAAACAATAGAAAAGAATGCAAACAATAGCTATTCACAAGATAACCTTTTTCATACTATTTTGGGTATGATGAATATTAAAACAGAAGTGTATGAAAAAGATATGGATATCTTACAAAAACAACAAGGAACGCTATGAATAATAAACCAAAATATCATCTTTTGAAAAATACGCAATATGCTTTGGAGGGTTTTATCTATGCCTTTAAAACTGAGAGTTCTTTTAAGTTAGAACTTTTTGCAGGTTTTTTTATTTTTATTGCTATATATTTTGTTGAGGTTGATTTGGTATACAAATTGATTTTAAGTATAACAGCATTTTTAGTCTTGATTGTGGAGTTACTCAATAGTGCTGTTGAAAATGTTGTTGATCTTGTTACACAGGATATTCATCCTTTGGCAAAAAGTGCCAAAGACATTGGTGCAACAGCTGTAATGTTTAGTATTGTTCTTCATCTTGTTTGTTGGATTACAATTATTTGCAAATTTTATATATAAAAGGGGAATAGGTATGAGTGTTTTTAAAGAGTTATTAAAATATTATTTTTATCTTGTGCTAGTTTTTTTCATAGGAAGAGTATTTTTATTTATAGCCTATTTTGAAAGGTTTTCAAATGATGATGTAAATTATTGGCTAACATTTTTTTATGGTTTGAGAATGGATACAATCGTAGCTTCTACATTTTTATTAGTCCCTATGGTTTTATTGACTCTTTCTCCTACTCTTTTAAGGGAGTTTGTCAATAAGTTTTTAAAATATTATTTTTTAGTTATTATCTCTTTTTTTATCTATATAGAGATAGCTACATTTCCATTTTTTGCACAGTATGATGTCCGACCAAATTTTCTTTTTGTTGAGTACTTAGAATATCCCCAAGAGGTAATGGGAATGATACTTGCTGATTATAAGATGGCACTTTTTATAGCTTTTTCTCTTATTGGGGTTTTTGTGTATAGTTATTTGAAATATTTTAAAGAGAGTTTCTTAGATGTTTTTGATGATTTATATGTTCATAGGCTTTTATGGTTTATCCCTTTAGTCCTTCTTTTATTTATAGGGATGCGTTCATCGTTTGGACATAGAGCGGCGAATAATTCAGATGCAATGTATTCTTCTAATAGAATTTTAAATGAGGTGACTAAAAATTCTTTTTATAGTATAGTGTATGCAATTTATTCTACAAAAGAACACAGTAGCAAAAGCGTATCTAAAAGATATGGAAAAATGGATATTAATGAAGCTATTCAAAGAGTACAAAAAGAGCTTAATATTGAAAATGCAGATACAAAATATATCTTAAGTCGATTTGAGAAATCGCATTTTAAAAATACTCCAATACAAAAAAAGAATATTGTTATTTTTATTCAAGAGAGTATGGGTTATCAGTTTGTAGAAGCTGTCGGTGGTGAAGCTGGAATTACACCAGAGGTAAATAAACTTGCAAAACAGAGTATACTTTTTACTAATTTGTATTCAAATGGAACAAGAAGTGTGAGAGGATTAGCAGGAAGCGTAGCAGGAAATTTTTCAGTACCTGGTAAAGGGGTACTGAAAAGAAATAAATCACAAAATGATTTTTTTACTTTAGGAAATTTGTTACAACCTATGGGCTACCACACCTCTTTTATTTATGGTGGAGAGAGTCGTTTTGATAATATGAAAAGTTGGTTTTTAGGAAATGGTTTTTCAGAAATTATTGATCAATCAAAATTTACAAATGCAACTTATACAGGTACTTGGGGTGTTTGTGATGGAGATGTTGTGAATAGAGCAAATAAAGAATATGTAAAACTTTATAAACAGAACAAAAAGTTTGCATCTGTTATTTTTTCAACATCAAATCATACTCCATTTGATTTTCCTGATGGAAAAATAGAACTTATCGACGGCGTAGAGAAAAAAAGTGTTAAAAATGCTATAAAATATGCAGATTTTGCAATAGGCGATTTTATTAGACAAGCGAAAAAAGAAGACTACTATAAAGATACTTTATTTGTAATACTTGCAGATCACAATGTGCGTGTTTATGGTGATGATATTGTTCCTGTCAATATGTTCCAAATTCCTGGACTTATTTTGGGTGCAAATATCAAACCAATGGTTTATGATACTATCTCTACACAACCAGATCTGTTAGCAACAGCACTTGATTTGATGGGGATAGAGAGAAAAATACCAGTGATGGGACATTCTATATTTAGTGATAAGAAGCGAAATCTTTCTTTGATGCAATTTAATGATACATACGCTTTACGAATAGATGATACAATAGCAGTGATACGACCAAATACAAAAGCTCTGACATTTCAATATGACAATAAGCGACTTGTCGAAACAACACATAATGAAAAATTGGAAAAAGATCTATTGGCATTTGTGTTGGTGCTAAATCATGTGTATGAGAATAGATTGTACAAGGAGATAAAGTAATGAAACATAAAATATGTATAATAGGTTTGGGTTATGTAGGTTTACCTCTATCCCATGCATTTAGTGAAAAGTATGAAGTTGTGGGTTTTGATATCAATATAACTAGAGTAGAAGAGTTGAATAATGGATTTGATAAAACATTAGAACTCACAAATGAAGAAGTACAACAATCTTTAAAAAATGGGATGATTTTTTCTACAAATTTAGAAGATATTAAGGATTGTAATATTTATATCGTTACTGTGCCTACACCTATTGATTCATCGAATAGACCCGATTTAACTCCTTTGATAAAATCATCTCAAATGATAGGTAAAGTCTTGAAAAAAGATGATATAGTGATCTACGAATCGACTGTATATCCAGGTGTAACAGAAGAGGTATGTGTACCACAGCTCGAAGGCACTTCAAATATGAAATTTAATATTGACTTTTTTTGTGGATATTCTCCTGAGAGAATAAATCCTGGTGATAAAGAGCATACTGTTACAAAAATACTTAAAATTACAGCAGGTTCAACCCCAAAAATTGCTACGATTGTAGATGATTTGTATAAGAGTATTATAATAGCAGGTACTCACAAAGCAAGCTCAATAAAAGTAGCAGAAGCTGCAAAAGTAATTGAAAATACACAAAGAGATGTCAATATTGCACTTGTTAATGAATTGGCATTAATCTTTGATACTATGAATATTAATACAAGTGATGTCATAGAAGCAGCCGCAACTAAGTGGAACTTTATTAAACTCAAACCAGGGTTGGTTGGGGGACATTGTATAGGAGTCGATCCCTATTATCTTACATATAAAGCAGAAGAGTTAGGATATAAACCAAATCTTATTTTGGGTGCAAGACAAATTAATAATGGGATGGGTAAATATATAGCTGAAAAAACGATAAAACTTATGATTAAAAATGGTAAAATAATAAAAAATGCCAATATTTTAGTAATGGGTCTTACATTTAAAGAGAATTGCCCTGATATAAGAAATACAAAAGTAGTAGATATCATAAAAGAACTCGAAGAATATGGCTCAAAAATAGATATGTATGAACCATGGATAAATGAAAAAGATAAACTTTATTACAATTATAACTTTGTAAGTAATCCATTTGAATCTAATAAAAAATATGATGCAATAGTTGTTGCAGTGGGACATGATATATTCAAATCTATCTCTCAAGAAGAATATGAGAATAGTATTAAAGATGAAAAGATTATCATTGATGTCAAAGGAATTGTTCCTCATCCAACTTGGAGACTTTAAAATGAACTGTATAGATAGAATAAATCACAATAAATAATAGGAAAATAAGTAATATGAATACAAAGAAAATATTAGTAACAGGTGGAGCAGGTTTTGTAGGGAGTCATCTTTGTGAAAGATTAGCTCAAAATGAAAATAATGATGTATATTCTTTAGATAACTATTTTACGGGAAGTATAGAAAACCATGTAGCAAATGTAACTTATATAAAAGGAGATACTAAAAACATATCACAACTTATCACTTTTAATCCAGATATGGTCTATCACCTTGGAGAATATTCAAGAGTGGAACAAAGTTTTGATGATATTGAAAAAGTATGGGAATATAATAAAGATGGAATATTTGCTGTTTTAGAGTTCGTAAGACGAGCAGGGTGTAAAATACTGTATGCGGGAAGTTCTACAAAATATGGAGATGGAGGGCTTGGAAGAAGTGCATCTCCTTATGCTTGGACAAAAGCTAGTAATACAGAACTTGTACAAAATTATGGGACTTGGTTTAATGTTCCATATGCTATTACTTATTTTTATAATGTATATGGAGATAGAGAGATTCAAACAGGTAAATATGCAACACTTATAGCCCTTTTTAAAGAGAAAGTGAAAAATAAAGAATCACTTACAATAGTGAGTCCAGGGACTCAAAAAAGAAACTTTACTCATATTGAAGATATTATAGAGGGGCTTATTTTAGTAGGTGAAAATGGTTATGGTGATGAATTTGGTATAGGAAGTGGGGAAGCATTTTCAATTTTGGAAGTTGCTCAAATGTATGGTGGAACAATCGAGATGTTACCAGAACGACGAGGTAATAGAATGATGGCAGATGTTATTAGTGCAAAAACAGAAGCATTGGGATGGAAACCTAAAAGAAAACTTGTTGATTATATAGATGATTTTAAAAATGGACAATAAACAAGCAACGGCACTTATTTGCTTATCTCATCATATAGGTGGGATGGAACTTGCTGCAACGAAACTAGCAAAGGTTTTGAGTGAGTATGTAAATTTAACATATATTATTAAAAAAAATACTTTTATTGAAAAAGAGTGTCTTTCCAATCCTGATTATGAAAAATTGAACTATAAAAGTATAAACTTTAGTACAACACTTCTAAGTCCTTCTATTATTTTGGGAGTAAGAAAGATTATGAAAGACAATAATATAAAAAATGTTATTTTTGTTGGGGCATCGGAGATGAAATCTTTACATTTCGCATTTTTAGGGTTGGATATAAATCTTATACTCAGACATGGAACTTTAAAATCATCACCTAAAAAAGACTGGTTTCATACACTTGTGTATTCAAATGTTTCTTATCATGTTGCTATCTCAAAATATATGTCTGGAAATGTAAAAGAGATAGTTCCTTTTGGTACTAATACGCAGTTAAAAGTAATAGTTCCCTCTTTAGCAAATAAACTCTCTTTACAAACAAGAACAACATCTAATACCTTACGAATCTTACATGCAGGTCGTGTTACTTCAGGAAAAGGGATAGATAATGCAATCTTAGCATGTCAAACTCTGTATGATAATGCAATTGACTTTCATTTTGATAATTATGGTCCAGCTGACTCAAAATATGAAAATAAATTACAAGAATTGTTGGAGAGTATACACTACAAAAAATATGTAGATATAAATGGTTTTACTGATAGTATTTATGATAAATATATGGATCATGATATATTTTTATTTCCAACACCCGATGAGGGATATGGAAATGTGATGATGGAATCTATCTCTCATGGTATAATTGTATTGGCATTTGATAATACAGCTATTAGTAATTTTGGTGAGATGGGTTTTCATATCCATTTAGTAAAAGATGGTTCATTAGATGCTTTGAAAGAGAAACTTTTATATATTGCTAATAACTTTGAAGAAGAAAAAAGATTAGCATTGGGAAATATCGAAAAAGCAAAAGAGGTTTTTTCAACCAAAAGAGAAGCTTCTCAATATATAGAACTGTTACAATAAAAGGATCATAGTTGGAAACATATAATATTGCACTCACATTTAATAAGAGGTTTTTACAGCATGCATGTGTGACTATAATGTCACTCTTGGATACAAATAAAGAATTAAATTTTAGGATTTATATACTGTATGAGGGATTAGAACAAAAAGACAAAAATTTAATGATAAGTATGGTAAAAGAGTATCGATGCGATTTTGAATTTATTGAAGTGGATGATAGTGTTTTTAATGGAGTTGTTACGAAAGGGAGACAACCTACAGTTGTATATTATAGATTATTATTGTCAAGATTAGTTGAAGAGGAAAGAATTTTTTATTTTGATACAGATATTGTGATTAATGGCTCTATAAAAGATTTTTATAATCAAGATTTTGAAGATAATTATTTAGTGGGTGTTGAAGATTGGAGATTGTTTGATAGACATGAAAAATTAAATATGAATCTAGATGCAAAGTATTTTAATAGCGGTTCTACACTGTTAAATTTAAAGAAAATAAAAGAAGATAATATTTATGATAAATGTATTGAGTGTATGAAAACAATAAAGAATCTTCAATTTTTAGATCAAGATGTTATTAATTCTGTGGTTAATGGAAAATGGAAGCAGGGGGAACTCAAATATAATACAATTAGTTCTTATCAGCGAGAAAGTTTTTTGAAAAATGAGTATTTTGAAAAAGATCAAATTTTAGATGCTTTTTACCATCCTATAATTGTACATTATACAGGAGGGAGAAAGCCTTGGCACTATATCTCAAGGAGTAAATTTAGAGATCTGTATTGGAAATATTTAAAAATGACGCCATTTAAAGATTATAGAGAACCTGATAGAACAGTGGTGAATATTATTAAAAAGAATATAACAGTTTTTAGTAAAAAACTGTTTAAATAACTTAAAGTAATTGTTGTAATAAACCGTTTATACTAAAAATAGCGATTGCTGCAATAATTTGAAGATTTATTGTTGTATCTTTCGTTTGAAGATTATTAATTGTAAATCTCTCTTTATCTATAAGGGTAATTGCTAACATTACTATCCATAGTGGCATAAAAAATCGTAAATTAAATTGTGTTGTTAATACTCCAAAAGTGACAGCGAGTGTTGCAAAAATCATGATAAATTGTAACTCTTTATCTTTTTGTTTAAAAGTAAAAATTTGATAATAGATATTTAAAAATATCAATAATCCAACAATACCTAAAGAGATAAAGACATGTAAAAATTGATTGTGTTCATGTTCATGATTTTGTATCGCAGTATACTTGAGTGGAGCTAGCTTTTTAATCTCATTCATCGAATCCCCAGTACCCGCACCAAGGAGTAAATTGTCTATTGCTACTTGATATCCATAATACACCAAACCAGCTCTTTGCCCAATTGATGTTGTGAAATCGGGTTCTTTCTCAAATAACTTCACAATATTTTTTTCTGATTGATCAACTTTATCTTTAAAAAGAGGGCTACTATTATAGGCTAAAGTAAATATAATACAAATACCAACTAATAGTAAAATACTATACTTTTTTAAATAACTCATAGCTATGATAATAATCAATAAAGCAAAAGTGACATATCCTGTCCGTCCACCTGTAAGAAAAATATTCATAGTAGCTGTTATAACAAAAATACTCATTAAAACTTTTATGAGAATGGTGTTGTTTGAGTATACTATTTTTTGTGCCAACAATAATACAACAAAAGCAAGAGCAACACCATAATGGATATGGTTTAAGAATGGTGATGGATCACCAATGGTTTGCGCTGCATAAAAATGAATACCCATTACATCTAATGACCACGGCATTATTTCTAAAAGCATACCATAGGAAGTAACTTCGCTTATAAGCATCCCTATAATAAAGGCAGATATAACTTTATTGATATATCTCCCATCTACTATACAATAAAAGATAATAAGATACAAACCATATTTTATACTCTTAATATTACTTAATCCATTGGAGATATCATCTGTCCAAAGTAAACCCACTACATAGATAAGAAAAAAATATAAGAATGCCTTAACTACTTTATTTTGAAGTGAATTTTTAATATGAGATACGACATCTCCTCTTATGAAAAAAATCAAAAGAATATAGACAAAAACAGTTGCTTTAAATGATTGTGAAATGGGGAGAAAAAATGTATACACAACTAATAGGTTATTCATCCATAGTGTAAGATTATCTTTGTTTGAGATATAAGTTTTACTTTTTGATAGAAGCTGACTGTACATAGGTATAATCCTTTGGGTAAATATGGGGTATAAATTATAATAAAAAAAGTACACTTCAGATACAATAAAGAAAAGGAAGTTTTATGGTTTATTTACTCATTATAGTTGTAACATTGTATCTATTTATAGTTTTAAAAAGATTAAAAAAGTATAAATATAATCAAAGATTAGATTATATTTACAATTTAGAAGAGCATTGTATTCAAAAAGGGGTATTAACAAATTCGAAGATAGATGTAATAAATTTTGATAAGAGTTTTGATACAGTTTTTTTAAAAGTAACCTTAACTTTTAATTTTTTTTCCTACTTTTGTAAGCCTTTTATTCAAATCAACAATACAAAACATTATTTTGAATTTGCTGCTCAAGGGGTAAGATATATCAATATTTCTCATGAAAAATTAGAATGTTTAGAGATACAAAGTAAAAATTTATCAATCAAAAAAGATGAGGTTTTAGTATATGGCTATAAAAATAGTATAGATTTAACAAAAAAGATTGTAATCTTTGCTCCTCATGCGGATGATGCAGAGATTGCAGCATTTGGTTTGTATAAAACATCACAAAATGTAACAATTGTAACAACAACGATTGGTGAAAATGGTGTTTGTAATTATTGTGATCTGTATGATAAAAATAAAACTCAAAATTCATTAAAAAAAGCAGAGTTAAGAACTTTTGATGCCTTAGCTACACCAATGCTCGGAGGTGTAGAGGTACAAAATTCTCTAGCATTAGGATATTTTGGGGGAACACTCAAGTATATGAGTACACATCCAAATGAAAATGTGATATCAAAATCACCTGAATTTGGAAGTATGAATAAATTTAGAAAAGTATCCCATGCTTCTGTACAACTAGAAAAAGAGGTGGAGGCAAATTATCAATCATTTACGACTGATATAAAAGAGATTATTATGCAAATAAATCCTGATATAATAATAACACCTCATCCTACAATAGATAGTCATTCTGATCATAAGCAAACTACAGTGACAGTATGTGATGTTTTAGCTCAAACTCATTGTAAGGCAGATCTGTTATTGTATACCAATCATTTGGAGCAAAGTGAATTATATCCTATTGGATCTATTCATTCTAGCATTGATTTACCACCGAATAAAAAAGAATTTTATTTTGATAGTATCTATTCCTTTGGATTAAACCACTCTCTACAATTAGATAAATTTTTTGCCTTAGAATCTATTCATGATTTACGAAACTCTTTACTTTTTATCTCTATAAAACATGCCTATAAACATTTGTCTAAAATGATAAAAAGAAAGATAATGGGTAAAGATAAAAGTTATTTTAGAAGAGCCTTACGAGCAAATGAACTTTTTTTTGTTGTAAAAAATAAGAATATAGATAAATTACAATAATTGTAAATAGTGTAATTTATCATATCCTAGAGTTATTGAGCGTATATTTGATGATATATTTTGGCGATATGATTTGGTTGGAATTTTAATAAAAACTTATCAAAATTAATTGTAGGTTTTTCATTGAGTGTTTGGATAATTTTATTTACTAAAGCTTCTTTTGTAAAATCGACTCTAAAATCTTCTAACTCTTCTACCATGATATCTTCTGGTCCACCTATTGTTTTGACAGATACAATAGGGGTATGGCATGCTAAGGATTCTAATAAAACATTTCCTAATCCCTCCGCTTTTGATGTAAACACAAATAACTCTGCATTTTGAACCCATGGGTATGGATTGCTTAATGCTCCAAGCATTGTAATAGTATTGGAAAGATTATAGTCTTCTATTTTATTTTGAATATTTTTATACTCTGGACCATCTCCTATAATGACAAGTTTCATATTAAATCCAAAATTATCTTGTGCAAATTTGTAAGCTTCTATAAGTAAATCTACATTTTTATTAGGAGTTATCCGTCCAAAATAGACTATATACTTTTGTTGTATCTCAGGTGTATATTCGAGTGCTTTTTTTTGAACCAATTCTATATTCATAGGATTATAAATAACATGAATTGAGCGTGGTTGAAATCCAACGGTATGAGATACCTCTTCTATTTTATTTTTTATACCATTTGAGATACAAATAATATTTTTATCATGATAGAGTTTTTTTAAAAAGAAGTTTTTTATTTTACCACCTGTAAATATAAACATACTAACTGATACTTGTTTTATTCTATCATCTTTTAACATCCATACATTTTCAAATGTCCCTTGACCTCTTAAAATAATCAAATCAAATTTACCATATTCTTTTTCAAGTTGTTTGATTTTGTACTTAAAAATAAGGGAAGAGAGCATTCCATTCCAAAAAAAATAACTTCCTCGTATAACGGAATTAAAAATTCGTGCGAGGATATTCCAAAAAAAACCAATAATAGTTAATTTTGCGATGGTATCCAAATCAAAATGGTGTGTAAAGACATTTTTTTCAGGTTTTAATCCAGCATTTTTAGTTTTAAAATAGATAAGATGACTTTCATCACCATTATCTGCAAATGATTGGGCAATATTAATTGCAGATCTTTCCATACCACCAATTTTTAAACTTCTTACAACTACAGCTACTCTCATCTCTCTCTCCAAAATTGTACATTATTAATTTGACATACATATAGTTTGTATAGTATCTAAAATAGCTTTAAATGATACGCATCTAAGCATATAAAAGTAAAGTGTTTCTAATAGATATTGGATATAATAAGTAAAAATAAAAGAAGGTATGGTATGAGTATAGTGATATTAAAAGAGGAAGATTTTATAGGGAAAGGAAATGAACGATTTTGTTATGTCCATCCAAATGATACTACTAAGGCTGTAAAATTTAGTTTTGAACAAACAAAAGGGCGTTCAAAACAAACCACATTAGAGGTATCTACATATAAAAAATTGTTAAAAAAAGGACATAGTGATTGGAAACATTTACCACAATATTATGGTGAAATTATGACTAATAAAGGGGAAGCTTTTGTAGTAGGATTAGTACGAGATTATGATGGGGAAGTTTCAAAAAGTTTTGAATACTATATAAAAGAAAATGGTGTAGATACTTATAAAATGGAACTTCAAGAATATAAAGAATATTTTTTAAGATATAGTATAATTTTTAACTATGGTATGATGCCAAAAAATATTTTATTACGCAAAAATAGTGAAACAGATTTTGAGCTAGTACTGATAGATGGACTAGGGGATGTTGCCCATTTTACACTCTTCAATGGAATAAAATATTTTGCTTCGGCACGAATCAATAGAAGATGGGATAAATTTGTAAAAAAATATTTATAATCAATATCTTATATACAGAAATCGTTACATTTGGCAAATAACAGTATATAATTTTTCAAGTTGCAATTCATGATTAAATTTTATTTTTGCTTTTTGATAGCCTGCTTGTGCTAATTTATTTTTATAGTGTTCATCTTCATAAAGAATTTTGATTTTTTTTGCTAAATCTTCGCTCGTTCTATTAAAGAGTAAACCATCTGTACCATCTTCTATAATCTCTAAAGGTCCACCTTTATTAGTTGCAATCATACATACTTTATTGATCATAGCTTCTATAACAACAAGTCCAAATGTCTCTTTTGGTGTGGCTAAAATATTGGTATCAAAAAATTGCATATGTTCATTGACCTCTTTAGTAAAACCTGTAAAGATAATTTGTTTTGAAAGTCCTAAATCAATAACTTTTTGTTTGAGATCATTTAAATAAGTTTCATCCATTGTATGCCCAACTATAAGTGCTTTTATATGGGAATTATTGAGTTCTTTTATAGCATCAATCACTAGATATTGACCTTTGTTTTCTTGAATCCTTCCTACAATTCCAACAATAAAATCATCAGTTTCGATACCGTACTTTTTTTTGAGCGAAAGTATTTTTTCTTTATTGATAATTTTTTCTTCTGTACCCATATATAGCATCTCTATATTTGGACAAACCTTTTGAGGAATAAATTTTTGGAGTTGTTCTTTTACTTGATAGGTCACAGCATGCATGGTATTGATGTTTTTATAGAGCCATTTATGATAAAAATCACTTTTAAATCGAGTCATAGTCATATTTCGTGTTTGTATAATTTGAGGATCTCTTTTACTAAGAACTTTGGATAAAACGATTGTAGCTATATCTTTTGTCCAGTGAAAATGGATAATATCTATATTATTTGCATCAATAAATTTTGCAAGTTCTAAAGCAGGTATAATAGGAAAAAGTTTATTTCTTTTAAGATAAAATTTGTCTGGACTCTCTATATAATTATCAAGTTTTGTGTTTTTTTCTACAATAAGTTTACAATTGGTTTTTGTTTGGAAATCTTGAAAACAATTAAGCATAAACAGTTCCAATCCACCAAGGTCTGGGGATAAACATAATTCTAATATATTCACAAGTTTTGTATCTTTCATTATTTATACTCTTTGAATTGATTTGTTTTACCTTGAAACAGAAGCTTTTGAGAAACTTTTGTAAAAGCTAATACTTTATTTCTAAATGCAATAATATCATTATTACAATTAATTTCTTTATCATAATATTTTGAAACATCATAGCATTTATAGGTATTTGTAATAGTATTAATCTCCAATGCGTTATTGTTTTCTATCCAGCCTAATGTACCGTTATGATAATAATCTGCAAAAAAACCATGATCACTAAAAAGTGATTTTCCAGAAAAGTTATCTGTATATTTTCTATAATCACCTAATACAATATCTAAAAGAGATGGTGCAAAGTCTCTTTGTGAAAGATATGAATTTATATATTGAGGTTTTAAATCTTTATGATAAATTGCAAAAGGGATCATATAGTTTAAAAAACTGCTGCCACTTACCCCACCACAATGATCCGCCATAAATACAAATACTGTATTTGGATAGAGTTTTTGTATTTTTTTTGTAAAATCTTCTAAGGCTTTATCTGAAAAATGTAAGGCATTTAATCTGTCATTGATATTTTTATTTGCTACAAAATTGATAGATTGTATCTCATTAGGAATAACATGGTCGTGTGTTGTAGCTCCATTTATCCCTAAAACGAATGGTTTTGTAGTTTGTTCTAGTGTCTCAATGACAAAATTATAAAGATCAGGATCTTGAACTCCCCAATAATTTTCTTCATAGATTCTTTTTTTGATATCGCGTTTCCCATAACTTTTTGTAAAACCTAAAGATTGTGTGAGTGAACCTGTTCCACTTGTTTCTTTTGAAGTTCCTTGAAAAAATAAACTTTCATAGCCATTATTTGTAAATATATTGATCAAAGAATCATATTTATAGTCTTGCAATTGCGTTTTTGCAATTGTTTTCCCCAATGGATTTTGGTAAGATGTAAGGGAAGCAAATATCCCTTCGGTTGTTCTATGACCAGCTGCAATCATCGCTTTTGGTCTGATTGATTGTTGTATTATTTTATCATAAAAAGGGGTGGTAGATATATCTGATTGTGTAAAACCATATTCTTTCATATTGACACCACTCCAGCTTTCTAAAAAATAAATTACTACATTTGGTTTGTTTAATTGTGTTTGGTAGGGTATATGTTTGGTTTCATAGAGTTCTTTCACCTCATCTTGAATATTTGAATTAACAAGATCTGGTAATTTAAGAGCAGTAAGTTGCTTTTTTTTATTTGCAATGGCATAGAGCATATTGTATGTACCATTAAGTGCTAGACTAGAAAGTTTTGTATCTCCAATTTGATTTGATTGCCATGGATTTAGAGGGATACTTTGAGTCATTCCTCTTACAAAAAAGATTGTAATAAGGAGAAGAAATAATTTTTTGAAAATATAATATATATTTATTTGTATAGGAGAAAGAGTAGAGGCGATACTCTTATATAAAAATAAAATTAAGGTGATAGCCGTGAAAAATGCAAATATACTCATAATCAAATGTTGTGATAATGCTGTCATAATAAGACCAGATGCATCCCCTGCAGCATCTGATACTTCATATCCTGTATGTCTACTTGCTTCATAAAAGTAAAAAATATCAGAAATTTGACTCAGCCACAATGAAGTTGTCAAGATTGCTATAAAAAATAAAAATATTTTTTTATTAAAATCAAATAGTGTAGAAAAAAATGTAAAAATTGCAGCAAGAGCAAAATCAAATTTGTATCCCCATAGTATGGCATAAAAAAGTTCGGATATATTAAAACTTTGAAAATTATCAAAGAGATACAATAAAAATAAGAACTTAGAAATTAATATGATACTATAAATAAAGATAAAAAGAACAAAATAATTTTTAAGATAATTAAGATTTAGAGATGACACAATAAGCCTTTGAAGTTGATTATTTAAGTATTTTAAATACTATTAATTGTTATTATATCACATTAGCAATAAAAAGGATGATAAATGATTTATTTGGATAAAGATGATTTTTTACAATCAGGGAGCGAAAGAGATTGTTATATTCATCCAATAGAGAATAATAAAGTGGTGAAGATTATTCGAGAAACAAAAAAAGATGGAGGTCAAAACGATATAGAATATAAATATTATAAATATTTAGAAAAATATAATGCAAGTTTAGTGCATATACCTCAATGTTATGGTTTTATCAATACCAATTTAGGGAAAGGTTTAGTGTTTGATAAGATTGTTAATTTTGACAATACTCAATCACAACAATTTAAATATTATATTAAAGATAAGTTACTTACAAATAGTCAAGAAAATGAATTATTAGAAGAACTTAAACAGTATTTAGAAAAGAATAAGATTTTATTTGTGGATGCCTCACTTCGAAATGTATTATGTCAGAAAATATCAGAAGATAACTATAAATTGATGATTATAGATGGATTAGGAGGAAGACGACCTGGTTTAAAATCTACTTTATATATTCAAAGAGTATTATTGCCTTATCATATATATAAAATAAAAAAACAATGGAAAATGCTTTTGTTTCAGATATATAAAGTGAAAAAAGGGATTAAAAAATAAAATAAATTTTTTAACTAATAGAAGATTATGTGAAATGGTATGAATAACAGTCACTTTTTGCTATAATTTAACACACTACAAAATGAAAGTTTTTAATGAATACTAAAATAACAGTCAATATAATTACACTCAATGAAGAAAAAAACATAAGAGATGCTATCAATTCTGTAAAAGAGATTGCAGATGAGATCATAGTGGTCGATTCTTTGAGTACAGACAAAACATGTGAGATTGCAAAATCTTTAGGTGCAAGAGTGATAAGTCAAAAATATTTAGGCGATGGTGCTCAAAAAGCTTTTGTAGTTAATCATGCGACAAATGATTGGATACTGAGTATTGATGCAGATGAAAGAGTTGATACAGATGCTATCATTGCGATTAAGAAGCTAAATTTGGAAACTACTTCGTATGATGCTTACTCTTTTGCACGAAAAACATACATAGGGAAAAAGTTTATAAAGTTATGGTATCCAGATAGAGTAACACGGTTGTATAACAAAACAAAATGTGGATTTTCTACAGTGGGAGGACACGCCAAAGTAGAAACGCATTCTATCTGTGATATTGATGCACATCTTTTACATTATTCTTATGCAAACTATTCAGAGATGATACAAACAAGTCATAAGTTTATACAAAGAGGGGCGAGACTCACTTTTGAATCGGGTAAAAGAGCTAAAAAGTATGATCCTTTTTTGCATGGATTAGGTGCTTTATTTAAAGCATTGGTTTTAAAAGGTGGCATTTTTCACGGGCTTGATGGACTCAATGTTGCAGTAGTATCTGCTTTTAGTTCGTATATGAAATATGCATTGATGATAGAGATGGAAGAGAATAGCAAATGATGAAACTCATACTAAATAGTGGCTGTGAATCGTATAGAGATTTTTTAGAAAATATAAAATCATCTTTTGAAGAAAATAGAAGTACAATTCATAAAGCACGGAATGAGCTCAAAGAGATACACTACGCAGGTGTGAATACAATTGTTAAGTCTTTTAAAGTACCTCATCTACTCAATAAAATTATCTATACCTATTTTCGAGATTCAAAAGCAAAAAGATCGTATGAATATTCATTACGCATTAGTAGTTTTGTCCCTAAAGCTATAGGATATGTAGAGTTTTATAAAAATGGTTTATTGGATACTAGCTATTTTATAAGTGAAAAGTTTGAGTATACTTATACTATACGAGAGGCATTAAAAAAGAAACTCAATAAAACAGATGCTCAATATGATGCAATATACAAAGCATTTGCTAAGTTTACATTTGATTTACATGAAAATAATATATTTCATGATGATTATTCCCCTGGTAATATTCTTATAAAAGAGACACAACAAGGGCTTGAATTTAAGATAGTCGATATTAATCGTATGAGTTTTAATGTTTTAACTGAAAGTAAAAGAGCTCAAAATTTTGAAAAATTATGGGCTTTGGATGATATTTTAAAAGTTATGGCAGATGAGTATACAAAGTTTTATAGCTCAAGTGATGCTAAAATATTTAAAAAAAGTGTGTTATATTTTTCAAATAAAAATAAAAAAATAAAAAACTTTAAAAAAAGATTAAAAGGGAAACCTGTAACTGATTAGATCAGTTCTCTCTCAAAAAAACAAAGAATGTACAAAAGGACACAACTCATTGAAACAATTTATTAAACAATATATTCCCTACTACAAAAACTATAAAAGACAATTCTTTTACGCAATAATTGGTATGATAATGGTAGCTGTAGGGACAAGTGGAACAGCGTATGTCATCAAGCCTGTGCTTGATGAGATATTTATCAATAAAGATCAAGAGATGTTGCAACTGCTTCCTTTTGCTGTCATTATTTTATATGCTATGAAAGGGATAGGTCGGTATATACAAACATATTATATCTCTTATATAGGTTCTGATATTATACGGATTATTCGAGATAAATTTCTAAATCATATTTTGATTCAAGATATTAAATTTTTTAATCAAAAACATGGTGGGGAACTTTTAAGTAGGGTGACAAATGATATCAATGCAATACAATCGGCAGTTTCTTCCCATATCGCTATTATTATTATGGAGTCTTTTACTATTATTGCACTTATCGGTGTTGTAATATACCAATCTCCAAAATTGGCATTTTGGGGATTGATTGTATTACCAGCTATTATCTACCCTTTATCACTTTTGGCAAAAAAGATGAAAAAAATATCGCATAAAACACAAGAAAAAGTATCTGCTCTTACTTCTGTATTAAGTGAGATATTTAATAATATTGAGTTGATTATTGCAAGTAATTCCCAAAATAAACAATCTGAAGATTTTCAAAAAATAAATAAAGAATACTTTAAAATAGGGATGAAAGGTGTCAAGACAAATGCTTTGGTATCTCCTCTTATGGAGATTATTGGAGCTATTGCTGCTGCTGCTGTTATTGCTATGGGTGGTATTGAGGTTATCAATGGCAATATGAGTGTTGGAGAATTTTTTTCATTTATGACTGCCTTGTTTATGTTGTATACCCCTATCAAGAGATTGTCTAGTGTTTATAACCAATTTCAAAAAGCAATTGCTGCCAATGAGAGAATAAATGATATTTTTCATCAATCAAATGAGATAAAAGAAGGAGAAAAAAATCTTGAAAATTCAGTAGAATCAGTTAGTTTTGAAAATATCTTTTTAAAATATGATGACAAAATAGCTCTTAAAGGTATAAATTTAGAAGCTAAAAAAGGGGAAAAAATAGCACTCGTCGGAGATAGTGGAGGTGGTAAAAGTTCTCTTGTCAATCTTATATTACGATTTTATGATCCTTATCAAGGAGAGATAAGATTTAATAATCAAAATATAAATGATTTGACTTTTCAAAGTTTAAGAGACTCTATCTCAATAGTGACACAACGTGTGTATATTTTTAATGATACAATTGCAAATAATATTTGCTATGGACATAAATTAGATGAAAAAAAGGTGATTGATGCTTTAACTCAAGCGCATGCTTTGGATTTTGTAGAGAGTTTGGAAGATGGAATTTATACAAAACTTGATGAATTTGGTTCAAATCTTTCAGGGGGACAAAGACAACGTATCGCAATAGCAAGAGCATTATATAAAAAACCTCAAATACTGATATTTGATGAAGCAACTTCAGCACTTGATAATGAATCAGAATCGATCATTACTAAGGTACTTGATGAGGTAAGTACAGATAAGATTACATTTGTAATTGCACATAGATTAAGTACTATTAAAAATGCCAATAAAATCGCAGTATTTAAAGATGGTGAGATCATTTGTCAAGATACTGAAAAAGTATTGCTAGAAACCTGTCCTGAGTATAAAAGACTTCATCAGTTAGCGAGTCTATAAACTATGAATATATTAATCACACGCCATGACAAAATAGGTGACTTTATGACAATGTTACCTGTATGTAAAGTTTTGAAAGAGCGTACAAATCATACAAATCATACAATTGTTATGTTAGTTTCAAAAGTAAATGTTAACATAGCACAAAAGCTTAATTTTATAGATGAGGTTATTGAGTATAGTGAAGATACTTTTACCCTTTTAAAAAGACTATCTCCTTATAAATTTGATGTTAGTATTAGCGGATATATCGATATGAATTTGGGTTTTTCTTTGTTTTTAGCTCGTATACCAGTACGAATAGCACCTGCAACTAAAATAGCACAAATATTTTTTAATCGAACCATACAACAACGAAGAAGTAAGGTAGAAAAAACAGAATGGGCTTACAATCTTGATTTGCTGAAAAAGTTTGATGACAATATATTATTAGATTTTTCTACACCTTTGGTAAAAACAGATATAAAAAGAGAAAAATTTATCATATTTCATGCGGGTTTTGGTGGCAGTAGTGATGGAAATCTTACACTAGATGAGTATCTCTCTTTAGCAAAAAAAGCGAGTCAAATTATAAAAGTGGTGTTTTGTTTTGGTCCTGATGATAAAGAGACTCAAAAGTATATAGAAAAAAATTTAGATTTTGACGCTAGTATCAAAGATGATTTTAGCTCACTTTGGGACTATACTGTTTTTATAGCAAGTTCAAAACTATTTATTAGTACCTCAACGGGTCCTATGCATCTAGCTGGTTTGACTAATACTCCAACACTCTCTTTTTTTGGGAGAAATCTATTTGCAAGTTCAAAAAGATGGGCTACAATTAGTGATAAAGAATATCAACATAATTATGAAATTCCTATCAATTATGGAAAAGAATTTTATGATATAATTGAAAATAAATTAATAAAAATAATTAAAGGAGAGAAATAATGGGTGCATTAAAACTAGAAGATTTACCGTACTATACTTATGATGACTATAAAAATTGGGAAGATAACTGGGAGCTTATTTGTGGTGTGCCGTATGCTATGGCACCAGCTCCAATGATAAAACATCAGTCGATTAGTAACAATATCGCTTGGGAATTAAAAAATTTATTGAACAATTGTAAAAAATGTCAAGTATTACTTCCTGTAGACTGGCATATATCTGATGATACAATTGTACAGCCTGATAACTCTGTGATATGTCACAAGCCTAAACATGAGGCGTATATTACAAAAGCTCCAAAGATTATATTTGAGATTTTATCAAAGTCAACAGCTAAAAAAGACAAAACACTTAAATATGATTTGTATGAAAAAGAGGGTGTAAAGTATTATATCATCGTTGATCCTAAAGAAGAGTTGGCAAAAGTATACCAACTCAAAGAGGGTAAATATATTAAGATGGTAGATGCTACAGATGAGAAAGTGAAATTTGATATAGAAGAGTGTAATACAACTATCTCATTTAATTTTGCGAAGATTTGGTAGGAATAATATTTTTTAAATAAATGGAGATGATACAATGAATAGATATACAGATATAGATTTTAATAACAAAACAATTTTAATCACAGGGGCTGCTGGATTTATAGGCTCTAGTTTAGCTTTTTATTTTCAAGAGAATTATCCTGATGCTACGATTGTAGCTTTTGATATGTTTAGAAGTGGTGAAACATTTTCGAATGGGAATTTGAAAAGTTTTGGGCATTTTAAAAATCTTTTGGGATTTAATGGTGTGGTGATAAGTGGTGACATTAATGATAAAATGGCTTTAAAAGATTTGGAAAATTCTTATAAATTTGATTATATTTTTCATCAAGCTGCTATATCTGATACTACGGTTCAAGAGCAAGATTTGATGATGAAAACAAATGTGAATGCGTATGAAGACCTACTCAAAATCGCAATTAAACATGGTGCGAATATGATCTATGCAAGTTCAGCTGCAACCTATGGAGACAGTGATAGATTCGAGGTAGGGTATGAGCAACCAAATAATGCTTATGGGTTTTCAAAAGTGATGATGGATAATATCACTGCTAAATATATTCAAAAAGGTGTAGACATCTCTATTGTTGGATTAAAGTATTTTAATGTATATGGTCCACGAGAATTTTTCAAAAATAGCACCTCATCTATGGTGGTACAGTTTGGACATCAAATATTAAAAGGATTAACTCCAAAATTATTTGAAGGAAGTGATAAAATACTCAGAGATTTTATCTATATAGATGATATCATCCAAGCGAATATAAAAGCGTGTACTCCCAAAAAATCAGGTGTATACAATGTAGGGACTGGAAAAGCTCGAAGTTTTGAAGATATAGTCAATATTTTGCAAAAAGAGTTAGAAATAGATAATGGTAAAAACTATATCCCTAATCCTTTTGTAGGATCGTATCAGTTTTTTACACAAGCAAATATACAATCTACACAAGAAAATCTTGGATATGAGCCACAATATGAGATGGAAGAGGGTATCAAGGCGTATATACCTGAGATAAAAAGATTGTTTGATACAGAGGTGAAATAATGACAAATTCTATACATAGGATAAAACAACCGAATATCTTGGTTATTGGTGATTTGATGATAGACCACTATCTTTGGGGAGATACAAATCGTATCTCCCCTGAAGCACCAGTACAAGTTGTAGATGTCAAAAAAGAGACTACCGTTTTAGGTGGTGCTGGAAATGTAGTGAACAATCTTGTTTCTTTAGGTGCTGATGTGATGGTTATATCTGTAGTGGGTGAAGATACAGTTTCATCTGAATTAACACAAATGCTTGAGGATATAGGAGTACGGCACTATTTAATTCATGATGAAAATAGAAAAACGACAAAAAAAAGTAGAATCATCGCTTCAGCTCAACAGATCATACGATACGATCAAGAGTCAAAAGAGAATATCTCAAAAGAGAGTGAAGCTTTGATAACCGTTGGACTCTTACATATTATTGAGCAGTTTGATGTTATTTTGGTTTCTGATTATGGGAAAGGGGTGATTACAAATAGTTTGATGAAAAAGATTAATTTTTGTGCATCTTCTCACGATGTAAAAGTTTTGGTTGATCCTAAAGGAGATGATTATACGAAATATATCGGAAGTTATCTACTTACCCCAAATAAAAAAGAGGCTGAATCTGCTACAAATATATCCATCAAGGATGATGCAAGTTTAAAAGTAGCATTAAAAAAACTTTATAATACGGCTTGTTTAAAAGTACCAATGATCACCTTAAGTGAAGATGGAATAGCGATATTAGATGAGAATGAAAATGTAGTTATCAAACCAACAGTTGCTAGAGAGGTGTTTGATGTAACGGGGGCTGGTGATACCGTATTGGCTAGTTTAGGATACTGTTTAGCTCAAGATAAAAGTATAGAAGATGCCATGGAGTTTGCAAATCTAGCTGCTGGAGTAGTTGTAGGAAAAATCGGATCTGCTACGGCTACTATTGAAGAGATAGAAGAGTATAAAAGTAGCTTACATAAAAGTAGTATAGAATCTCATATTAAAACATTTGATGAGATAACAAAAACAGTAGCTCGTTTAAAAAAACAAAATAAAAAAATAGTATTTACAAATGGCTGTTTTGATATCTTACACAAAGGACATGTTCAATATCTCGATACTGCGAAATCATTTGGAGATGTGTTAATTCTTGGGCTTAATAGTGATGCAAGTGTGAGTGCATTAAAAGGGGCAAATCGACCTATAAACAATGAAGATGATCGAGGGTATATACTAGCTGCTTTAGAAAGTGTAGATTATGTCGTTTTATTTACAGATGACACACCATTGAGTCTTATCGAGATAGTCCAACCCGATGTATTGGTCAAAGGTGGAGATTATGAGGGTAAAAAGGTTGTCGGGAGTGACATAGCAAAAGAACTAAAACTTGTTCAGTTTGTTGATGGGAAGAGTACTACTAGAACTATTGAGAAGATACAGAGTGTGAAATAGATGAATCAAATAGCCAATAATAACCTCATAGAAAGTTTAAAATATCTTATTGGCTCATCAAGAGAAAAAATAGTCCAATCGGTAAATACAACAATGGTACAAACTTATTGGAGTATAGGAAAAACACTTGTAGAAGATGAGCAGCAAGGAAAAGCAAGAGCAGATCCAGACAAGAGAGACTGAGTGTCGAGGAGCAAGACTTTTATATAGACTTAGTTTTTTACAATTTCAAACTCAAGTGTTTTTTACTTATAGATTTAAAATTAGGAAAATTAACTCATCAAGATGTGGGGCAGATGGATACTTATGTAAGGGTATATGATAAGTTTCATAAAAGTGATGATGACAATCCTACCATTGGATTGATTTTGTGTAGCCAAAGTTCTGATGCTGTTGCAAAA
>Ga0193963_1000186_pt1 | contig 32502 bp, 28 predicted proteins | sample FB_6_MG_FD_140359 | JGI IMG/M metagenome (GOLD analysis project Ga0193963, IMG submission 140359) | Microbial mat bacterial communities from the Broadkill River, Lewes, Delaware, United States - FB_6_MG | ecosystem: Environmental > Aquatic > Freshwater > River > Microbial mats | place: USA...
ATTTTAAGATTAAAGAAATCACATTGGATTCTTTACAATAAAAAAAGGATGATGATTTGATAGAAAAAATATTAGATATTCTTGAAAAAGCTAAAGATGAAGTTTCAATAATCAAAGATATGGATAAAAAGAATAGCTACTATGAAAAAGAACAATTTGTAGATGAAGAAGGTAAAACAGATTGTAATCTATTTTATGGTGATAATTTAGATGTAATGAGTTTTTTATTAGATAAAAAAGAACAATTAGATTTGATATATATTGATCCACCATTTGCGAGCAAGGCTAATTATTCTACAAAAATCAAATTAAAGAACAAAGATGATGAGATAGTAAAATTTAATTCATTAGTTTATAGAGATAATTGGAAAGAAGATATTATTGGTTATTTGGAAATGTTAACACCAAGATTAATGTTGATGAGAGAACTTTTATCTGATAGGGGAAGTATTTATATTCATGTTGATTGGCATGCTAGTCATTATGTAAAAATAATACTTGATGAAATATTTGGCAGAGATAATTTTATAAATGAAATTATTTGGAATTATAAATCAGGTGGAGCTAGTAAAAAGAGATTTTCTAGAAAACATGATACTATATTTTTATACTCTAAAACAAATGATTATATATTTAACTCTAAAAAAGAAAAATCATATAATAGAGGATACAAAAAATACGGATTCAAAGGTGTAGAAGAGTATGTAGACGATATAGGATGGTATACTTTAGTTAATATGAAAGATACCTGGGAAATAGATATGGTAGGTAGAACTTCTAAAGAGAGGGTAGAGTATGCTACTCAGAAACCTATAAAACTGCTAAAAAGAATCATAGAAATATCATCAAATAAAGATTCTATTGTGGGAGATTTCTTTTCTGGTTCTGGTACTACAGTTGCTGTAGCTTCAGAATTAGGTAGAAAATGTATATCTGTTGATTCTTGTAAAAAATCAGTTTCAACGATTCAGAAAAGATTGATTGATAATGATATTAGTTATAGATATTTTGAAGATAAAAAAAATAGCAAAGATAATAATTTTTCAGTGGTATGTAAAATTGAAAATGGAAAAGTAAATGTTAATAACATTAAGTACAAAGATGTTGATAAATTACCAATAAAAAAGAAAGAACGTGAAGAATTTTTAAAATTAGTTTCAATAAATAAAGACGTTGTAATTGATTATATTTTAGAATGTGTGTATATTAATAATATTATTAGAATATATAAAGCACTAGATAATCAAGAAAGCAAAGAAGATAATAATGATGAAACAATGATATATGAAGTAATATATAAAATAGTAGATATATTTGGAAATTATATGTATGTAAAAAACCCACTCGCTTAGAAGTGGGTTTTTTACATGTTTTACTAATATTTATACTTATGGATGAGCGTTTTTAGTTCATATTTGAATATCTGTAATCTGAAATTGGGTTCAAACAATCTTTTATGCTTCTAGGATTAACCCATTTATACATATTCATAATACTTCCTGCTTTATCATTAGTGCCAGAATTTTTTCCACCACCAAAAGGTGATTGACCAACTACAGCACCTGTAGATTTATCGTTTAGATAGAAATTACCAGCAGACCCTCTCAGCATAGTTTCAGCTTCTATTAGAATAGCTCTATTTTGTGAAAATATAGATCCAGTTAATGCATAATTACTAGAATCTCTACATAATTTTAAAGTATCTAGATATTTTTCGTTTTCATATACATAAACCGTTAAAACAGGTCCAAATATTTCTTCCTTCATAGTTATAAACTCAGGATTACTTGTTAATATAACAGTAGGTTCAATGAAATAGCCTTTGCTGTCATCGTATGTTCCGCCTGCTATAATTTTAGCATCATCAGCTTGATTTGCTAAATCTATATAGTGTGAAATTTTATCAAAAGCTTTTTTATCTATTACTGCTGAAAGTAGATTTCCTCTATCTTCTGCACTTCCAGTTTTTATAGTAGATAATTCTGAAGTAAGTTTTTCAAGTATTTCTTCAGATAAAGATTTTGGTATATACATTCTAGATGTAGCAGAGCATTTTTGTCCTTGATATTCAAAAGCGGCTCTAATAACATTGGCTATGACTACATCAACTTTAGCTTCCTCATGAACGAAACAGAAATTTTTTCCACCTGTTTCTCCTACTAAACGAGGATAGCAAATATAATTTTCAATATTTTCTCCAACTTTTTTCCAAATTTCTTTGAATGTTTTAGTTGAACCAGTAAAGTGGCAACCAGCGAAGTTTTTATCTGATAATACTAAATCTGTGATTTGAGATGCTTTACCAGGTATAAAATTAATAACGCCATCAGGTAAACCAGCTTCTTTTAGTAATTGATATACTACATATCCAGAGTACACAGCACTAGAAGCGGGCTTCCATACAACTGTATTGCCTGCCATAGCTGGAGCAGTACATAAATTTGAAGCTATAGATGTAAAGTTAAAGGGAGATACTGCATAAATAAATCCATCTAATGGTCTATAGTCAATCATGTTGATACTATCTTCAGATTGCAATGGTTGAGAAGCATATATATCGCTTAGAGCCTTTGCATTAGCATTGAAAAAATCAGTTAATTCACAAGCAGCATCTATTTCAGCTTGATGAAAAGTTTTTGCTTGGCATAACATAGTTGAGGCATTTAATTTTTGTCTCCAACTTGTTTTTGCTAACATACCAGCTTTTAAAAATATTTTCATTCGCTTATCATAGCTCATATCTTGCCATGTTTTTTTAGCTTCCATAGATACTTTAATAGCAAGTTCTATTTCATCTTTTCCTGCAAGATGATAATTTGCTAGTATAGTGTCCTTTTCATATGGAATAGTGCATGGTTTTGTATTATTTGTTCGAATTTCTTTACCACCTATAATTAAAGGTATATCCAATACTTCTTTTCTCATAGAAGCAATTTCTTTCTCTAATTCTTCTCTTTCTGGGCTTCCAGGCAAATAAGATAGAACAGGCTCATTGACAAAATCATTGATTTTAAAAATATTATTATTCATATGTCCTCCTAGTTAATTTTTACTTTACTTAATTCTATCACTTGACAAGAATATATGCAATCAAAAACTTTTGACAATTATAGAAAAGCGTTGCTTGGCTTTTTATAATAAACTAAAATTAACGAAAGGATATGTTTTAGAAAGATAAAACGCAAATGAACATAAAAAAATATTATGAAATATGAAAAAAAACATCAAAAATATGGTGGCTACCTTTGGTAACTACTAATAAAAATGTAAAAAAAACAGCCTGAGCTGTTTTTTAAAAAGTATTTACATCAAATTTTCATTATATACAGCTCTAGTTCCGCCTACAAATTTTCTTCTTGTTCTAGCGCAAACTAAGTTGGCTTCACCTATTTTTTTTACGCTAATTCTAACGGGTACAGCAACTTCTTTTAGGTGCATACCTATAAGTGTGTCGCCTATATCTATGCCAGCATCTGCTTTTATATGCTCTACTGCTACAGCGTCATCGAAAAACTTGTAGGCAGCTGTAGAAAATGAGCCACCTGCTTTAGGCATTGGCACAACATTAACTTCTTCTATGTTTAATTTGTCAGCTAATACTCTTTCAGTTATAATTGCTCTGTTTAGATGTTCACAACATTGAGTAGCTAAAAATATTCCTTTTTCTTTAGTGATTGAGTAGATTGAATTAAATAGAGTTTCTGCTACTTCATAATTAGAATTACTACCTATCTTATCACCACAAACTTCGCTAGATGAACATCCAACTACTAAAATTTGTCCTTTTTTTAAATCAATTGCATCTATGAATTCTGCAACTGCTTTAGAAATTTGACTTTCTATATCTTTAATCATATAAATACACTCCTTATCATGATATATGCATAATTATAACACTGAATATTGCAATAATCAATGATAAAGCTAAATATTAAAATGAATAATAATAAGCTGAAAAGTGGTATGTAAAATATTCAGTTGAATAATCTTCTCAAAGCCTCTTAAATTCACAATTATTTTCTTGAAAAAACTGCTATTAAAGGGTATAATATATTGATATATTAGATTTATAAAAATTAGGAGGCATTATGACAGTTAGATTGAGATTTGCACCAAGTCCAACAGGTTATTTACACATAGGTGGACTTAAGAGTGCTCTTTATAATTACGTATACGCAAAAGGACATGAAGGAACATATATATTAAGAATAGAAGATACTGATAGAACTAGATTTGTAGATGGAGCTATAGAAAATTTGATAGATTCATTACAATGGGCTGGAGTTAAACACGATGAAGGTGTTTTTATTGAAGATGGCAAATTAGTTCAAAAAGGTGAGTTTGGTCCTTATGTACAATCGGAGAGATTAGATTTATATAAAAAGCATATAGATATTTTATTAGAAAAAGGATATGCATATTATTGTTTCTGTACAAAAGAGAGATTAGATGAAGTTAGAGAAAAACAAAAAGCGAATAATGAAACACCTATGTATGATAAACATTGTAGGAATTTATCAAAAGAAGAAGTTGATGCTAAAATAGCAGCTGGCGAAGAATATGTTATTAGACTTAGAATGCCTGAAAACAAAGATATCACTTTCCATGATGCTATAAAAGGTAGTATAACTATTAATTCATCTGAAGTAGATGATCAAGTATTGATAAAATCAGATGGATTCCCAACATATCATTTTGCTGTTGTTGTAGATGATCATTTGATGGAAATTTCACACGTGGTTAGAGGTGAGGAGTGGTTAACTTCTACACCTAAACAACAAGTGTTATATGAATATTTTGGATGGAATGTACCTGAGTTTGTTCATTTACCAACGCTATTAAATGCTAATAGAAAAAAATTGTCAAAAAGACAAGGTGATGTAGCAACATCAGATTTTAAAAACAAGGGATATTTACCAGAAGCACTAGTAAATTATTTGGCTATGGTTGGATGGAGTCCTAAAGACAATAAAGAGATATTCAGTTTAGACGAATTAAAAGAAGAATTCGATTTTGAAAGAGTTTCAAATACAGGCGGTGTATTTGATGTAGATAAATTGAATTTCATAAATAATCATTATATAAAAGAAACTGATGCAAAAAGAATTGCAGAATTAGCAGTTCCAAGTATAGTTGAATCTGGACTTATGACTGAAGAAGATGCAAAAAATAGATTTGATTGGATAGTATTAGTAACTGATGCGTTAAAAGAGAGATTAAACTTTGTATCTGAAATAACTCAACACATGAATATATTCTTTGGTGAAGAAACTACTTTTGAAAATGATGAAGCTAGAGAAATATTAAACGGAGAGCAAGTCGTAGAATTATTAAAATCATTAGTTGAAGAATTAGAAGCTATAGAAGAAATAAATGAAGAATTTGCAGGATCTATATTTAAAGTGTTGAAAAAGAAAACTGGAATTAAGGGTAAAAATTTATTTATGCCTGTAAGATGTGCAGTGACTGGTCAAATGCATGGACCTGATATGGGTAAAATTCTTATTGCACTTGGAAAAGAATTAACATTAAAAAGAGTTAATCACTTGATTGAAACACTATAAGAGGAAAGTATGATGAAATTATATAATACCTTGAACAGAAAAATAGAAGAGTTTAAACCTATAGAAGCGAATAAAGTAGGAATATACACTTGTGGTCCTACTGTATATAAATATGCTCATATAGGAAATTTGAGAATTTATATTCATGAAGATATATTGGTTAAATCATTTGAATATTTAGGATATGATGTAAAAAGAGTAATGAATGTTACTGATGTAGGACATTTAGAATCAGATGCAGATGATGGTGAAGATAAAATGCTTAAATCGGCAAAGGATGAAAATAAATCAGTTTGGGATATAGCAAAATTTTATACAGAAGCATTTTTTAATGACTGTAATAAATTACATATACAAAAACCAAGTGTCATCGGAAATGCAACAGACTATATAGATGATTACATTGAGTTTATTAAGACATTAGAAGAAAAAGGATTTACTTATTTCACTAATGGAAATGTATATTTTGATATTTCTAAAAAAGAAGATTATACGAAACTATCTGGACTTAATTTAGATGATTTAACAGTAGCACACAGAGAAGGTGTAACTGTTGATGAAAACAAGAAAAATCCTCAGGATTTTGTGCTTTGGTTTACAAAATCTAAATTTGATAATCAAGCTATGAAGTGGGATTCACCATGGGGAATCGGCTATCCTGGATGGCATATAGAGTGTTCAGTTATAGCTCTTAAAAATTTAGGACCACATATGGATATTCATTGCGGTGGAGTAGATCATATTCCAGTTCACCATACAAATGAAATTGCTCAAACAGAAAGTTATACTGGACAAGAATGGGTAAATCATTGGTGGCATGGAGATTTCTTATTAGATAAAGACAATGGAAAAATGAGTAAATCTAAGGGAGAAATTCTTACAGTATCAGTTCTTGAGAAAAATGGATTTGATCCTTTAGTATATAGATATTTTGTTTTAAATTCACATTACAGAAAGCAATTAGCTTTTAGTTATGAATCATTAGAGCAATCTAAAGCTGCTTACAATAAACTTAAGAAAAGAACCCAATCATTTAAAAATGAAGGCGAACTTAGACAAGAAAATTTAGCTAAATATAATGATAACTTCAAAGAATGTTTGAAAGATGATTTGAATACAGCAAATGCTATAACTGTTCTATACGATGTAATCAAGGCAGAAGATTTGAATGGTGCTGAAAAAATCAATCTAATTGAAAATTTTGAAAAAGTATTATCACTAGGGTTGTTTGATGTTAAAGAAGAAGCTAAAGTGAGCGATGACCTTGCGTCATATGTTGAAGATATGATTGAAAAAAGAAAAGAAGCTAAGAAAAATAAAAATTTTGCCTTAGCAGATGAGATACGAACTGAATTGCTTTCTAATGGTATAGAAATAAAAGATACTAGAGAAGGTGTAGTTTGGAGCAAAATTGATGGCTAATGAAAAAGTATTAAGTGAATCAAAATTATTGACAAACATAAAAAAAGTCAATAAAGCAAATGAATTAGGTGCAGCTCAATTGGCCTTTGTAGGAGATGCAGTATATGAGATGTTGGTTAGAGGATATATAGTAGAGAACCATGATTTTAATGTGCATGCAGCTCATAAAGAGGCGATTAAATTTGTGAGTGCAAAGGCACAATCAGCTTTAATTAGAGCTATTGAACCTGATTTAACTGATGAAGAGCGTTCTGCCTTCAAAAGAGGAAGAAATGCAAAAATCACAACTGCTCCTAAAAATCAAGATATGATTGACTATAGAATGGCTACTGGATTGGAAAGTTTATTTGGATATTTGTATTTGAAAAATCGAGAAGATAGAATCTTGGAATTATTTGATGAAATAGTTGAAAAGAGGAAAGAAATATGAGAAAAATAGCTGGAAGAAAACCTGTTATAGAAGCGTTGAAAAATGATGTTAAAATTGATAAATTAATAATTGGAAGAGATATTAAAAAATCTTTTTTAACTGATGTACTGAAAATTGCAGAAAAAAAAGGAATTGAAGTTAATTTTACGGATAAACAAGGTTTAGATGATATGTCAGAAACTTTGAATCACCAAGGAATTATAGCTATAGCAGGAGAATTTGAATACAAAGAATTAGAAGATGTTTTTGCTTTAGCTGATGAAAGAGGAGAATCACCTTTTATCGTTATTTTAGATGAAATAACAGATGTTCATAATCTAGGTGCTATCATTAGAACTGCTGAATGTTTAGGAGCTCATGGAGTAGTTATCCCTAAAAATAGAGCAGCTAGTGTAAATGCAGTTGTTGATAAGACTTCAGCAGGTGCAGTTGAATATTTACCTGTAGTTAGAGTTACTAATATAACAAATACACTTAAACAATTAAAAGAAAAAGGCTTGTGGATATATGGAGCTGATATGAGTGGAAATGTTATATATAAAGAAAATCTGACAGGTCCTATAGGAATCGTAATAGGAAATGAAGGTAAAGGAATATCTAGACTTGTGAGAGAAAATTGTGATGCTATGATAAAAATACCAATGAGTGGAAAAACTAATTCATTAAATGCTTCATGTGCAGCTTCAATTATGATTTATGATATAGTTAGACAAAGGGGCTAATATGTCTAGAACTAAGAGAGAAATTCTTTTTGTAGATGGATATAATATGGTCAATCAGTGGAAGAATTTAAGAAATATTCAATCCATTGATAATGCTAGAAGGCAACTTATAGAATCTTTTGTTGAATATCAAGCATATAAGGGTATAGAAGTAATTATAGTTTTTGATGCTTATATGGTTAAATCTTTTGGTGAAAATATAGAAAAACACTCTGGTGTTAAAATTGTGTATACAAAAGAACACCAAACAGCAGATACATATATAGAAATGCAGCTTGATAAACTTGGCAGAAATGAAAAAGTTATGGTAGCAACATCAGATGCTAAGATTCAAGAAATTGCTTTATCGAGGGGCGGAATTAGAATTTCTTCTAGTGAAATGTTTTATGAGTTAACTCATACAAAAGATGAAATTAGAAGAAAAACTAACAAAATAAAACCAAAGGCGAAGATAGCTGCATCTATTGATAATAATACTTTAGAGCTATTGAAAAAACTTAGGGATGAAATAGATTAATTATATTATTATTTATTTCAATATACATTATTGAAGTTTTTAGAAACTTTTTAAAAACTTTCTAAAAGTTATCTAAATTCATCTGAAAAATGTAGAAATAAGGCTTGCATTTTATTTTTTACTGAGGTATAATTACAGTATAAAAATTCCCCCTCTATTTATTATATTTAATTTTACCAAGTGCTTTGCACTTGGTTTTTTTTTCTCTTTTTTGGATAGAAAAATAAAAATACCGTTCCAAATAAGGAACGGTATATATTTTAATCTAGTAATTCTAGATAGATTTCATTAACTTTTTTTTCTTCTGCAGATTTGATAGTGATTTTCAAATCATCAAATTCGATAATTTCACCTTCAACAGGTATTTTACCAAACTTATTGATTATTAAACCATTGACTGTTGAAACATCATCTTCATCATATAAAGATGGATCTCTTCCGATTGTTTTTAACATGTCATCTAAATCAGCGTTGCAAGAAATTTGATATTTTGTATTTGATAGTTTTAGAAAATATTGTTCTTCTTCTTCATGTTCATCGTATATTTCTCCAACTAACTCTTCAACTATATCTTCTATAGTAATTAAGCCTTCTGTACCACCATACTCATCTATCACAATAGCCATGTGAGTTTTATTTTTCTGTAATTCTTTTAGTAAAATAGATATTTTTTTATTAGGTGTGATGAATAAAACTTTTTTTGAAATGGATTCTAAATTTTTTTCACCTCTGCTAATCATTGATATAAAATCTTTTTCATGAATTACACCAATAATATTATCTATTTTATCTTTATAAATGGGCAATCTAGAAAAACCTGATTCAATAAAAGTATCTTTAATTTCTTCGATATCATCATCAATATCTATTGCTACTATATCTATACGAGGTGTATAAATATCATCTGCTGGTACATCATCAAAGTCTATAGCTTGCTTGATGAGTTCACTTTCATTATTATTTAGAACACCTTCATCTTTAACTTCATCTATAATAGTTTTTAATTCATCTTCAGTGTAACTAGGTGAATTTTCATTTTTGAAAATACTATTGATGAGTTTTTTCCACAATGAAAATATAGCGTTTAATGGTAGAAGTATAACGTGTATAATTCGGATAGACCCTACAATAGTAAGTACAAATTTTTCTGGATATTTTTTTGCTAAAGATTTAGGAGTTATTTCTCCAAAAATCAAAACAATGACAGTCATTACTATTGTTGAAATAGTAGGACCTTTATTTCCAAAAACACCTGTGAAAAACAGAGTAGCTAAAGTAGCTGAAGTGATATTAACTATATTATTACCTATTAAAATAGTAGATAAAAGTTTATCATAATCTTCAGATATTTCCAGTACTTGTTTTGCCTTTTTATTACCCTCTAGTGCTAAATTTTTTATTCTAATTTTGTTAAAACATGTAAAAGCTGTTTCAGTCGAAGAAAAATATCCCGACATGAAAATTAATGCAATTAATGCAATGACCAGACTTGTCCCGTCACCGTCCATATATTTTCTCACTCTCCTTTTTGATATATAAATCATTATATATCATTCGGTAATACTTATCAATACTTTTTATATAGAAAGTTGATGTAAGTTTATAGACAATTTTAATCTTTAGTGATAAAATACTAGTACGATTGGTGGTGTTTGTATGATTGATAACAATTTAGTTCATCTTCATGTTCATTCCGAATATAGTTTATTAGATGGAATGAGTAGAATAAAGAACATAGTTGAAAAAGCAAAAAAATTAAATATGAAGGCAGTTGCTATTACCGATCATGGTACCATGTATGGTGTAGTGGAATTCTATAAACAGGCGGTTAAGGCAGGTATAAAACCTATCATAGGTTGTGAACTGTATTTAGCGAGTAGAAGTAGATTTAAAACTGACTCTGTAATAGATAGAAAAAGATTTCATATCACTATGTTAGCAAAGAGTCAAAAAGGATATGTAAATCTAATGAAATTATCTTCACTAGGATTTACAGAAGGTTTTTACTATAAACCTAGAATAGATGATGAATTATTAGAGAGATATGCTGAAGGACTTATATGTCTTAGTGGATGTATAAGTGGAGATATAGCTAAATATATTTTGGCTGGAAACATAGATAAGGCTGAAGAAAGAGCTAGGTTTTATAAAAAAATATACAGAGAAAATTTCTATCTTGAGTTGCAAAATCATGGCTTGAGAGAAGAAAAAATAGTAAATAGTGAATTGATGAATCTTTCTAGAGAATTAGATATACCTATTGTTGCTACAAATGATGTTCATTATATAAATAAAGAAGATGCGAAATATCATGATATATTGCTATGTATAGGGACTCAAAAAAAACTAAAAGAAGATAGATTGAAATTTCCATCTGATGAATATTTTTTCAAGTCATATGATGAGATGAAAATTTTATTTCCAGAAGAATCTATAGTAAATACTGAACGAATAGCAGCAGAGTGTAATGTGAGTTTAGATTTTAAAACTAAACATCTTCCGGAATTCACCTTGCCAGAAGGTATAGATAAATACGATTATTTCAAAAAAATTTGTATAGATGGAATGCTGAAAAGGATACCATCTGCTGATAAAAAAGAATACGATAGATTAAATTATGAAATAGAAGTAATAAATAGAATGGGATATATAGATTATTTTTTGATAGTCGGTGATTTTATTGAATATGCCAAGAAAAATAAAATTCCAGTTGGACCGGGAAGAGGTTCTTCAGCGGGTTCTTTAGTTGCTTATGCTATGAATATAACGGATGTAAATCCGATAAAATACAATTTGATATTCGAGAGATTTTTAAATCCTGAGAGAGTTTCTATGCCAGATATAGATGTGGACTTTGGTGATGAGAGAAGAGAAGAAGTTATAGAGTACGTTCTTGAAAAATACGGTAAGGAAAGAGTCGCTCAAATTATTACATTTGGTACATTAGCTGCTAAAGCAGTTATTAGAGATGTGGGTAGAGCGTTAGATATTAGTAATAGTAAAGTAGATATGGTGGCAAAAAAAATTCCACCAATGAGTAAAATCACCATCAGAGAAGTGTTGGATAGTGATGTTAGTTTTAAAAAAATATATCAGCAAGATTTTGAAATAAAGGAAATGTTAGATATAGCTATGAATTTAGAAGGATTACCTAGGCATGCATCTCTTCACGCTGCTGGAGTATTGATTTCAAAAAGTGATGTTATGAATTATGTTCCCTTAGCTAAAAATAAAGATATGATAACAACTCAGTTCAATATGAATGAGTTGGAGGAATTAGGGCTTTTAAAGATGGACTTTCTAGCTTTAAGAAATTTAACCGTTATAGATAAGGCAAAAAAAGAAATTAAAAATAAATATGGTAAAAATATAAATTTTGATGAAATAGGTTATGAAGATAAAGAAGTGTATAAAATGTTTTCTGCAGGAAAAACTATGGGCGTTTTTCAATTTGAATCTAGTGGAATGATATCTTTTATTAAAGAGTTAAAACCTTCAAAGTTTGATGATATAGCTTGTGCTAATGCATTATATAGACCAGGCCCTATGAAACAAATTCCAATTTATATCAAAAATGCTAAAAATCCTGCTTCTATAAAATATAAAGATGAACTCATAAGACCAGCTTTAGAGGAAACATATGGATGCATGGTTTACCAAGAACAAGTTATGCAGATAGTTAGAGATATAGCAGGCTTTTCTTGGGGACGAAGTGATTTACTTAGAAGAGCAATGAGCAAGAAGAAAATGAAAGTTATGCTTGCGGAAAAAGAACATTTTATTAGTGGAGCAATAGATAAAGGTGTGAGCAAAAAAATAGCTGAAGAATTATTCGATTTGATAACTGAATTTGCTAATTACGCTTTTCCCAAAGGACATTCAGTTGCATATGGTATGGTTGCATATCAAACAGCTTATTTGAAAGCACATTATCCATTGGAGTATATGGCAGCTCTTATCAGTTCAGTTTGTTCTAGCACAAATTATGTTAGTAAATACATTAGAGAATGTGATAGATTAAAAATAAAATTGATGGCACCAGATATAAATTACAGTGAAGGTGATTTCATATCTATGGATGATAAGATATGTTTTGGACTGAGAGCTGTAAAAAATGTGGGCTCAAATGTTATAAGTAATATTGTAGCAGAAAGAGATAAGAATGGTAAATATAAGTCTTTTACAGATTTTTGTACTAGAGTTGATATGAAAAATCTATCTAAAAGACAGGTAGAATCATTGATTAAATGTGGAGCGTTTGATTCACTAGGGTATAAAAGGTCTGCTCTAACTTTAGTATATGAAAATATCATCGATTCAGTATCATTAGTAAAAAGAAATTATGTATCAGGACAGGTTTCATTATTGGATAGTATAAATAGTGATGATAATGGATTTAACGCAAATGAAGAAATTCCAAATATAGAAGAATTTCCGAATGAAGTGCTTTTAGAGATGGAAAGGGATATTTTAGGGATATATATAAGTGGACATCCTTTAGATAAATATTCTGAGGTGATTGAAGAATATGCTAATACAAATACAGGGGAAATTCATGAATTATTAGAAATAGGAAATTCAGAAATGGATAAAAACTATTTGCATAATAAATCTAACGTTGTATTAGGAGGAATTATATTAAGTAAAAAGAAGAAAATCACAAAAAATGGTAAAGCGATGGCTTTCTTTACTATTGAAGATTTTTATGGTATTATTAACTGTATAATATTTCCTAATAATTATAATAGATTTAGTGAAGATATAGAAAATGGAAGATTGATTTTATTACAAGGTGAATTGGATTTATCAGATGAAAATAATCCGCAAATCATAGTAAGTAAAATAAAACCATTGAAAATTATTGATAACAGGAAAGTATATGTAAGGTTTGAAAATATCGCAGAATATAAGGCTAAAAAACAAGATTTATTTGATACATTAAACATGGCTAAAGGAAACCATAAAGTTATAGTATATTGCTCAGAAGAAAAAGCAAAAATGGTTTTAAGCGATGAAAAAAGGGTAAATATAGATAATGAATTCTTGATAAAAAAATTAAATGATGATTTTTGTCAAGATAACATAAAAATTAAGTGATTAGAGGTATGATATGAGAACTATAGGAGTATTAACAAGTGGTGGAGATGCACCAGGAATGAATGCCTGTATCAGAGGTGTGGTTAGATATGGTATTTATAGTGGACTTAAAGTTATCGGCATAAAAAACGGGTATAGAGGACTTATTGAAAATGATACATATGATATGAATTTGTCATCTGTAGCAGATATTATACATAGAGGTGGAACAATTCTAGGTACAGCTAGATGTTTAGAATTTAAGGAAAAAGATGGCTTTGAAAAAGCTGTTCAAAATATTAAATATTTAGGCATAGAAGGTTTAGTTGTTATAGGAGGAGATGGTTCTTTTCATGGAGCTGAAAGACTAGCTAAAGAAGGACTTCCAGTAGTATGTATACCAGGGACAATAGACAATGATTTAGGATACACAGAGCATACTATAGGCTTTTTCACAGCAGTGGAAACGGTTTTAGATTCTATCAGCAAGATTAGAGATACTTCATCTTCTCACGGAAATACAAATGTTATAGAAGTAATGGGAAGAAATTGTGGAGATTTAGCTTTATATTCTGGACTAGCCGGTGGAGCTGAGATGGTTGTAGTACCGGAACTCGAAACTTCTTTAGAAGAAATATGTGATAAAATTATGCAAGGACGTATACGAGGGAAGAAACACAGCATAATAGTTTTAGCTGAAGGTGCAGGGGATGCTAGAGAATATAGTGAAAAAATAGCAGAAGCTACAGGTATAAAAACTAAATATTCTGTTTTAGGATATATACAAAGAGGTGGTATTCCTTCTTCATATGATAGATTGAACGGTAGCAAGATGGGAGCAAAAGCTGTAGAACTTCTAACAGGAGGAGTTTATAATGTAGCTGTTGGTATAAAAGGTGAAGAATTATTCTATATGGATATTACTGAAGCTTTAAAAACTGAAAAAGTATTTGATTTTGAATCTTATGAGTTAACTAAGATTTTATCAATATAACATAAAGGAGAGCAAGATATGAGAAAAACAAAAATTGTATGTACTATCGGACCAGCATCTGATAGTTATGAAATGTTTGAAAAATTAGTAAATGCTGGATTAAACGTGGCTAGACTTAACTTTTCACATGGTTCGCATGAAGAACATGAGAAAAGAGTAGATACAATAAAGGCAGTTAGAAAAGATTTAGGAAAACCTGTCGCATTAATGTTAGATACAAAAGGACCTGAAATTAGAACTAGAAATTTCGAAAACGATATGATTGAAGTTGAAGTTGGAGATGAGATAGTAATTACTACAAAAGATGTTTTAGGAAATAAAAATCTAATTAGTGTTACTTATGATAACTTTTCTAATGAAATGAAAATAGGTGAAGTTGTTTTAATAGATGATGGGCTAATAGAATTGGAAGTTGTTGAAAAAATTAGTGAAACTGATATAAAATGCCTAGTTAAAAATGATGGAATCATAAAAAATAAAAAGGGTGTAAATGTACCGAATACAAAGATACAATTACCTGCTTTAACTGAAAAAGATATAGCTGATATTAAGTTTGGTATAACACAAGGAATAGATTTTATTGCAGCATCTTTTATTAGAAAAGCATCTGATGTTTTCAGTATTAGAAGAGTATTAGAGCAAAACAATGCTTCTCATGTTATGATTATTTCAAAAATTGAAAATCGTGAAGGTGTAGATAACATAGAAGAAATTATAGAAGCATCTGATGGTATTATGGTTGCTAGAGGAGATTTAGGTGTAGAAATACCTCTTCAAGAAGTTCCTTTAGTGCAAAAAATGCTAATAAATAAATGTAAAAAAATAGGAAAACCAGTTATAACAGCAACTCAGATGTTAGATTCTATGATTAGAAATCCTAGACCTACAAGAGCTGAAGTAAGTGATGTTGCAACAGCAATAGTTGAAGGTTCAGATGCTATCATGTTATCTGGAGAAACAGCTGCTGGAGATTATCCAGAAGAAGCTGTAAAAACTATGGCGAGCATAGCGTGCAAAATAGAAGAATCATTAGATTATAAGAAAATGTTAGAAAATTCTTTAAATATGAATAAAACTACCATTACTGATTCTATAGGTAGATCTACTTGTAGAACTTGTATAGATTTGGATGCATCAGCAATAATTTGTGCTACTTCATCTGGATATACAGCAAAAAGTATATCAAAGTTCAGACCTAAATCACCTATTATAGCAACTACTCAATCAGAGAGAGTTATGAGACAGTTGGCTGTATATTATGGAGTATATCCAGTTAAAACAGAAGTTATGAAAACTACAGATGATGTTTTCGAGATATCAGTTGAAAGATCATTAGAATCAGGATTGATTGAAAATGGAGATTTGATTATTATAACAGCTGGCGTTCCAGTAGGAGTAACTGGAAGTACAAATCTTATGAAAATCCACTTAGTTAGTGAATTTTTATATAAAAAAGTTGGTAGTGGTAAAGAAAAAGTTGTTGGAAAAGCAAGAGTAGGAAAATCTGCTTCTGACTTCAAAGACAATTTTGATGAAGGTGATATCTTAGTAGTTCCATCAACAGATAAAGATTTAATGGAGTATATGGAGAAATCTTCTGCTATCATAGCTGAAGATGGTGGTCTTACATCACATGCCTTTATAGCTGCTATGGAATTAGGAAAAGAAGTAGTAGTAGGTTGTGAAAAATGTACTGAAATTATAGAAAATGGTGAAATTATAACTGTAAATGGACGTGAAGGTGTTGTTTATAGAGGCGCAGCCAAGATATTATAAAATTTATATAAATAAATAATAAATAAGCAAGAAGATGATTTCTATATTGAATAGGAGTCATCTTTTTTAGTTTTCATTGCTAGCTATAGTTATTATAGTATATTATAACCCATTTTCAATCTTAAATACCTGACAATCTCTTTTATATCAATTAAGTTGATTTGCACTTATATTCAACTGATGCTTTTAATTTTTTTGTTAATATAGCTCTTTATATTTAATGTGTATTATTATATACAATTAATCGTACGTGTTGCAAAACAAGTGAAAAGTATCTGTGTAAAAAATCCAATAAAAAAATATAGAATTGCATGAATTAAACATATAGAAACAATCTAGAGATTGACGATAATTAGTGTTGACAATATTTATCGAGTTGTGTTACAATGAATTATAAAATAAATTTTAGGAGGCTTTTATGAAAAAATCAATTTCACTATTTTTAATTCTAGGTTTGTTAATCACTTTTTTGTCACCAAATGATTATAGTCAAGTCTACGCAGATGATTTAATTAATGAGGAAACAGATGGATCTGAGATGATAGCTTTTACATTTCTTCCAAATGATAATTTTGAAAAAGCTTATATAACATATCTTGGTTTTGATTATTAGTATTTAATATGAGCAATTATAATGAATTTTGCTAAAACAGATAATTAATGTATAGGATAGAGGAGTCAATATTATGATCGAAAACATAGGATTATTTAATGGATTTTCATATGCTGTGGCTTGCTTAACCTTAATAGAGCAAGTGTATTATTATAAAAAAAAGAAGCTATCTCGTTTTTTGCGTACTAGCAAACATGAAATTGTGCATAAAGACAGGGTGCTGAAATTCCAATTTTATACGAATATTTTACTTGTTTTTTTATGTATACTTATGGTGATACTTAATATGACAGTTTTTAAACTAAAGGGTCAAAGTGAGCTTACAGCAACTTTTTTGATTTCTTTAGTGTATATTTGTTTTAATAATATAAGAAGAAAACTTTTAAAAAGTGTAGATAAATAGTATCTACACTTTTTTTAACTTCAAATAATTTTTATATGTTATTTTAATGACTATATTATTTTAATGACTATATTATTTTACTTATAATTTTGTACATAAGCTATATGCATAGCTATGCCATTTATCATAGCTTCTTCATCTAACATGAACTTAGAGTTGTGAAGCATAGTATTTATACCCTTATCCTTATTTCCTACCCCTAATAAGCAAAAACACGATGGCACTATGTGTCCATATTCAGAAAAATCTTCTGAAAACATAACTTTTTTTATATCAGATATTGACTTATTACCAAATAGTTCAATTGCAGATTCTTTAGCAATATCAGAACAGTGTTTATTATTAATTACAGGTTTGTTAGTAAATATATAATCACATTTTGCATCAGCTCTGTATGCGCTACCGATATTTTCAACTACTCTACTAATAATAGTAGGAAGTGCATTTCTTATCTCATCTGAAAAAGTTCTAACAGTACCAGTCATATGAACCTCATCAGGTATGATATTCCATTTACTACCACCATTTATGGTGCAAATAGATATAACAACTGTTTCCATAGGTGTGATTTCTCTAGATACTATTGATTGTAAGGAAGAAACAATTTGTGCAGCTACTAGAATAGGGTCGACACATTCACTTGGAGCAGCTCCGTGACCAGATTTACCTCTTACCGTAATATTTAGAGTATCGGCAGACGCTAGCATGGGTCCGTCATTTATTGCAATCATATTTTTTTCTAGAATTGGAAGTACATGCATGCCAAATGCAGTATCTACACCATTTAATACACCTTCATCTATAACTGTTTGAGATCCTAGAGGTCTGTATAGACCTTCCTCATTTGGTTGAAACAGAATTCTTACATGGTTATTTAATTCACTTCTATTTTCAAATAAAATTTTTGCGGCTGTTAAAAGCATAGCCATGTGAGAATCATGTCCACAAGCATGCATAACTCCATCTTTTTTAGATTTATAAGGTATATCGTTTTCTTCATTCGTACCTAAAGCATCCATATCAGCTCTAAGTAGAACTCTTTTCATACCATTCTTGCTTTTAGTGCTATCAATATCTGCGTAAAAACCTGTGTTTTTAAATGGGTGACAGCTTAGGCCAATAGCCTTCATTTCTCTCATTAGATATTTTGTAGTTTCATATTCTTTTGTGCTCAGTTCAGGATATTGATGTAGATATCTTCTGATTTCTGTACATAATTCGCTATTTTCTTTTGCTAATTTTAATATATCCATATACACTCCTAAATTATCCCATAATATTCTAAAATCATTGATATAATTCCTAGAATTATAAATATGATAAAAACATTATAAAACGTTTTACTTGGTTTTTTCATATATTCACCTTCTATTTGTAATAAAGGTGAAGAAAAAATCTTCACCTTCAAAAACTATATAACTTCTATTAAATGTTTTTATACTTATTAGATATTTTGAATTTTTTCTAATTCTTTCGCAGCATCTTCTAAATAATCGACTGCAATACCTTCTATAGTACCTTCATCGCAATGTCTAGCCACTTCTGAGTCTAATGGCATCTTAGCAAGAACATTTATATCTAGTTCTTTGGCAAAATCATCTATATGGCTTTCACCAAATACAGAGATTCTTTTATGGCAATCAGGACAATCTATGTAACTATAGTTTTCTACAATTCCTAAGATAGGAATGCTCATTTTTTGAGCCATATTATATGCTTTTTTAACTATTAGAGATACTAAACCTTGAGGAGAAGTAACAACAACAACTCCATCCAAAGGAATTGATTGGAAAACAGTTAAAGTAACATCACCAGTTCCTGGAGGCATATCAACAAATAGATAATCTAAATCTCCCCAATAAACATCTGTCCAAAATTGCTTAACAACTCCTGCTATAAGTGGACCTCTCCATATTACAGGATCATCCTCGTTTTCTAGCATAGCATTTATAGACATTACTTTCATTTTATTTTTAGATTCAACAGGAATAATTCCTAATTTCTCATCTTGTAAAGCTTTTGCATGAATACCGAAAGCTTTTGGTATAGATGGACCAGTTATATCTGCATCTAAAACACCTACTTTGTATCCCATTCTTTGAAAATGCACAGCTAACATAGAAGTAACTGAAGATTTTCCTACGCCACCTTTACCAGACATTACACCAATTACATGTTTAATTGAGCTGAATTGATTTAAAGGTGCCATGAATTCTAAATTTCTGCCTTTTGTAGAACATGAATTTGAACTACAAGATTGGCAATTATGATCACATGTACTCATTTAATAACCTCTTTTCTTTTTTATACACATATAATATATAATTATTTTATCGCTTTGTCAAGTAAATGAGCATATATGCAAGTGTATGAAAACAATTTCAGTAAAATGTTTAAAATAATTGACATGGGTATAAATATATTATAAAATGTATTTGGAGGTATTTATGCAATTTATTCCGATCGATAAGATTCGACCTGGAATGGTATTGGGGAAAGATATAAAATTATATGACAATAGTGGGGTACATGACTTACTACTGAAAGGAATTCCACTCAGAAAAGCAAATATAGAAAGGCTAAAAGCAATTGGAAGTCCTGGGATGTATATTTTAGAAAAAGATGATCCATTAATCAGACCAGAGTCAATAATAGATGAAAAATTAAAAAATGAAACTATTATAGGTATTGAAAAACTATTTAGTGATGCGGAAACACATCACAATAGAGTTAACAAACCTTTATTAGAAGTGATAAATAATTTATCTGAAAAGGTAGTAAATTCAATATTATATAGTGATCAATATTTTACTAATATTTTGGATTTGAAAATGTATGATGAGTATACTTATCATCATTCACTTAGTGTAGCTATTTTATCAACATCAATAGGGTTATCATTAGAGTTTAATAAACAGCAGTTGAAAGAGTTAGGGTTATGTGCCTTATTACATGATATTGGAAAAACACAAGTTCCTATTCATTTGATAACTAAACCAGCTAGACTATCTCATGATGAATTTGAGATAGTGAAAGAACATCCTAGATTAGGTGCAGAATATTTAAAGAAAAGTAGTATCATTACAAATAGAATTTATAATGGTATACTTAGCCATCACGAGAAATATGATGGTACTGGTTATCCTTTTAGAACTAAGGGTAAAGATATACCTATATTTGGTAGAATTATAGCTATAGCGGATGTTTATGATGCGCTGACATCAAACAGACCGTATAGAAAGCCTACAAGTCCCTCAGAGACTATAGAGTATATTATGGGCGGAAATGGTGTCATGTTTGATCCGGAAATTGTAAAAGTATTTTTAACAAAGATAGCACCTTATCCAATAAATGATTATGTAAGATTATCTAATGGTAAAATTGGATTAGTAACAAAAATATATTCAAGAAATCCTCTTAGACCAGTTGTTAAAATAATGGGAAATGGAAATGAAACATATGATTTGTTCAAAGACATAAATTGTATGAATATAGTGGTAGAAGGAAATATTTAATGAGAAAGAAAACCTAACTTATTGTGATAATCAAATTAGTATTTTTTTATTAAGATTTATTTAGGTAAAAAAAGGTAAACAAAAAGCAGCGATGAAAATCGCTGCTTTGAATTTGTTCAGATTGTTATAAAGATTTTTCTAAAGATAATTGAGATCTATCTATAGAAAATGCATTTTGTTTTTTTATATCTTTTAATTCTTCTTTAGAGAATTTAAGATTAGCATTTAAAATTTCATCATCTTCAATAATTTGAGCAGATACTAAAATTTTAACAATTCCAGGTCTCATAGTATCACCGTAAATCCCTAACATAATACCATTTGTAATGTTGTTATTGCTGAAAGGATTATTAAAAGAGATAGTTAATTTTTCCATTTTATTAGCTTGATTTTCTAGATGAAAACTAGAAACACTATCAAATGGATAGAATTCTCCATAATAAAAATAATCACATGAAAATTTATCTTCTAAATCATTTATATTCATGTATAATTTTGCGTAATATTTTTTTTCCTTTTCAGAGAAAACTTTAACAATCATGTTTTTAACAAGTTTATTATTTTTCGTGTTTAAATAATACATATATAATTTATCATGTTCTTCTAATAAAGCTACATTTAAAGGGTATTTATCTTTAAATTTGTCTTTCATTATATCGTCAATTAAAACCTCTACATTAACCTCTAAAGTTTCAGCTATTTCGCATAATGTATCTATATCCATTGATATATCACCATTTTCATACTTAGACATTGTAGAAACACTTTTATTAATTTTCTTAGCAAATTCATTTAATGTTAATTTTTTCGATTTTCTTAATAATCTGATATTTTTTCCTAATTCTTTTGATGCTTTCATATAAATCTCCGTTTCAAAATAAAGTCGTCCTATTATAACACAAGAGTTCTTAAAATAAAATATATTTAATGGAAAAAAACACTTGATTTTTAAATATTAAAGTGCTAATATAATAATATCTTAGCACTCACATAACAAGAGTGCTAACAAAACTAAAAATCTAAAAAATATAAGAGGTGCAAAATGGAAAAAAAACAATTTAAAACCGAATCAAAGAGAATTCTAGACTTAATGATTAATTCAATTTATACTCATAAAGAGATATTTTTAAGAGAAATAATTTCAAATGCTAGTGATGCAACAGATAAATTATATTATAGTGCTATGAAAACTGGTGAAACAGGTATAAATAGAGAAAATTTACCTATAAATATCATATTAAATAAAGAAAACAGAACTATCACTGTAAAAGATAATGGTATTGGAATGACTAAAGAAGATTTAGAGAGCAATTTAGGAACTATAGCAAAAAGTGGATCTTTGAATTTTAAGAAAGAAAACAAAGATTTGACAGATGTTGAAATCATAGGTCAGTTTGGAGTTGGATTTTATTCAGCATTTATGGTTAGTGAATCTATAAAAGTTATATCTAAAGTTCATGGTCAAGATAAAGCTTATGCTTGGGAATCTGAAGGAGCTGAAGGTTATACTATTGCTGAAGTAGAAAAAGAAGATTGCGGAACTGAAATAGTAATGAATCTTAGAGAAAATACAGAAGAAGAAAATTATGATCAATATTTAGAAAGTTCTAAAATTAAAAATTTGATCAAAAAATATTCAGATTACATAAGATATCCTATAAATATGGATATAGAAAAGACAAGAATGAAAGCTGCTGAAAATGAAGAAGAGAATTCAGAAGAGAAGAAAGAACCTGAATATGAATCATATATTGAAAATGAAACAGTAAATAGCATGATTCCATTGTGGAGAAAAACTAAATCAGAAATAACTGAAGATGATTATAATAATTTTTATACAGATAAATTTATGGATTATGAGAAACCTTTAAAAGTAGTTCATTCTAGTGTAGAAGGAATGACTTCATATAATATGTTGTTATATGTACCATCACATGCTCCAGTTAATTACTATTCTAAAGACTATGAAAAAGGATTACAGTTATATTCGAATGGTGTTTTGATAATGGATAAATGTGCAGATTTATTACCAGATCATTTTTCTTTTGTTAGAGGATTAGTAGATTCACAAGACTTATCATTAAATATATCTAGAGAAATGCTTCAGCATGATAGACAATTACAAATGATGTCTAAAAATATAGAAAAGAAAATAAAAAAAGAATTACTTTCTATGATGAAACATGATAGAGAAGATTATGATAAATTCTATGAAGCTTTTGGTCTTCAAATCAAATATGGAATATATTCAAGTTTTGGAGCCAACAAAGACTTACTAAAAGATTTAATTATGTATAAATCATCAACAACAGATTCATATGTATCTTTGGAAGAATATATTAGCAAAATGGCTGAAGAGCAAAAATACATATACTATGCTTGTGGAGATAGTGTTAGCAAAATAGAGAAATTACCACAGATAGAAGCTCTAAAAGATAAGGGATATGAAGTTCTTTATATGACTGACGAAATAGATGAGTTTGCTATAAAAATATTACATGATTATGATTCAAAAGAGTTCAAATCAATCAGTGATAATGATTTAGGATTAGAGACAGAAGAAGAAAAACAAGAGGCAGAAAAATTAACAGAAACTAATAAAGATTTATTTGAAAAAATGAAAGATACATTAGATGGAAAAGTTAGTGCAGTTAGATTATCTTCTAAATTAAAATCACATCCAGTATGCCTATCTACAGATGGTGAAATATCATTAGAGATGGAAAAAGTACTTAGTCAAATGCCAAATGGAAATATGGGCATGAAGGCTCAAAGAGTATTAGAAATAAATCCTAATCATCCAGTATTTGAGAAATTAGTAGATTTGAAAACAAATGATGATGAAAAAGTTGGAAAATATGCAAATCTATTATACAATCAAGCATTGTTAATAGAAGGCATATCAATAGAAGATCCAGTAGAGTTTTCAAATGCGATATGTGAGTTAATGATATAGAGTAACTTAAGTAAAAAAACCTTCCTGATGAAATTCAGGAAGGTTTTTATTTACAATATTATTCTCCAGCTACGTCGATTTTTTCGAATCTTATAGATGGTGAACCTATATAAGATGAAGAAGGTAATCCAAACTTGATATCATTACCAACAGTTACAATCTCTTTTAACATAGATAAGAAGTTACCTGAAGTAGTAATTTGTTCGATAGGTCTTCCTTTTTTGCCATCTTTGATTTCAAATCCAGCAGATAATAATGAGAAATCACCACTAACAGTGTTAAGACCTGAATGAAGTCCACTCATTTCAGTGATGAAAATACCATTTTCCACAGTTTTCATCATATCCTCTAAAGAAGTATCTCCATTTTCAACAAAGAAATTTGAAGGAGCAATATTGCTTTGACCACTAGCATTACCAGTAGTTTCAACATTGTCAATCTTAGCAGTTTTTAGATTGTATAAATAAGTTTTTAAAACTCCATTTTCTATAACTTTTTTATAAGTAGTAGCAGCACCTTCTGAATCATAAGAGCAGCTAGCTAATCCAGCCTCAAGGAATGGATCGTCGATTAAAGTGAAACATTCACTAGCAACAGCTTGTCCTAATTTATCTTTCATAAGAGAAAGGTCTTTTTGAACATTTTCAGCAGAGAAAACGCCAGTAAAAGCAGATATCAAATCACCCATAACATCATTAGATATGATACATTTGTAAGAACCAGTTTTCATGCTAGTAGCTCCTAAAGTTTCAAGAGCATCTTCAACACATTTCTTAGCCATTTTTTCAGCATCAAATTTAGTGAAATCTCTTCCGCAAGCAAACTCATAATTAGATTTTATGCTTTCGCCTTCTTTTACAACAACACCTACATAAGAATAAGCAATATTTTCTTTTTTAGATAAGTTTAATCCTTTAGTGTTAGCAAGAATAGAATAACCACTATCATCACCATATACAGCAGCAGATACTTGGCTAACTCTTTCATCTAGACTATAAGCAATTTCTTCAGCTTTTTTAGCAAAATTAATTTTATCTATTTGAGCAACTTCATCTAAATCAGCATTATATGTAGAAACTTCCTTATATTCTTTTGAACCAGCAAATATTTCAACTTCATCAGTAGATGAAATATTTTTTGCATTTTCTATAGCGTCATTTACAAGCATTTCAACAGAATCTTCATCAACTTTTTCAGTGAATGAATTTCCCATTTTGCCCTTGTATATTGCTCTGAATTTTAACATATCTGTTTCAGCTTGTTTAAAACTATCAATTTCTTGTTTATATATTTTTGTAGAAAAAGAATTTGAATTATCGTAAGAAACTTCCATTTCCTCTAAACCTTGAGTTTTTCCGTATTCAAATATTTTTTTGATTAATTCTTTAATTTCCATGATTATTCCTCTCTTCCGCCGACTGTAATTTCTTTTACTCTAAGTAATGGTTGTCCTACATTTGTTGGAACACTTCCGCTTGAAGAACCACACATACCTTGACCATAGTCTAGATTATCACTTGCCATATCTATGTTTTGTAATATTTCTATACCTTTACCTATAAGAGTTGCGCCTCTAACAGGAGTAGTGATTTTTCCATTCTCAATTAGGTAACCTTCTAATACAGCAAAGTTGAATTCACCTGTACTTGGGTCAACACTTCCACCGCCCATATATTTAGCATATAGACCTTTTTCAGTATTAGCAAAAATATCTTCTTTTTTATCTTTTCCAGCTGCGATATAAGTATTAGTCATTCTAGAAGTAGGAGCATATTTATAACTTTCTCTTCTTCCAGATCCAGTAGATGCCATTTTCATTCTTCTACCATTTAATTTATCTATCATATATCCCTTTAACACGCCGTTTTCAATTAAAACATTTTTTTGACTTGGAGTTCCTTCATCATCTATATTGATTGATCCCCATTCATTAGCTTGAGTTCCATCATCTATAGCTGTAACAACGTCAGAAGCTATTTTTTGTCCAACTTTATCACAGTAGATGCTTCTACCTTTAGCTACAGCGGTAGCTTCTAATCCATGACCACATGCTTCGTGGAAAATAACTCCACCAAATCCGTTGTCAATGATAACAGGCATTTTTCCGCTTGGGCAATAACCAGCGTTAACCATTGTAGTGGCGATTCTAGCTGCTTCTTTAGCAGTACCTTCGATGTCTAGATTTTCTATGAATTCAAATCCTTTCATAGCGCCGGGTCCAAGGTAACCTACTTGCATTTCATTTCCTTTTTGTGCAGTAGCAGTTATGAACATACGAGTTCTAACTCTAGTATCTTCTTTCCAAAGACCTTCTGAGTTAGCAATCATAATATTTTGTTCATGATCCATATGTCTTACAGAAACTTGATTTATTAGTTCATCATAATTTTTAGCAGCATTATAAGCTTTCATCATTGCTTCGATTTTTAATGCTTTTTCGACTTTGCTAGGCATTTTTATTATCTTGTGATTATTGATTACATCTTCCTTAATTAAATTAAGTGTGATATCCATGTGCTCACCTAACATAGCTGCAGCAGCTTTTTTAGCAGTAGCTATTAAAGATTCTTTATCAGATTTATTTGTATAAGCGTATACGCTGTTGAATCCTTTAAAAATTCTAATACCAACACCATATGTTCTTCCTGATGAAATATTTTCAATTTTTCCACCAATTAGGTTGATGTTATTATCTGTTCTGTCTTCTACGAAAATCTCCGCAAAGTCTCCACCTGTTGAAAGTGCAGCATTTAGAGTGTCTTCGACTAATTGTTTGTTTAACATAATGCCTCCTAAAATTTCTTTTTCTTTTTTTCTTTAATGATTTCAAATTCAAATTTATCAAAATCAATATCATCTATAAAGTCGTCCTTAAAAAAGGTAACCTTCTTAAATTCTTCCCATTCTCTATTATGTTTAGGAAGTAAAATAGGTATACTTAGATCAAATATATCGCATACTTTTTCCAAGCAATACTTCATGTTTTCATCTGAAGAATATGTAGATAATCCTTCTATATCACTAGATTCTACAGTTCTGTTATTTTTTATTAGTTTAGCCCAAAATCTATCCAAATCTACCTACCATTCTTCAAATATTTTTTCATAAGTGATATTTTCATTTTCTAATATATCACAAACTAAAGTTTTATCTTTCCTATTGATTCTTCCACACATTCCACAACTAGTACTAAGGCTTCTAGGTACTGGAATTATTTTAGTTTCAATGTTATGAGATTTCATAGTTTTTTCAAATTTCATTGCATATGCAACTGATTTGAAAGTAACTAAAAAATAGTTATCGTTTTCCATTTTATCAACACATCCTTAAAAATTGATTAAAGCTAACTTAAATTTATATTAACCTAATCTTATAATATTTTAACAATAAATTGAGAGATTTGCAATAAAAACTATTTCAATTTTAATATTCTTATGTTAAAATATTAAGTAGTGTTTTAAATTTAAAAATAATACCATAAGGTATATAAATGATATAAAATGAAGATTTGAGGTATATATGAAAAGTAGCAGTTTGATAGTCAATAAAATCATAAAAATATGTTGTAATATTAAAGAAAAGTTAGTAGAGAGCATGTTTTGGAAAATATTTATAGGTTTGGGTCTGTATTTTCAAAAAATATCAGATAAAAGTATGATTATAAAATTTTTATCTGGAGATGTGGACACCTATACTAATTTTAGTAAAACTAGTTTGCTAGCTAAAACAAGATTGAAAATTGATGATAGAATAGGAAAATTTAGTAGTTCTGATAGCAAAATAGCAGAATCTATAAAAAATAGCATAATAGTTAAATTTTTAGGTAGGGAAATATTGATGCTTCTCTATTTGATTTTGGTATTTTCTTTACCTTTTCTACCAACTATTTTAATAGCAGCGCTATCTGTTTTTATTTGTGCTGTATATCTATTAAATGTTTTACTTGGCAAAATAAAAAGAGGAAAGCCTTCGGTAGTAGGAACTTTGACCTTCTTATTTACTATAGTGTATGGCTTAAGTAGTTTGACATCATTTAACAGAAATAAAGGTGTTTTAATTGCTATTATAATAATATCATTTATTGCAGTATCTTATACAATGATTTCTTTTATAGATAATAGAAGAAAATTATCAGCAGTTATAAATACATTATTAGTATCAGGTTTTTTTGTTTCTTTATATGGTATATATCAATATTTTACAGGTGTTCAAACAGATACTTCATGGGTGGATACAAATGCTTTTGAAACAGTGAAGACAAGAGTGTTTTCATTTTTTGATAATCCCAATGTTTTAGGTGAATATTTAATCATAATTACATCATTAGGTGTAGGTATGTTCTGGAAAGAAAAGAATAAGTATATTAAATCTGCATATTTTGTAAGTGTAATTGTTTCTGCTCTGTGTTTACTTATGACAAGTTCAAGAGGTTCAATGATAGGATTGATTTTAGCACTCTGCATATTTGTATTGGTTAGTGAAAAGAGATTTATTTTGCTAGGAATTATGATTTTATTTGCATTACCTCTAATTCTTCCAGACACATTGGCACAGAGACTAGCTAGTGCTATTTCAATGAATGATACATCGTCTCTATATAGAAAATCTATATATCAGGCATGTTTTAATATGTTTCAAGATTATTCTTTAACAGGAATAGGAGTTGGTGCATTTTCACTTGTATATCCAACCTATGCATTAAGTGCAGCATATGCATTTCATGCACATAATATATATTTGCAAATCGCGCTTGAAACAGGAATTTTAGGATTGATTTTATTTTTAGGACTTATTATTTTTAGTGTGCAAAAGATGTATTTTGGAGCTAGAAAAGTAGATAATGATTATAAATATTTAATTACAATGATATTAGGAGGATTTGCTGGATTACTAGTACAAGGATTAGTAGATAACATATGGTATGATTACAGTATGTGCATTATGTTTTGGTTAACTATAGCATTGGGAATCTCAGCAGTAAAAATAGGACGTGGACATGAAAAAAATTAAAATAATGCATGTTATTACTGATGATAATATTGGTGGAGCAGGTAAATGGGTTCTGAATTTTTTAGAATTTTTTAATAGAGAAAAGTTTAAAACATTTGTAATTCTTTCAAAAAAGAGTAAATTAAATGAGTATTTAGAAAAATATACAGAAGATGATAATATAGAAGTGATAAATTTAAATGGCATTGGAGATAAATCTTTTGATAAAGCAGATATCAAAAAATTTCAAAGGGTCTTTGATGATATAAAACCTGATATAGTTCATACACATGCTAGTTTAAGTGCTAGAATAGCTGCTAAAAGATCTAAAGTTAAATTTAAAATAAACACAAAGCATTGCATGGAATTTCCAGAAAAAAATGTAGTTAAGAAGATTATAAAAAGGACAGTTTATAATAGATATTGCGATAGAACTATAGCATGCGCAAAAGAAGTAAAGAGAGCCTTAGTTGTAAACATGGGACTGAAGGATGAAGCAGTAACTGTTGTTTATAATGGTGTGAAATCTCTCTCAAAACTAAGTGACAATGAAATAAAAGCACTTAGAAAAAAATATGGTGTGAGTGATGATGAATATGTAGTTGGTGCAGTTGCTCGACTTGAAGATGTAAAAGATATAGATACATTTGTAAATGGTGCAAATGAGGTGCTAAAAATTAGGACTGACGTCAAATTTTTAATAGCAGGAGTAGGTTCTTTAGAAGAAGAGCTTAAAGAAAAAGTTATCAAATTAGGAATAGAAAAAAATGTAATATTTGTAGGTTTTATAAAAGATGTAGAAGCTTATGAAAACATACTAGATATATTAGTTAACTCATCTAAAAGTGAAGCTTTATGTATAGCCATACTTGAATGCATGAGTATAGGTGTTCCTACAGTCGCTACATCAGTAGGTGGTGTTCCGGAAATAATTACATCTGGTAAATCTGGAGAATTATATGCAGTAGGTGACTATAAAACGTTAGCAGTTAAAATTACATCTTTGTTAGATGATAAAGATAGATATAAGAAATATTCTGAAAATTCAGTAAAAATAATTAAAGAAAAATTTTCATTAGAAAAAGTGACTAGAGAATTAGAAGATATTTACATTAAATCTTTGATGAATTAATTGGAGGAAAAATGAAAAAAATAAAATTTAACGTAGTTGATTTATTAATATTGCTGATAGTAATAGTGATAATGATTTTCGGCTATAAATTAATTAAAAGCAGTGATAATCAGTTAAATAAGCAAGAAGGAGATGTAAAACAAATATCATACAATGTTTTATCTTCAGCTAATTTAGTGGATAGTACAAAAATGCCAAAGATTGGTGATAAAGTGTATGATAGTGTTACTCAACAGTATATAGGAGAAATTTCTAATATATCAGTTGATAGTCATAGTGGATATTTATATAGCCAAAATTTGGGAGCTTATGTAAAAGAAGAGCTACCAGATACATATGATATGAAAATAACAATAAGTGGAAATGGTTATGAAACTGATACAGATGTTATTGTTGAAAATCAAACCATAAAAGTGGGAAAACTTATAAATGTAAAAAGCAAAGGTTACGTTTTTGTAACTTATGTAATAGAAATTAATGAGTAGGTGCGAAATGAAAAAAAATAAATCTAAAAAATTCAAATTAAATATTATAGATATAGTAATAGTTGTTATTCTTGTATCTATAGCGGCACTTCTAGTGTATAAATTTTCGGCAGTAAATAAATCTAGTGAAATAAATATTGTTAAAACAAATGCAACTATTGAGTATGAGGCAGATATTATAGGTGCTAGAATTTATACAGCTGATTCTATTAAAATAGGCGATAAAGTATATGATAGAGCTAAAAATACATATATGGGAGAAATTGTACAGATAGAGATAAATCCATATGTTCAACATTTGCTTGATGCAGAAGGTCAACTTATAAGTGTGGAAAAACCAGATTATTATGATATAAAATTAAGAATCAAAGGACCTATCACTGATAAAAGTTCAGGTTATTTTTTATCTGGAGTTTTAGAACTTAAAGTGAATTCTTCTTATAGTATACAGACAAAAACTATTATGAGCTCTTTTAAAGTTGAAAATATATTGAATGAAAGTGAAGGACAGTAATCCATGAAATATGTTTTTATAATTAATCCTAAAGCTGGTGATGGTAAATTTGTTGAAAATATTGAAAGTAAAATCCTAGCTTGTTTTTCTAAAAATAATCATCAGTATGAAATACATAAAACGGTCAACAAAGGTGATGCTAATAAATGTGTTAAAACGTTATGTAAAACAGGAGAAGAAATCACATTTGTTTCTTGTGGCGGAGATGGAACAATACATGAAATCATAAATAGTATGATTGCTTATGACAATGCTAAATTAGCAATAATGCCACTAGGAAGTGGAAATGATTTTGTTAGAAATTTTGAAGACACTGAGAAATTTATGGATATCGATGCAATAATAAAAGGAAAAACAGAAAAAATAGATTTATTAAAAGTAAATGGTGAATACGTAGCTACAGTTGGAAATGTGGGCTATGATGCAGATGTAGCCTTTAACATGACTAAATTTAAAAGGTGTCCACTTCTAACTGGACGTGGGAGATATAATATATCTTTGATATATTCTTTGATACATAAAATAGGCAAAGAATTAACCTATACTTTTGATGATGGCACAGTTATGGTACATAATTTATTATTAGGTGTAGTTGCAAATGGTCAGACTTATGGAAGTGGTTATAAATGTGCTCCTTATGCAAGTATAAATGATGGAATATTAGATGTTTGTTTAATGAAAAAAATGACTAGAATACAAATAGTACAAATGATTAATTCATATAAAAATGGTAATCATTTAGACGATAAAAAATTATCGAATTATATGATTTATAAAAAATGTAAAAATGTAAGATTAACTAGTGAAAAAGACATACATTTATGTGTGGATGGAGAACTTATGGAGGGAAATGATTTTTACTTTGAATGTATAGAAAAAGGTATAAAATTTGTGATGCCAGAAGGTTCAAAAATTATACAGGGTAGAAAAAAAGACTAAAATGCTGAAAATCAGTATTTTAGTCTTTTTATTATTCTGAATCATCAGAATTATTTTGATTACTATTAGTTGTTGAATCACTAGGTTCATTATTAGTTGTTTCTGATGTTAGGTCATTATTTTCGGAATTTGCTTTAATGATTTTATAAGTTCCTTTAATCATTAAGATAGAGTTATTATTAGATAGTAAACCTCTGCCATCAGATCTAGGGATTATAATTAAGTGATTCAAGTTGATTAAATCTTGATTTTTTAAATTTTCGCCAGTAGTTACATCAGATAACCCACCATTTTCAGGAGATATAGCTGAACAATTTCCTAATCTTAATATTATTTCACTACTTTCTTCAGCTATGAGTTTATCACCGGTGTTTAACTCGACTATTTTATATTTTAGATAGGCATTTGATAAAGTTTCATTATTTGATTTTTCTTCATTATTTTCAGTTTGGCTA
>Ga0193963_1000187_pt1 | contig 32377 bp, 33 predicted proteins | sample FB_6_MG_FD_140359 | JGI IMG/M metagenome (GOLD analysis project Ga0193963, IMG submission 140359) | Microbial mat bacterial communities from the Broadkill River, Lewes, Delaware, United States - FB_6_MG | ecosystem: Environmental > Aquatic > Freshwater > River > Microbial mats | place: USA...
CTCATGGTGGTGGTGCATTTAGTGGAAAAGATCCTACTAAAGTGGATAGAAGTGCAGCGTATGCAGCTCGCTGGGTAGCAAAAAACTTAGTTGCTTCAGGTGCATGTGATAAAGCAACACTTCAAGTAGCATATGCTATCGGTGTAGTTCAACCGGTATCTATTATGGTTGACACTCATGGCACAGGTTCAGTAGGTGAATCTAAGATAGAAGAGTGTGTAAAAGAACTTTTTGATCTATCACCAAAAGGGATAATAGACTCATTAGATCTATTACGTCCAATATACAGAAAAACTGCTGCTTATGGGCACTTTGGACGTGAAGAATTTCCATGGGAACAAACAAATAAAGTACAAGAGATAAAAGACTACTTGTCTCTTTAATAATAATCATTATCAAGTCCCCCACTCAGGGGGATTTCTTCAATAAAAACTCATATTTTTAGCTATCTTTAAAAATAGTGTGATAAACTTGCTTCTGAAATTATTTAATGGAGAAAAATATGGCAGTATATATTAATGATACATGTATTAACTGTGGTGCTTGTATTGATGAGTGTCCAGTTGAGGCAATCGTTGATGAGGATGATAATCCAACAGGTGAAGAAATTTATTACGTATATGGTGATAAGTGTGTAGAGTGTGTAGATCATCATGATGAGCCTGCATGTGCTACTGCATGTCCTACAGAGGGATGTATTACATGGGATGCTATTGGTGATTCACCATCACACCGTGATGATATCACAGATGAGCAACGTTCTGCTAAAGAACCAGTTGTAGAATAGATAATGTAAACTTCTTTATCAGGTAAACATTATTTGTAATGTTGCTTGATGAAGAAAAAGGTTTACTCTTAAGTACTACAAGATCTTCAATTTCCAAGCATTAAGCTTGGAAAATTTCTAAATTTAATCAAAAAAATACAAATTTTTCGGTATAATTCCACTCTATTTTTAAAATTAATTAGGAGTTTTGATGGAACGTACACTATCAATTATTAAGCCAGATGCCGTTGCTAAGGGTGTTATTGGTAAAATATTAGACCGTTTTGAGAGCAATGGACTTAAGATTGCAGCTACAAAAAAAATTCAACTTACTCGTTCAGATGCAGAAGCTTTTTATGCAATTCACTCTGAGAGACCTTTTTTCAATGACTTAGTAGATTTCATGATCTCAGGACCAGTTGTTGTTACTGTTTTAGAGGGTGAAAATGCTATGGCTAAAAACCGTGATTTAATGGGTGCTACTAACCCTAAAGAAGCTGAAGCTGGAACTATCCGTGCTGACTTTGCTGAAAATATTGATGCAAATGCAGTTCATGGAAGTGATTCAGTTGAAAATGCTGCAGTTGAGATTGCATTTTTCTTTTCAGAGAGAGAAATTTCGTAAGTAACTTATGAAAATCAAGCTGATAAAAGTTTCAAAAACTCCATCGGACTTTGAAATAAAGACTGATAAAATAACTTTTAAAGGTTTTATACAGTATGATAGCGATAAGTTATTTCGCTTAAATGCTGAGATAAAGGGCAGTGTGGCTGTAATATGCGATGTTTGTGCCGAAGATTATAATATGAATGTAAATGAAAAAGTTGATTTTTTTATTTCAAACGGATTATATGAAAGCTCAAACGAAAGTTTAGTCGATGTCGTAGAAGCGATGGATGGCGAAGCTGACTTAGATGAGATTTTAGTTTCAGAGCTAGAACTTATCAAAAGTGATTACAATACTTGTCCAAAGTGTAGAGAAAATTAGCTTTAGTGACCTGAACGGTCTAAGCGATTATAAATGAACAATTGTTCAAAAATTTAATAAAAGGAAAAAAAGATGGCAGTACCTAAGAGAAGAGTATCTCATTCACGTTCAGCGAAAAGAAGAACTCACTATAAAATTAAATTAGCTCGTCCAGTAAAAGATAAAGATGGAACTTATAAGTTACCACATCATATCAACCCAACTACTGGTGAGTATAAATAGTCAATGGTAAAAATTGCTATTGATGCAATGGGTGGGGACTTCGGTCCTGAACCAATTGTTAAAGGGTGTGTTTTAGCACTAAAGAAAAAAAGATTTGTACCAATTCTTGTAGGTAAAAAAGATGAAATTTTACCTCTGTTACCAAGAAGTTATAGAGATAAGATTTTAGTAGTAGACACAGATGACGTTATCTCTATGGAAGATGCTGCAACGGATGCAGTAAAACGTAAAGATAGTACTATCTATAAAGCTATGGAATTGGTAAGAAATGGTGAAGCTGATGGTGTTGTATCAGCTGGACACAGTGGTGCTACAATGACACTTGCTACTTTAAGACTTGGTCGTTTGCAAGGTGTGTTACGCCCAGTATTGGCTGCTTTAATGCCTACAAAAAGTCATAGACGTTCAGTTCTTTTAGATGTTGGAGCAAATGTTGACTCTAAGCCTGAACATTTAGCACAGTTTGCTATTATGGGTGGATGTTATGCTGAAGATATGTTTGATATAGATACTCCATCAATCGGACTTTTAGCAAATGGTGAAGAGAAATCAAAAGGTAATGAAGTAACAAAAGCTACTTATAAAATACTTGATGGCTATAAAGGTTTTAAAGGTAATGTTGAGGGTGGAGATATATTTAATGCTTCAACTGACGTTATAGTATGTGATGGTTTTGTAGGAAACCTTGTTTTAAAGTCTAGTGAAGGCGTTGCATCTACTGTTAGTGGGCTTATAAAAGAATATATTAGAAAATCTCCAATATCAATTACAGGTGCCCTTTTAATGCGCAAAGTTTTTAAACTTTTAAAGAAACAAATGGATTATGAAGAGGTAGGTGGAGCTCCACTTATTGGTATTAAAGGTTGTGCTATTGTAAGCCATGGTAAAAGTGGTCCTAAAGCTATTAAAAATGCTATTTTTCAAGCTATTGACTATACTGAAACAGGTGTGAATGAGCATATTGAAACTCGTATAGCAGCTTTAAACGAAAAACAATCTAACACAAACTAAAGGGTATAGTATGGCTTATGCAGCTTTTCGCTCAATAGGAGCTTATGTACCAGAAAAAATTCTAACTAATGAACATTTAGCAAAAATGGTTGATACATCAGATGAATGGATCACAAAGCGTACAGGTATAAAAGAACGTCATATTGCAAGAGATGATGAATTTACATCAGATATGGGTGTAAAAGCGGCTGAAATTGCATTAGATAGAAGTGGAGTTGAAAGAAAAGACATTGATTTAGTTGTATGTGCAACAATTTCACCTGATTATTTTTGTATGCCCTCAACAGCAACAATAATTTCAACAAAGTTAGGACTTCCTAATGTACAAGCTTTTGATATATCAGCAGCATGTACTGGCTTTGTATATATATTATCAATTGCAAAAGCATTTATAGAATCTGGTATGAAAAAAAATGTACTAATCATAGGTGCAGAAAAATTATCTTCAATTACTGATTACGAAGATCGAGGAACTTGTATATTGTTTGGTGATGGTGCTGGTGCCGCTGTTATTAGTGCAACAGATAACAAAGAAGAAGCAATTGTTGATATTCATACCGGTGCAGATGGTGAATATGCAGATTTACTTATGACTCCAAACGGTGGAAGTGGATCGGCTCACGATTCACTAGACCAAGAAGCTTCTAGTTGTTTTATGCAGATGAAGGGTAATGAAACTTTCAAAGTAGCAGTAAGAACGTTGACAAAAGACGTAATAGATATTTTAGCAACAAACAACATCAAAAGTGAAGATATAAAACATTTTATTCCACATCAAGCTAATTACAGAATTATAAAAGCTGTTGGAGATGCTCTAAAGCTAAAAGATGAGCAAGTAGTACTTACAGTTGAAAAGTATGGAAACACATCTGGTGCTTCGATTCCTATGGCTATTAATGATGTTTATGAAGCTGGTAATTTAAAGGAAGGTGAGTTGATGCTACTTGACGCATTTGGTGGAGGACTTACCTGGGGTTCTGCTTTGGTACCGTTTTCACCTAGAAAGTAGAGTTAAACTACTTTCTAGAACTTTTTCGTCTGTCTTCAGTTACTAAGTTTTTCATCTGATCTGTAAGTGCGATATGAAGCTCTTTAAAAAACTTCTCCTCATTAGGTAGGTTCAAGTTAGACTCTCTTACCTTCTCTTCCCATACACTATTTGGAAACCAACTGTCATCTTTAAATCTAGCCATTACGTGTATATGAACTTGTGGAAGTTTATTTGCAAACGAAGCCATATTTATCTTATCTGCTTTATAGTAAAATTTTAGATGAAACTCAACTGTATCATAAATTTCCCATAACCGTCTTCTTAAAGCTTTAGGCATGTCTCCCAACTCTTTATATGGCTCTTGCGTAAATATTTTTAACCAAGGAATTTCTGACTCTTGTTTTTCTATATATATATCTTTATCTTCATAGATGATAGTATGCATCCCATCAACCTCTTTTGTAGTTTTACAAAGATTATATCATAATTCATTTAGTATAAAAATCAATAGTTGCAAATTTAAACTTAAAAAAAATAACTACTAAATAATAATATTGTTTTTATTAGCACAAAACTATACTATTTGTATTTATAAGATGTTTGAAAAGGAGTCATTATGAAACGAATTAAAAAATATCTAAACATATATGTTGTAGTAGGATTCATAGGTGTTTTCTCACTTTTATATATGCTATCATTTGTATTTGTATTAAATGATGTAGCCAATGGTTCAAGTGCAGATATGAAGAGGGAGTATCTTAAGGAACATGGGAAGTAGGTGTTGTTTTTGGAGTTAATTAATTTGGTTGAGCGAGTACCTTCGGCTCTATTATAACCTCCTGTGAACATCTTCGTAGAAGATGTTCCATACGCTTATATATGTCGAGGGCAACTAGTCATTTTTATATCTATTTCTTCCACCGTTGTTATTTCCACGACGGCTTCTAGAAGAGTTTCTGTCTCCACCACTGCGGCTACGGTTACCACGGTAGTTTCCACGACCGCGTCCACGACTTCCACCTCTATCACCTTGTTTTTCAAGTCTTTCAAGTATTTTAGCTAGTTTTTCAGCTGGTATACCTATATCTGATGGACCTTTAACACTTTGTTTGTCTAGAAGCATAGATACAAGTTTAAACATTATAGTTTCTTCGTCTATATCTTCTTTTAACATATCTAAAACTCTGTGTGCTTCATCATATATTTTATGATCCTCTATGTTCGTTACTAGAGATTTAAGAGAAGATTCTCTTAAGTCATTTTTACTTGGAACATAAGCATGCTCCATAGTAGTTCCAACTTTTTTCTTGATCTTTTGAAGCTCTTTGAACTCATGCGGAGTAAGTAAAGTAATAGCCTTCCCCTTAGTACCTGCACGCCCAGTTCTACCGATACGATGAACATAACTCTCTGGATCAAAAGGGATATGGTAGTTAAATACGTGAGTTATGTTGTTTACATGTATACCACGTGCTGCAACATCTGTTGCGACTAAAACTTTTACAGAGTTTTTCTTAAATCCGCTGATCACGGTTTCACGTTGACGTTGTTCCATATCTCCATGAAGACCGTTTGCTAGATAACCTGCATTACTTAGAACATTACTAAGTCTATCAACTTCACTTTTTGTACGACAAAATACTACACTTTTACCAGTTTCTTCAGAATCCATTAAACGGATAATCGCATCATCACGTTCACTCTCATCAATTACATAGTATTGTTGAGAAATATCAGCATTTGTAGTCTCACCTTTAGTGATTGATATAAACTCAGGATTTTCTAAAATACGCTCAGCCAAAAGTTTGATCGGTTTTGGCATAGTAGCTGAAAATAATAGAGTCTGACGATTTGTTGGAAGATATGAAAATATTTCGTTAATATCATCTAAAAATCCCATATCAAGCATCTCATCTGCTTCATCAAGTATGACCATACTAGGTGCAAAGTTGTCTAACATATCACGTTTTAGTATGTCTAGTAAACGTCCAGGTGTAGCTACTACGATACCAGCTCCACGTTTAACTAAGTCAATTTGACGTTTATATGAGCTACCACCATAAATAGTAGTTGTTTTAACACCTAAGTCTCTACCGTATTTAAAAAGTTCATCACTTACCTGAGTAGCAAGTTCACGAGTAGGCGTGATAACAAGGATCTCTACTCCTGCTTCTCTTTTCATGTTGTTTAAACAAGGAAGTCCAAATGCTGCTGTTTTACCAGTACCTGTGTGTGCTTGACCAACCATATCACGTCCAGATAAAACAACAGGGATAGCCTGCGCTTGAATAGGACTTGGGACTGTAAAACCAGCTTTAGCTACTGAGTTCAAAATCTGTTTTTTAAGACCTAAGTCTTGGAAAGTTACTTTGGGTGTGTCTTGAACTTCTAGTTCAATAGTTTCGTTTTGTGCGTTTTCTTGCATCATTTACCTTTAATGTAAGGGGATGACGAAAGTGAGCTTATAGTTAATGTTTTTTTATAAATGTAGGCTTCTTAATCTTAGGACTTATCAGCGTCCCCTTGAAATTTGTGTGAAATTATATCCAATATAACCAAAGATGTAGTTGAAGTTAATTGTATTTTTATTTGTTTAAGAAACGGTGTTTCAAAAAAAGTATCATTATTGTATAATAGTTTGAATTAAATATTAGGAATTAAGTTGGAAATATATCTTATTTTATTTATAGTATCTATTGTTATGGCAGTGATTTTTATGATCTTATTTTTAAAACAAAACAACTCTTTTAAAGAGTTAGAATTAAACTACGCTATTTTACAAACAAAGTATGATCAAGAGATTAAATCATCAAAAGAGAAGCTAAATGTTTTGCAAAATGCTAAAGACGAACTATCAAACGAATTTAAAAACTTGGCAAATAAAATATTTGAAGATAAAACAAAAAGTTTTGATGCAGTACATCAAAAACAGTTTGAAATGATGTTAAAACCATTCCGTGAACAGATAAACAACTTTTCAAAACTCTCACAAGAACAGTTTCATCAAGAATCAAAAGATAGATACCTTTTAAAAGATGAACTAAAAAGACTAAAAGAGATGAATGAGCAGTTGAGTCAAGATGCACTAAACCTTACAAATGCGTTAAAGGGTGAAAGTAAAACACAAGGTAACTGGGGTGAAATAGTGCTTGAGAGGATTCTTGAAGAATCTGGACTTAGAAAAGGAAGTGAATATGAACTTCAAGTAAACCTAAAAGATGAAAGTGGAAAAAGATATTTACCGGATGTGGTCATACATATGCCACAAAATCGAGATATTGTAGTTGATTCTAAAGTCTCATTAACGGCATATGAGCGTTTTATGTCAGTAGATGATGAAGTTTTAAGAGCTAGTGCTTTAAAAGAACATATAAGATCGATTTCAAAGCATATAGATGAATTAAGTACAAAGCAATATGAAAAACTAGAAGGTGTTAATACACTTGATTTTGTATTGTTGTTTATGCCTATAGAGGGAGCTTTTTTATTAGCACTTGAATATGATGGAGAATTTTTCAAACGTGCATATGAAAGTAATATACTTGTAGTTTCACCATCAACATTAATGGTAACACTTCGAACTATTGAGCATATTTGGCGTACACAAAGACAAGAAGATAATGCTAAAAAAATCGCACTTGAAGCTGAAGCAATGTACGATAAACTTGCTCTTTTTATAGATGAAATGGAGCGTGTAGGAAGCCATATAGATAAAACAAAAGAGAGTTATGATACAGCTATGAATAGACTAAAAACTGGACGTGGAAATGTCCTTAAACGTGCTAAGAATCTTATAGAACTGGGTCTTAAGCCTAAGAAAAATATAGGATTAAAAGGTGATGAAGATGAGTAAGAGCAGTAGTTTTTTTGATAAAACAAAGATTCTACCAAAACTGATAATTATTGTTCCTTCTCTTCTTGTCCTTGTAGTTGGTTTTTTTATGGGGACATTCTATATAGATAAACTTGAACAACATTTTGAACAAGCAAGAAAAAACTCAATAAATGAATATATTATCAATAAGAAAAAAGAAGGTGAAACATGGGCGAATCAACTAAGTGCACTTTTTAAATACAAAAGTGAATTAATTGATGAGACCATTAAAAATGATCTAAAAACAAGAGTGGATTTAGCATATGAGAGTGCAAAATATATTTATGACAAATATAAAAATACAAATTCAAAAAAAGATATAAAAAATCGTATAAGAGATGCTTTGTTAAAGATGTCTTTTAATGATAAGAAAAACTATATCTTCATAAGTTCGTTTGATGGAAATTCAATATTAAGTGGATCACGTAATAGTAAAAATGAAAATTTACTTAATTATATAGATGATGATGGGAGATCTATAGTACTTGAAGAGATCACAAAGGTAAGAAAACATAAACAGGGATTTATAAAAAGTAAAGATCCAAAAGATGGAAATTTAAAAACTATATATGTTAAAAACCTGGGGTTTTATGATTGGTATATTGGATCTAGCATTTATGAAGTACAAGAGCTTGAAAATGTTAAGCATGATTCATTGGATATAATAAAATCAAGTCCTATACAGCAAGATGACTTTATGATCATATATGAAGATAAAAAACCGATCTACTTATCTCTAAAAATGCAAAGTATACTAAGTAAAGAATCATTAAAAAAGATCAAAAATACAATTAGTCAAGATTCATCATGGCATGAAGAAAATACTGTTGGATATTTGTACTATAGTAAATACTTTGAACAATTTAATTGGCATCTGGTTTATGGTTTTAATATATCTAAGATGAGTGAAAGTGAACTTATAAAACAAGAACAGATGCAAAGTTTGGTAAATAAAGAGCTAGAGTTTATTAGAAATATATCTGTGATTATAGTTGTACTTGTTTTAGTTCTCTCAGTTGTTTTTTCACGTGCTATTAACCATATATTTTTATCTTATCAAAAAGATGTAAAATCACGTCAAGATCAGTTAGAGTTTTTAAATGCATCTCTTGAGCAGAGAGTAGCACGTGAACTACACAACTTAAGACAAAAAGACAAGATGCTTATACAAAAAGCAAAAATGGCTGATATGGGTGATATGATCTCAATGATCGCACATCAGTGGAGGCAGCCTCTAAATCAGCTTAGTTATGTTCTTATGAATATTGATTCTGCTTATGAACACAATGAACTTGATAAAAAGTATTTGGATGAAAAGATAAAAGAGGCAAATAATCTTTTAGAGTTTATGAGTGTAACTATTGATGATTTTAGAAATTATTTTAAGCCTGATCAAAAACAAGAAGATGTAAATATTGGAAATGTTGTTAAACGTGGACTAGAACTTATGCAAAAGCCATTAGAAAATGCCCAGATCGAAATAATACATACAAATGAGTGCGAAAGAGATATAAAAATATATGTTAATGAATTTGTTCAAGTTATACTTAATCTTGTAAAAAATTCAAAAGATGCACTTTTGCAAAATGATGTAAAAAAACCAAAGATAGAAATAATTACAAAGTGTACTAAAGATGAAACTATAGTTGAAGTGAAAGATAACGGTGGAGGGATCAATAAAGATATTTTAGATAAAATATTTGAACCTTATTTTACTACTAAAGATGCTCAGCATGGAACAGGACTTGGACTTTACATGTCTAAGATGATCGTAGAAGAGCATTTAAATGGAAAGATAGTTGTTGAAAATATAAAAGATGGAAGTTGTTTTAAAATTTTTCTTTAAATTAGTATTATTTTTTATAAGTGTTTAACTTGTATCCACTTCCGCTTATATTTTCAACAGCACCTTCAGGGATTTTTTTTCGTATTCCTCTAACTAGTGATCTAATCGCATCAGGGCTCATTCCCTCATATGCCCAGATCGCATTTTCTATCTCTTCGTAGTTAACAACTCTACTATTATGGTGAGCTAAAAGGTCTAAAAATAATGTTTCATTTTTAGTAAGTTTTATCTGCTTATTATTTTCAATTATCGTTTTGTCATAAGCATTGTAGTAGCAGTTTTCACTAAGTGCTAGATTAAATTTACTTTTATCCTCGATCAGCTCCATTGACATTTGAAGTGCATTTAAAAGTTTCTCTTTTGTTATAGGTTTTATTATATATTTTACAAGTTGTAATTCTACAGCCTTTATTAAGTACTCTGTATCTGAGTGTGCTGTAGCTATTATGATCTGCGTATTTTTATCATTTGCTCGTATGTAGTTTGCCATATCCAAACCATTTAGTTTTGGCATAGATATATCTGTAATTATAATATCTGGTTTTTGGTCTTTATAGATTTTTAAAGCCTCTTTCCCATCTTCTGCTTCTAGTACTTTTTTACAAATTCTACTTAGGTACTCAACTGCATTTCTTCTCACCATTTCATCATCTTCTACATAGAGAACCGTAAAGTTTTTTAGTATATCTATCATAGTTTAATTTCCTTTTGGATATTATACAGCAAAATAATATGTAAATTTTTATAAGGAGTTGAGTTGTTTTATTCACCAGATATTGCAAAATTAATTTTGAGACTAAGTGTTGGTATTCTGATGCTTTTTCATGGGTTTGAAAAAGTCGTAAATGGGATTAGTGGCGTAAGATACCTTACTACAAATGCAGGTTTACCAGAGTTTCTTGCATATGGTGTGTTTATAGGTGAGCTTGTTTTCCCAGTACTTATAATTTTAGGGTTATATGCAAGAGTAGCTTCTATTGGACTTGCTTTTAATATGTTGATGGCTATATTTTTAGCCCATGGAACTCACTTGTTTGAGCTTGGGAAGCATGGTGCTCCAACGTTTGAACTTCCCTTTTTGTATATGATTGTTTCTATAGCTATATTTTTACTAGGGAGCGGAAAGTATGCAGTGAATTCAAAATAGGTTTATAAGTGCTTAACTTTTATTTTAGAGTTAAGACTCCAACCTATAAAGATCATAATACCCATAACAGCTAATGCCGGTAGTATAGAATATATATAGCCTAAATAAGTTACCCATAAAAGTATAGCCCCAAGTGGAGTTGGTACACCTGTAAAGTAGTTTTCAACTTCACCGGCATCGGCGTTAATGTTAAAGTATATAAGTCTTCTCAGTCCTGATATCACATAGTAGATACTTACAGCCCCGGCCAATAATATTAAGTTCCCAAGATTCGCATTGCTATAAACAGCTTCAAATATTAAAAAAACAGGAACAAGAACAAAACTTAAAAAGTCTGCAAAACTATCTAATTGTATACCAAACTCATTTGACAAAGAGTACTTTCTAGCTATTTTTCCATCAAATATATCAAATGCACCACCTATCCAAGCAAGTATTATAGCTATAAAAAAGTTTTGCTGAGTTATAAAGTAAACAGCTAAAAGTCCAGCTGTAATATTTACAAATGTGAACATATTTGCTAAGTTAAATTGTGAAGAAGATGTAAAAAGAAATTTCATTTATTACCTTAAAGCATTTTTAATATCGATATTATATCAAAAAGGGAAATAAAACTAAATTGAAGTTTAACTTAAGTAGAACATAATTATTAAAAGAATAAACTTTAGTAAAGTAATCTAACTTAGTAAGGTGTATGCCATGTTAAAAAATATAAAGATAAATAAGGTATTATGGGGATCTGCATCTGTAGTACTAAGTGTTATAATGATTAACTTTTTACTTACTTATATAAATGTAAAAGATGTTAGTGAAAAAATTACTGAAAAAAGAACTGAAATCCTTCCTCATACATTTAGTTTTTTATACTTAAAAATCAATGTCATACAGGTACAACAATGGTTAACTGATATTTCTGCCACAAGAGCTAAAGAGGGTTTTGATGATGGATTTAAAGAGGCTGAAAACTATTTTACTGCTGGCAATAAATTGTTAGATCACATGATATTAGAGCATTTAAAGTATCAAGAACCTGAGATGGTAAAAGAGTTAAAGGATTTTAAATCTGACTTTGAAGAGTATTATAAAATAGGTCAAAAAATGGCACATACCTACATCGATAAAGGTGAAGAAGAAGGTAATAAAATGATGTTACAACTTGATCCATTTGCAGAAAAGCTTTCTGAAAAATTAGAATTTTGGATAAAAGAACATAGGTCTGAAAATGAAAAAGCTGCAGATGCAATAGAACTAAACAATACTCATATCTTACAACAAACTATTACTACTGGTATTTTATTACTTATAACGATAATACTTGCATTTGCAGCTATTGGTACAATTATTGTAAGCATAAAATCTATTCATACACATCTAAAAAAAATGGAACAGCTTGATTTATCTGAGGAGTTAAAAATAGAAGGTAAAAATGAAATAGCAGATATAGCAAACTCTTTGAACACTGTAACACAAGAGATATCTAAAGTATTAAGTACTATTCATCAAACTTCAGTAGAAAATGTGTCAATATCTGAAGAGTTATCAAAATCATCTGTGTTAGTTGGAAAAAATATTAATTCTTCAAGTGAAATAGTAGTAAAAACAACACAAAGCACACGGGATATTAAAGATGAGATTTCATCATATGTAGAGAAAGCACAACGAACAAAAGATGAAGTTATTCAGGCAAATAACAAATTAGAGATGGCTAAAGATGAAATAGTAAGCATATCAAGAAAAGTTCATGATGCTTCTGAGTTAGAGATAGGTTTAACTCAGAAAATTCAAACATTATCTCAAGAGGCTGAGCAAGTTAAAGAAATTTTGACTGTTATTAGTGACATAGCTGATCAGACAAATCTGTTGGCATTAAATGCTGCTATAGAAGCTGCTCGTGCTGGTGAGCATGGTCGAGGATTTGCAGTAGTTGCAGACGAAGTAAGAAAGTTAGCTGAACGTACACAAAAATCTTTATCAGAGATCTCTGCTACGATTAATGTTATTGTTCAGTCTATTATGGAAATAAGTTCTGAAATGGAAAATAACTCTAAAGAGATAGAAGAACTATCCTCTGTATCACAAAACATTCAAGTGAGCATTGGTGATGTAACTTCTGTAATGAATAAAGCAGTTGAGTCAAATGAAGAGTCTACAAATAATTTTATTTTAACAGGTAAACATATGAGTAGAGTAAGAGATGAAGTAAATAAGATAAATGAATATTCTAAAAGTAATTCAACTAGTGCAAATGAGATGCATGAAGCTTCATCTCATTTATTGACATTAACGAATCAATTAAATGAACAAATTGATAAGTTTAAAGTTTAAATTGATAATAATCATTTCATAAGAAAAAGGAAAAAAGATGAAAAGAATTATATTAATAACTATAAGTTTCACTCTATTAGCATCATCGTTAAATGCAATAGAGTGTAAAAAAGAAGTTCAAGATTTAAAGTCTGTTAGAGATATTATTCAAACTGGTTCCAAAATGCCTCAAAAAGATATTACATTAGTTGATGGTTTTCGTGCTATGTTTCATGAAGGTAAAGTTAGTGGACAACTTCGTAGTGTTTATGTTCAAAATGATTTAGAAACGGCTACAAATACATATACTACAGCTTTTGGAGGCTTATTGAAATATGAAACTGCAAAGTTTAATGGAGTGAATCTTGGTTTTGCAATGAATTATTCTGAAGATATTAGTAATATATCTGGTGATAATGGAAAGGGTAAAAGAAGCGATGAACTCTCATCTAGTAATGAAAAGTATGCGCAGCTTAGTGAAGCTTACATCGCTTATGAGGGCTGTGTGTTAGATTATAAACTAGGTCGTCAAATAGTGGATACACCATTGGCTGACAGTGATGATATACGTATGATTCCAAATACCTTTGAGGGGATTGTAGCCCAGTACCCATCAGATGTTTTTGATGTTACACTTGGTTTTTTAAATAGATGGCAAGGTGTAGATGCAGGTCTTGATGATGAATGGGTAAAAACAGGAGAAAATGGTACTACCTTTATTGGTGTTAGCTATAAAGGGGTAGTTCAGTCATCTCTTTGGTACTACAACATAAGTGAACAAAACAATGCAATATATGCAGATTTAGCTTATACTTTTGAGTTTAGTGAAACAAGTTCATTAAGTGCATCTATTCAGTACCTGAATGAAACAGAGATTAGTAATAGTGGAATTGAGGCAAATATTTTCGGTGCATTATTTGAGTATACACTTAAAGATTTAACTTTTGGATTTGCTTATAATACTTCTGCTAAAGAAAAAGGAAAAAGTAGTTTCTCCGGTTTTGGCGGAGGTACACTTTTTACAAATATGGACACTATGATACTAGATGAGATTACACAAGATAGAGAAGCAAGTTCATATGTTGGTGGTGTTTCATATGCTTTAGGAGATTTTTCTTTACTATATGCATATGGTAATTTTAAAGGTGAGAATGATTCTTTAGGAGATAAGGAACATATTGTTGAACAAGATATTGGAGTAGAGTACAATTATAATGATGAATTAGTAGCATACATTATGTATGTAGCAAGTGAAGATAAACTAAACTCCTTATCTACAGATAATGACTGGAATCATTTAAGAGTTATGGGAAATTATAATTTTTAATGAAATATTTCTTTATACTATGTTTACTATCAACTTTATCTTGTTCACAAACAAGAACTAAGATTCTTATGGGAACATATGCAAATATAACGCTCAAAGATAAGCTTTTATTTATAGATAGTGGATTTAATATTATAAAAAATGTTGAAAATTCCTTATCTACATATAAAAAAGAAAGTATTGTATCAAGGTTAAACAGGTATAAATATGCAAGGCTTGATAACTACACATATGAAGCTCTTGCGTTGGCAAAAAAATATTACAAACAAAGTGACGGATATTTTAATATAGCAATCGGAAACATAACAAAAAACTTGTATAGGTTTGGTCAAAAATTTGAGTTTATACCACACCCCAGACTTTTAAAAAACTCTAACTCCAAATTTAAATCCATAGTATTTAATATTTTTGAAGCAAGACTGAATGAAAATATAAAATTAGATTTTGGCGGAATGGGAAAAGGTTTTGCCGTAGATAAAGTTAAGGAGTACTACTTAAGAAAAGGTGTTGATGAAGCGATTGTATCTTTAAGCGGTGATATTGTTTGTATAGGGTATTGTAAAGTAAAAGTTCAAAATCCTTTTTTACAAGATTCGTATATTTTTAGTATAGATACTAAAAAAAATATAACTTCAATAACTACAAGCGGTAGTTATAACAGATATATCGATACACAAAAAAACAATCATTTAATCGATCCTAAGTCAAAAAAAGCTCAAGATATATTTAGATCTATAACACTAATATCTTTACTTTCTAATGCAGATATTGACGCTTACGCAACAGCTGCATCAGTAATGCCAAAACACCAAGCTGTTAAGTTTCTAAACTCTTTAAATGTAGGCTATATACTGATTACACACAAAAAAGAGATCATAGTTAGTGCTAATATAGATGATTTTTGTAGTTTATCAATTATTGACAATATCGAGAAGAAGCAAGATAGATATATATATGATCACAAAATAAAAAATTATAAATGACACAATTTTTACATAAGCAAATAGGTCCAATCCACCTATAATAAGAAGTGGTGAAACAAGTTCAAAAAAAGCACTTGTAAAAAAAGTGTATGATAATTTTTTTAGATCATTTTTGTAGTTTGTAAATATTAAAAAATGAAGTAGTACCATCCCAAAAAGACCAAATAAAAATATATGAGGAAGATTTACTTTTAAAACACCAACTATAGTTTTTGCCGAATAATATTCTACAACCTCACTTGGTATAAAACCTATCTTAGTGCTATATATCAAAAGTGCACTGGTTAAAAGTAAAGTATTGAATGTTAAAAAATATAAGATGAGTGATTTATAAGAACTATTCACGGTATATCTTGTATAGTGATATAAGTGAGATATATATAGATAAAATATGCCAAAGATAAAAACTAAAAATATACAGATATATGAATGATGATATATAGAAGTAAGATACAGCTACACTTAAAAGAGTTACTAGAGCTGATATTATATTCACATTTGAAATAAACAGTGATTGTTTTGAAGCTTTACAAAGGCGGATATATATAGCACTTAAAGTTAAAAGTAGCATCATAATAAAAAATATATCCATATGCCAAAACTCTAAAAATATACTAAGTTCCATTGGGTCTATATATTCTTCTTCATTGCCAAAAAAAGTATTTAATAAACTACTTACAGTTATACCTATAGAATTGTGTTTAACAAATATATCAATAACAAGATAAGAAATGGTAAAAATAAGTAAAGCGGATATTATAGGTTTAAAGTAGCTATCATTCTTTAGGTCTTTAACAAGTAAAAATTTCAATTGAACTCTTTTAATTTAAGAATATACAGAGCCTGAGCTATTCTAGCACCACTAGTGATCGTTTTTGCACTTAATGTTGCCCCTGTTATAGTATGTATATTTTGTCCAACTTTCGGATTAGTATTTTTATCTAATTCATTAAACTGTTTTTTCCAATCCTCTGATGGAAGATACTCTAACGGTTCATTAAAAGCAATAATTTCTATACCTTTTAAAGTACCTTTTGTATCTAGCATGTATAAAATCACACCATTTTTAGAGCGAATCTTTTTGCTCATAAGTACACTAAAACCTATTATGTTAGAGTCGTTTTTTGCTATGTATACTTTAAAAATTTTTGAATTGATTTTTGTCTTTGCTATTTTTTGAATCTTTCTTGCTTCATCTTTTGTAAGAATAATACTCTTTTTCTTGATCTCTATGTTTTTACCATACTCGGTTTGCATAGCTTGATCTATGTTGATTAAAACTTCTCCATATAGAAAAACGCCAAATAATAATGTAATAAATAATTTTTTCATATTGAAATATTATATAAAATCATTCAGTTTGTCAATAGTAATGATAACCATTATTAAAACTTAATAAGATATTAATAGTGATTATCAGAATAATAATGGATAAAGTTACAGTTTTGTATGATTACGATAACTATTATCAATATAAGGAAAGAAAAATGGATATGAAAGTAAAATTATTAGGTTCTGTAGCTTTAGCAGCAGCTCTAGTCTTAGGTGCTACAGGTTGTGGAAGTAACAGCGACAGTGAGCCAATACCGACAGAGGATAGTGTAACATTACCAAAAAAAGCACAAACACTAACAACCTATGCAGATATTGCGTTAGCTAATTATACAGATGCACTAAATGATGCTAAATCTTTAAATACAGCTATAGACACATTTGTAGCTACTCCAAACGAGACAAATTTTGAAGCTGCTAAAACAGCATGGAAAATAGCACGCGAGTCTTATGGAACTACAGAGATATTTAGATTGTCAAATGGTCCTATAGATGCGGAAGAGGGGTTTGCAACAGCTTGGGGGACACCAGAAGGGCAGTTAAATGCGTGGCCATTAGATGAAAATATGATTGATTATACTGTTGATTCAAGTGGTGCTACAACAAGTGGAAATATTATTGATACTGTTGGTAACTTCACACCGAGTGGAAGTGAAGCTACAACTGTAGATGCTACAACTATTACAAAAGATGTTTTAGCCGCTTTAAATGAAAATGGAGGAGATGCAAACGTAGCTACCGGTTATCATGCAGTTGAGTTTTTACTTTGGGGGCAAGATCAAGATTATAATAGCTTTTTAGATGATACAGTGACAAATGGTGCTACAACAGCAGGACAGAGACCTCTTACAGATTACACATCTGGTACAAATGTACAAAGAAGAAAAGACTATCTTGTTGCAGCATCTGAGTTGATAGTAGATGACCTACAGGATATGGTAGATGCATGGACTGAAGGAAGTGGAAGTTATCGTGAAGCCTTTTTGGGTTCTGGTTCAAATGCAATTTCTACAGATGATGCATTAAAACAAGTGTTTATCGGTATGGGTAAATTTGTAAAGTCAGAACTTGCAAATGAACGTATGGCAGTAGCTATTCTTACTCCAAGTGAAGAAGATGAACACTCTTGTTTTTCTGATAACACACATGTAGACGTAACTACCAACTATCAAGGTTTTGTAAATGTACTAAAGGGTGAGTATAAGGGTAGTTCTAAAGGAACAGGTTTTTATTCTCTATTAAGTGCTGCAACTAAAGCTGATGTAGATACACTCATAGCAAGTATAGATAGTAAAATGGCAGCTATGAACATGGCTGTTTCTACTGAGCATTTTGATTACCAGATTAAAGATGGAAGTAGTCATAAAGAGAACCTAAACAGTGCTAAAAATGAGTTAAGAAATCTAGGCGATGCTATGGTTGATGTAGCAGGTGAGTTTGGAATTTCACTTACGGAAGATGATGTTACAGATCCTGATGAGACATCTGTTTAATAAAAGTTATGCTCATGAGTTTTAAAAACACTATATACGCAACAACGGCAATTATTATGATTGCCGGTTGCAGTTCAACTGCTTCAAAAGATAGTAAAGATGAGTCTGTAGTTGCGCAGTTTACAAAGGCAGATTCTTCTAAAGCTTTCACAAAGGCATATAGTTTTAAAAGTAATGAAGAGTTAGATATGCATATATTGGGAAAAAGCTTTTTTCGTATACCTTGGGTTGAAGCTCCATCAGCTACAACGGCTCGTGATGGATTAGGACCACTTTTTTCTGCAAATACATGTATTCATTGTCATCCAAATAATAGTAATGGAGTTGTTAACGACACAAACTTAAATATATCGCGCTCTTTAGTTATGCGTCTTTCAGTTTCTAATATTAAAAATATTAATAATAACTTAATAAAGACAAATGGTTTTTTACCTGAACCAACATATGGTGGACAACTTAGTTTTAACGGTACAAGTGATGTTAATTATGAGGGTGGTGTTGATGTAGAGTACACATATATTGGTTCAAAATATGATGATGGAGAGGTTTATGAGCTAAGAAAACCAACATTTAAATTAACAAATCTTCAATACGGACCTTTAGATAAAGATATCAATATAGCACCTCATAAAGCTTTATCACTTATAGGTCTGGGAGCTATTGAATCTATATCTGATAAAGATATATTGATCAATGAAGATATAGATGATAAAAACAAAGATGGAATAAGTGGTAAGGCAAACTGGGTTTATAACCCTGAGACAAACTCTACTGAACTTGGTCGTTTTACATGGAAAGGGGCATCAGCAAGTGTAAAGCATCAAAGTGCAAATGCTGCCCATAATGATATGGGGTTGTCTAATCCATTGTATCCAAATCATAACTGTACAGATGCACAAGTCGAGTGTCAAAATGCATTAAAAGGTCATCATGATTTTGACTTACCAATGCATAGGTTGGATGCTATAACTTTTTATCTAAAGACTTTAAAAATTCCATTGCAGAGAAAAAGTGCAAACTTTGACAAAGGTGAAAAGATATTTAACGATCTTGGGTGTGTTAAATGTCATGTAGATAGTTTTAACACAAGTGATGGAGTTGAAATAAAACCATATAGTGATTTTCTGCTTCATGATATGGGAGAACAACTTAGTGATGGTCACACTATTTTTATGGCTGAAAAAAATGAGTTTAGGACACCACCACTTTGGGGATTGGGTTTATATAAAAAAGCAAGTGGAGAACTTAATCTTCTTCATGATGGCCGTGCTAGGAGTATAGAAGAAGCGATACTTTGGCATGGTGGTGAAGCAAGTAACTCAGCTAGGGCATTTAAGGCTTTGGAGAAAAAAGATAGAGATTATTTAGTGGAGTTTTTAAATGGTATTTAATAAATTAAAAGCACTTTTGCTAATGCTAACATTAATATTTAATGGGTGTGGTAGTGAAAACAGTTATGATGGTCAAAATGGTCTCTTAAGTGGTTCTAGTGCAAAAGCAACATTAGATGAATCAGTAAAAAAAATATTTGAGGACGTGATCTATAAAGATATTAATGAGACTTACAATAAATCAGTTGAGTTAACATCTATAATTGAGGATCTAAACACAATTACAAATGAAAATAACTTAAAAGTTGCACAAGATACTTTTAGGGAACTTATTATTTTATACAAAAGAGTTGAGACAGTGTATGTTGCAGGTTATAACGATGACTCTATGCGTGATATAGCAGAGTTTTATTTAGAACACTATGTAAAGGGTTCTAAAAGTCAAGATATTGCAAATGATTTAGATTCAGTATTTTCGGGGACGAAAGGTTTAGTTGCAAACTCTTTAAAAGGTATAACTGCACTAGAATATACGCTGTTTGGAAATAGACAGAGTAGCACAGAGCTTTTGACAAAGATGAATCAAAACAGACTTGATGCAGCTTTATTGATGATCAATAAAATATCTGCTCATTTGGATGAGGTTAAAGATTATTACTCAAATATTAGTACATTTAATACAAGTGGTGAGGATTCTGTAAATGCACTTTTAAATGTGCTTGTTCAACAAGCTTTTAACCTTCGTGAATGGCGCATTGGTGAAGCAGCAGGATTGACTTTAAAGTATAAAGATAATCCAGATCCTAAAAGGTTGGAGTATTACTACAGTTCATACTCACTTGAATCTCTAAAAGAGATATTACAAACTCATAAAAGAGTGATCCAAAGTGGTCTATCAGATATTGCAAGTGAGGGTAGTACTTCTAGCGAGTTAAAAGCTATAAGTGATGCTGTTGATGAATCACTTTTGATTTGCGAAAGCTATGCAGGCTTAATAGATGATGAGCTAACAAGTGAGAAGACAAGAAATCTTTTTGAGAGTGTAAGAACTATTCAGAATAACTATACAGCTTTAATTACAGGGCTTAATTTTAAGCAAGATATTTTAGAGGCTGATGGGGATTAAATATGGAATATTTTGGCTTAGAGTATTTTCTTACAAGTACTAATAGAATTTATTGGGTTTACCTTCTTTGTGCACTTTTTATATCTTTGTTGTACATATATTTTAATCCTAAATACTCTTATGCCTTAAGCAAAAAAATATGGTGGCATGATTCGGCTAAAAATGATTACAAGTACTTTATAGTTATATCGTTTTTAAAGGTATCTGTACTTCTACCAATGCTTTCGTATGTACTAAGTTCAAAAGATGTTAGCTTTAATATAGTTTTATTTTTAGAAAATAGTTTTGGTTATATAGAAAAAACAAAAAGTTCAAAAGAGTTCGTAGTTGTATTTTATACACTGACTCTTTTTATAGTTGGAGATTTTACAAGGTACTGGCTGCATAGATTTTTACATACAGTACCTTTTCTTTGGAGGCTTCATCAGGTTCACCATAGTGCTGAAGTATTAAATCCTTTAACTTTTTATAGGGTTCATCCATTGGAAAACCTTATGTTTGGGTTTCGTTATGTACTTAGTGCAGGTGTTGTTAGCGGTGTATTTATCTACTTTTATGGTGCATCAATAGGTATAGTTGAGGTTGCCGGTGCAAATATATTTGTATTTATATTTGGAGTTTTTGGTGCAAACCTTAGACATTCACATATACCTTTGAAGTTTGGTGTTTTTGAGAGACTTTTTGTATCTCCATTTATGCATCAAGTTCATCATTCAAAAAAGTATTCAGACAAAAATTTTGGTGGAATATTATCGGTTTGGGATCATATGTTTGGCTCTTACATTTTGGTTAAAGAGGATGAATGTATAGAGTTTGGTTTAAAAAATGACAAGGTTCACAGCTCTGTATTTGAGATGTTAGTAGAACCACTTAGGAGGAAAATATGAAAAAAATAGTTATGAGTTTAGCAATATGCTCAAGTTTGGTATTAGGCGCTAGTAATGATGAACTAGCAAAAGAGTTGGAACTTTTAAAGCTTCAAATTAAAGAGATGCAGTCTTTTCAAGAAGCTACAAATGAGAGTATATTGGATGAGATATCTAACGTAACAGGTACAAGTACTGCAAAATATGAAAGTTATAGTTCGCTTGGTGAAGGTGCATCTAAAGTTTACTACACGAACAACGAAGTTTCAATAGGCGGTTACGGTGAATACAGATATAAAAAATATAGTGGATATAAGAATACAACTTCAGATATATATAACAATAATCTAAATAAAGGTGAGTTTAACATTGTACGTTTTGTACCATATATAGGTTTTAAGTTCAACGATTGGATTGTTATGAACACTGAAATAGAGTTTGAAGATGGCGGTGCTAGAAGTGATGATACTAAAAATTATAAATATGCTATTGTTGAGTTTTCTTATATTGATTTTTTAATATCTGATAGTTTTGCTTTAAGAATAGGTCATATATTAACACCAATGGGCTTGATAAATCTTAACCATGAGCCAACATCTTTTTTAACAACAGACAGACCTGCAGTTGAAACTTATATAATCCCGTCGACATGGCATACTAATGGTATATTGGCACATGGAAAAGTTGATGATCTTGAGTACTATGCCGGAGTTATAACTTCACCTGATTCAGATCATTTTGGGGATGCTGAAAGTAGGTTTATACAGCAGGGGCGTTTGGGTGCTAGACAGTTTACTGATAGTTTCTCATTTGTCGCACGAGTTACTTACAACGTGGGGGATGGACTAAATGTAGGAGGTTCTGCAATGTTTGGGCAAAGTGAAGGAAGTGAATCAGGGGTAGATACAACTGTATCTATGGCTGAAATTCATGCATCATATAAAAATCACGGTTTTGATATTCAAGCACTAGCTACTTTTGGAGAACTTGGAGGTGATGTCTCAGAACTTTCAACAGAGGATGATGTAAGTATAGCTCAGAGTGTAAATGGACAATATATAACGGTGGGTTACGATCTGCTTTCAATGCTTAAGTTTAACCATAAAGGTTATCTGTTTGGAGAAGTTGAAAGATTAGACATGGATGCAAATAGCGATACACAGTATGTTGATAACAATAGATTTTTTGAATACACAGTCGGTTTTTCTTATTTTCCAGATCCAAAAGTAGTATTAAAAACAGACTATAAACTAAGAGATTATGGTTCAAATGCAAAACTTGAAGATGAAAAATCTTTTAACTTTGGCGTAGGTTTTATTTTTTAAAGGAAAATTCATGAATATTTTATCTATAGCAGCATTAGCAGGTTTAGTTTTATTTAGTGGTTGTGGAAGTAGTGATGATACTATTAATATAAAACAGATAACAAAAGAGGAGTTGGGAGAGAAACTCTTTAGTGATAAGAATCTATCTCTAACAAGAAATACTTCCTGTGCGACATGTCATAATCCAGAACATGGTTTTATAGATGCACGTTTTAGTGAAGACGAAGTTGACCAAAACATATTTGTTCATGGAGCTTTTTCAGTTGGGGATGATGGTGTTAGTCTTGGTGGGAGAAATACTCCAACAGCGTCTTATGCAAAGTTTTCTCCTGATTTTACAAAATTAGAAGATGGAACATATAAAGGTGGTCAGTTTCATGATGGACGTGCTGTAAATTTAAAAGATCAAGCAGGTCGTCCACCTCTAGATGGAGCTGAGATGATGATGAGTGATAAAAGTGCAGTAGTTGATCGTATAAAAGAAAACGGTGAGTACGTAGAAGCATTTAAAGAACTATATGCAAAGACAATTTTTGATGATGTAAATGCTTCATATGACGCAATGACAGAAGTAATTGCAAAGTTTGAAAAAACGGATAAGTTTGCACCATTTGATTCAAAGTACGATAGATGGAAAAATGGTGAATATGAGTTTACGCTTCAAGAAGAAGCTGGGTATGTGTTGTTTTTTTCTCAAGCAAATACATCGTGTGCTACATGCCATACTTTAAACTCATCAAGTGAAGCGGTATCAAATGAGCTTTTTACAAACTATGAGTATCATAATATAGGCACACCAAGAAACAATAAAGCAATGGACGCAAGAGCAGCCCTTGGACTTCAAGATACAAATTCAACATTTAAAGGTCTAGGGTCAACGGTTAAAGATTCAGATGAAAACTGGCAAGCTCATTTGGGAAAAACAAAAGTGCCAACCCTTAGAAATGTAGCTGTAACAGGACCGTATATGAATAATGGTGTGTTTAAAAAGCTTCGTACAGTATTAGAATTTTATGATCACATGGGTGAATCTAACCATAATTTACATCCTACAAATCCAGAAACGGGAGAGGTGTGGGGCAGTAATGATTACAACACTACTATAAACCATGCTGACTTAGCACAAAAAAGTATGAGTGATACTAAGATTAGAAATCTCGAGGCATTTTTAAGAACTCTAACTGACAAAAAGTATGAACACTTACTGCCAGAGTTAGCACCTGTTGGCGAATTAGGAAACTAATATGTTATATATAAATGCAAAAGATAGAGAGGGGTTGTCCGTATTTCGATCTAAGATATACAACTATCTTAAACAAAACAAGCTTCGCTATTCAGACCAGCGTGAGAAAGTGCTTAAAATACTACATGAACAATCATATCCTGTAAGTATAGAGTACTTGGTAAGCAAGTTAAATGAGGACTCAAAATCAGTTGGTTATGCAACTGTTTCTAGGCATATTAAGTTTTTTGAAAAGCTTGATATGCTTTTAATAGTAAATAAAATACCAAAAGGGTATCTTTTAAAAAAAGATATAGATTGTGATGACATTGAGGTTGTTAGTTTAAAACCATGATTTTATTTATATTTTTATAGGATTAATAAACAGAACACACTACCTAGTAATCAGGTAGTGTGTAAAAATCTAAGTTAGTAGTATAATCTAAGCTAATTAAAGGAGAATTAGCTCTAGTTGATTAGATATTTTCTAGCAAAAGCTAGCTTCATGAAAAATATCTTTTATGCCATTTTTTACTTCATAAACGGCGTGAAATTTATTTAAGGAATTTTTTTATAAAATTTTAAATACCTCCTTTTTATATTGATTAAGTGACTTAACATGGTCTTCCACTTATTTTTTTGATACTTTCTTTATTTGAAATTTCAAACATTTTTACTCCTCATTGATAATTGATATCAAAATTGTATACAAGTTTAACTTAAATATTTATTATATTGATAATCATTATTGAAAAGTAAATTATAGATATCTTAACAATGATAATAAATGTAATACTTTTTTGTGTGTTTTATGTATATAGTTATAAAAAACATACAAAGGATTAAAATGTTAAGTGATAACTTACTTAAAAAGTTGAATACACAAGTAAATTTGGAGTTTTATTCTTCTAACTTATATTTACAAATGAGTGCTTGGGCGGACCATAATGGTCTTAGTGGTACAGCTAAGTTTTTAAGAGAACATGCATCTGAAGAGATGCAACATATGCATAAAATATTTGACTATATTCAAGATACAGGAGCAATAGCTGAGCTTGGAACTATTGACAAGCCAGAGATCAACATAGAAAGTATTAGAGATGTCTTCGAACAGACTTATGAACATGAAAAATTTATAACTAAGCAAATAAATGATTTAGTCGATGTAACCTTACAAGAAAAAGATTTTTCTACATTTAATTTTTTACAATGGTATGTATCAGAACAGCATGAAGAGGAAAAATTATTTAAATCTATATTGGACAAAATAGATATTATAGGTATGGATGGACGTGGATTATTTATGATAGATCGTGAAGTTGGTAATATACTTGCACATAAGTAAAAATAAGATGGGAAAAATAAACTTCCCTCTTATTTAAATAAAACTATTAAATAATAAAACTTCTAATCTTACTTGAAAATAATTATCAATTTTAATCTCCTTTTAATATGATATTCATTATCATTATAAAAACAAATCTGAAAGATAAAGTATGAAAACATTATATGAATGCAAAAAAAATGATAAAGTTAAAGTTACTAAGTTGAATGCAGAACCAGAATTAAAACAAAGGCTTATCTCTTTTGGAATTATGAAAGAAGCAGTGTTAGATATTTTAGAACATACATCTACAAAGAGTAATATTGAGATAAAGGTTGGAAAAACAACATTAGCAATTAGAAGTGCTGAAGCTAAAAAGATAGAGGTAGAGGTTTTATGAATGAAAATATAAAAGCATGTCCTGTTACAGCTAACCATATAAAGGTAGCACTTGTAGGTCAACCAAATGTTGGTAAAAGTATGCTTATCAATTCGATCTCAAATGCGCATCTTCATGTTGGAAATTTTACAGGTGTTACAGTTGAAAAATCAGAGGTTCTTTTTGATTATAAAGATTACCACTTTACTGTTGTTGATTTACCTGGAACTTATGCATTTACAGACTACACTATAGAAGAAAGAGTTACACATGATTATTTGTGTGACAAGGGGTATGATCTAATAGTTAATGTAGTTGATTCAACAAACTTAGAAAAAAACTTACAACTAAGTTCAGAGCTTATGACTCTTGGTAAAAACATGGTTATAGCACTTAACATGAGTGATGAGGCTGAAAAAGAGGGGATCCAGATTTTAGATAAATATATGTCTAAGTTGGTTGGAATACCTTGTGTAAAAGTATCAGCAGCAACAAAAGATGGTATTGATGATCTTTTAAATGCAATTTTAGAAGAATCGCAAAAAGAGCTTAAAACTCCTAAGTTGATCTTTAGTGAGGCAGTTGAAGAAGAGATCTCAGCGATCGCAACTCATCTTGAAAAGCATAAATTTAACTCAAAAAATCTTTACAGAAACATAGCTATAAATCTTCTAAAAAACAACAAGCAAACTTATGCAAGATTGCATGATGATCCTGTTTGGACAGAATTACAACCAGTTTTACTTGAAGCAACAAAACATATTGAACTACACCATGACAGTGATGATGTAAAAGAAGCATTTGCAGAAGAATACGCTTCTTTTAACAGAGGTATTGTTGCAGAAGTACTTGTTCAAGAGAAGCAAGAAGAGAAAAAAACTTTAACTGAGAAAATAGATAATGTACTTATTCACCAGTTTTTTGGTATACCGATATTTTTATTTTTAATGTGGGGACTTTTTCAACTTACATTTGAAATAGGATCTATTCCTATGGACTGGATAGATGCATTTTTTGGATGGGCAGGAGATACTGTAGGAGCAACAATAGCTAATGAAGATATACGATCACTGATAGTTGATGGCCTTATAGCCGGAGTTGGAGCTGTTGTATTGTTTGTTCCAAATATTGTAATACTTTTTATAGGTATAGCACTTTTGGAGTCAACCGGTTATATGTCAAGAGTTGCCTTTTTGCTTGATGGATTTTTTCATAGGTTTGGTATGCATGGACAGAGCTTTATCCCACTTGTTACAGGTTTTGGATGTTCTATTCCTGCATATATGAGTGCAAGAATATTAAAAAATGATCGTGACAGGTTACTTACTCTTTTCATTATAGGTTTTATGTCTTGCGGGGCAAGACTTCCAGTTTATGTTTTGTTTGCTGGTGCCTTCTTTTCTGAACAAATGGCAGGTAATGTACTTTTTGGAATATACATAGGTGGTGCACTTATTGGTTTAATAGCAGCAAAAATACTTAAGTTAACTGCTTTTAAAGGGGTAGATGAACCATTCGTTATGGAGATGCCAAAGTATCGTCTTCCATCACTAAAGCTAATATGGCATACGGTTATTACAAAAACATGGATGTATCTTAAAAAAGCTGGTACATTTATCGCCGCAGCATCAATTCTAATATGGTTTTTAAGTAACTATCCTCATAACCTAGAACTAAAACAAACTTATGAATCGAAAATAGAACTAGCTACTAATGAAACTGAGGTTGTAAAGCTTGAAAATGAATTGGCACAGGCACATTTAGAACAAAGTTATTTGGGTAAAATAGGTAAGTTCACAGAGCCTATATTTGCTCCACTAGGCTTTGATTGGAAAATGAACGTAGCACTTCAAACAGGTTTAGCTGCTAAAGAAGTTGTCGTCTCAACTCTTGGAGTGCTTTATTCACTTGGTGATAGTGTAGATGAAGAAAATTCATCTCTAAAAAATATAATTAGTAAAGAGATTAGTTTTGCTTCAGCTATGGCATTTATAGTAGTTGTTATGGTATATCTTCCATGTTTGGCAGCATCTATAGTATTTACCCGTGAAGCTGGTCATGTTAAATATTTCTTTTACTTGTTAGGATTTACATCTATAGTTGCATATCTGTTAGGATTTATAACATATAATGTTATTTCGATATTGATTTAAATAATAAACAAATAAGGTAGAATCATAATATGAAAAAAATATTAATGATAGAAGATGATCTAGAACTAGCTGAAATTTTAACTGAGTATTTAGAACAATACGATTTTAAGGTTGTAACAGAAGATGACCCTTTTAAAGCTGTAAGTATTTTAAAGCTAGAACCATTTGATCTTGTTATATTAGACCTTACTCTGCCAGGTATGGATGGGTTAGAAGTTTGTGAGGCTATTCGTGAGCGTCAAGATATACCTATAATTATTTCAAGTGCTAGAAGTGATGTTACAGATAAGGTAAAAGCACTTGAACTTGGTGCTGATGATTATATGCCAAAGCCGTATGATCCTCGTGAACTTGAAGCACGCATTCAGTCCGTTTTACGCCGATATGCTGCAAAAGTAGAAGCGAAAGAAGAATCAAAGTCTGACTTTAAATGTGACAAGTCATCTATGACAATCACATATAAAAATAGAAATATAGAACTTACAAATGCAGAATTTGGAATACTTTCATATATGATCTCAAAACAAGGTTTAGTAGTATCTCGTGAGGACCTGATCCATAATGTAAATGCCATAAATGAAGATTCATCTAACAAAAGTATAGATGTAATGGTAGGGCGTATTAGAAATAAACTTGGAGATAAAACACTTATAGAGTCAGTTCGTGGTGTTGGATACAAACTTTTAAAATAATGTTACAACGCCACGGAGTTTTAATAACTATACTTTTTGCACTTATTGTATCAATAGTGAGTGTAAGTATCGTTTTTTGGGAGTTTCATAAACTTAACAAACAACAATACATAGATCATATTTTTACAAAGCATGCAATAATTTCTCAAATATACAGACAACATAAACAGCGTAAAACTTCTGAAATAATGCTTGAAGCCAATCTTGCTATATATAAGTTTAGCATCATAGACCAAGAAAAAATTCAAGAGATCTCTAGTAAAGGTGAGTTTTTAAAACAAAGAGGGGAAAAAAGTGTAGATACACAAATGATGATGAATTCACGCGGCTTTTTAACTAAAAAAATAGTGCGTGACTACACAACTTCAATGTTCGGATATAAAAATAAAATTTATTTTTACCTTCAAACACCAGAAAAATCATTGCTGATCGAAGATGAAGAATTAAAACCATATAGATACTATAATCTTTTATATACATATACTACAGTATTACTTATTATATTTATTTCATTTTTTCTTATACTTCAAAGGTTACGTCCTCTAATTCGTTTGAGAAGAAAGATCGCAGTATATGGTAATGGAAATATGAACATAAGCTTTAAGATGCGAGGAAGTGATGAGATTGCTTCAATTGCCAATGAACTTGAAGCAACAAAAGACAAGATTAACAATATAATGGAATCTAGAACTCTGTTTTTGAGAAATATTATGCATGAGTTAAAAACACCTATTACAAAGGGTACTATAGCAACACAGATGTTAGACTCAGATAAACAGCGTGATAGATTTAGCTCAATTTTTGGTCGTCTTGAATGTTTGGTTAATGAGTTTGCTTTGATTGAAGAGGTGACAAGTTTAGCAGATAAAACAGAATTTAAAGAATATAGAGTTGTAGATATTATCGACGGTGCTATAGATATGGCTATGGTTGATAGGGAAAATGTAGATGTAGATATTGATACAAGTGTTAAGATTAATGTAAACTACAGACTATACACAACTGCCATTAAAAATATGATCGACAATGCTATTAAGTATTCACCAGATTCTAAAGTTAAGGTAAGAATGATCAATGGAGAATTATCTTTTGAGAGTAAGGGTGAGTGTTTAAAATATCCACTTAAGTTTTATATAGAGCCTTTTACAAAAGAGAATCCATCCAAAAACAGTTTTGGCTTAGGACTTTATTTGGTAGATTCTATTTTAAAAGCGCATAATAGGGTTTTGGCACATGAGTATGAGGATGGCATGAATAGATTTATATTTGCATAAGAGTAAGTGTGTAAACTAATGCAATGAGAAATTTATCAAAGCTAAGAAAACGAGTAAAATTTATAATATTTGTCGTTTTTCCTTTTACATTTTTCTTTTTTGGTTGGTTAAGCCATTCTGCTTACTATCCAACAAAAGAGGAAAACAAGCCTACAGTTCTTGATAAGATTAAAAAAACAAAAACTTTAAATGTCGTTTTATTAAATGCACCTAGCACCTACTATATAGGACCAGATGGACCACAAGGGTTTGAATATGAACTTTTAGAGGACTACGCCAAACATTTAGGTGTAAACCTAAAGATCACATCTGCAAATACTGTAAAAGAAGCCATAGAACTTAGTAAAAATAAAAATATACATATAACATCAGCAGCTTTGGCGAAAACTGAACAAAGAGAGAAGCGTTTTAATTTTGGACCATCATATTTTGAAGTTCAAGAACAGGTAATATGTAACAGAACTATGGTGACAGATGGAACGTTCCCAAGGACGGTAGAAGAACTCTCAGGTCTGCATATAATGGTTGGAGAAGATACAAGTTACAGTGAAACGATAACCTCTCTTCAAGATGATGGTTTTGATATTAATGCTAGTTTTACTTCTGATTATTCAACAGAAGAGCTTTTAGAAATGGTTTCAAAAAGACAGATTGATTGTACTTTGGCTGCATCAAATATATACTCTTTAAATAAAAGGTATTTTACAGAGATAATATCTGCATTTACAGTAACAGGGCGTGAGCAATTAGCATGGGTATTAGCACCTAATTCTAAAGAACTTGAAGCAGATATGTACTCTTGGTTAAACTCATACAATCAAAGTGGTCGTATGGCTGAGTTAAAAGACCACTACTATTCCCATATTTTATACTTTGATTATTATGATACTAAGATGTTTTATAAAAGGATGGAAACAAGGCTTCCAAAATATGAAAAGTATTTTAAAGAAGCTGGTGAAAAATATGGTATATCTTGGAAGTTGATAGCTGCACAATCTTATCAGGAATCTCATTGGAACCCAAAGGCTAAAAGTTTTACAGGTGTACGAGGACTAATGATGTTAACACTCTCTACTGCTAAATATTTGGGAGTTAAAAACAGACTTGATCCTAAGCAAAGTATTAGAGGTGGTGTAAGACATCTTAACCAGATGATAAGATCAGTCCCCGATGGTGTAGAGGGAGAAAACCGCATAAAATTTGCACTTGCTGCATATAATGTTGGTATGGGACATGTAAAAGATGCACAAGTATTAGCTGGTAAATTTGGGCTTGATAAAAATACATGGAGAGATTTAAAAGCTGTTTTACCACTGCTATCACAAAAAAGATATTATCGTACATTGAAGTATGGTTATGCTAGGGGAAGTGAACCTGTAAGGTATGTTGAATCTATATATGATTATAAAGATATTTTGGAAAATTTTACTGGCGAGAAAGTTGATGTAAATACCAGTATAACAGTTGAACACAATGACACAAATATTTCAAATTGATATAAATGTTATTAGATATAATACGTTAATTTAAAAAAGGATAAATTATGAAATCTTCAAAACTAAGTTTAGTAGTTGTAGGTTTACTAGCAACTAGCTCTGTAGCCTTAGCAGATTTAAAAAACGATAAAATAACACTAAAACCAAATATGACATTAACATACAATCTTAAACAAAAATCAGTAGATTCAGTAAATAAGATGTTCAGTGAAGGTGATTTCTTTGGTAGACTTAGAATGAATACTTTCAAGTGGGACTGGGCTGAAGATAGTGCTGGACTTGATAACAAAGCTATGGGTGTTGGTGGTAGTTTTGTATATAAGTCTGCAAAATTAAATGGACTAAGCACTACTATGGGGCTTTATACTTCTCAAAATCCTGATTTTTACAGAATGGATGAAAGCGAAGTTGGTAAAGTAAAAGCTGGTAAAGATACATTTAGTCGTAATGATACTTCAAACACGGGTAATTTTGGTATGAGTGTTTTAGGCCAGGCTTATTTACAATATGACATAGCAAGTACTTCGATCGTAGCGGGTCGTCAACTTTTTGAGTCTGTATTTACAAAGTCAAATGACACAAAGATGATCCCAAATACTTTTGATGGTGTAAGTGCTACGATCAAAGATATACCTCAGACAACAGTTCAGTTAGCTTACTTTAAATCTCAAAAATTACGTGATCATACGGTGTCACATGATGTATTAGCTGTTAGTGGTTGGGATGAAAATGATGATTCAGCAATAAACAAAAGTTTGACTACAACATTGATCGGTGATGACAATGAACTAATAATTGCATCTGTTACAAACAAGTCTGTTAAAAACTTAAAAGCAAGTTTGAGCATTGCAAATGTTCCTGATGTGATCACAAACCTAACAGCAGAAGCTCACTATACGATCCC
>Ga0193963_1000190_pt1 | contig 32105 bp, 24 predicted proteins | sample FB_6_MG_FD_140359 | JGI IMG/M metagenome (GOLD analysis project Ga0193963, IMG submission 140359) | Microbial mat bacterial communities from the Broadkill River, Lewes, Delaware, United States - FB_6_MG | ecosystem: Environmental > Aquatic > Freshwater > River > Microbial mats | place: USA...
AAAAACTAAAATTGAGCAAATTTTAATGAAATTTATAAAAACTAACATACCAGAAGTAATATTATGTAAACCAACTGTTTTTAAAGATGATAGAGGTTATTTTTATGAGGTTTTTAAAAAAGAAACTTTTGAAGAATTTATTGGTTATAAAGTGAATTTTTGTCAAGATAATGAAGCTAAATCTTCCAAAGGAGTATTGCGTGGTTTACATTACCAGTTACCCCCTTTTGCACAATCAAAATTGGTGCGAGTTATAAAAGGGAAAGTTTTAGATGTGGTGGTTGATATTCGAAAAAACTCTAAAACCTTTGGAGAAAAAGTGGTTGTTGAGTTAAGTGAGGAAAATAAACACCAGCTTTTTATTCCAAAAGGATTTGCTCACGGATATTTAACTTTAAGTGATGATACAATTTTTTGTTATAAAGTAGATGCTTATTACAATCAGAAAGCAGAAAGAGGTATTTTGTATAACGATAAAGATTTAGCTATAGATTGGAATTTTACAGAAAATAAATTAATTATTTCAGAAAAAGATAAAGCGCAAGTTCCTTTTAATAAGGCAGATTTATTTGAACCAATTTTAAAATTAGATGACTAATATATTAATAACAGGTTCAAAAGGACAATTAGGTACTGCATTACAAAATATTGCAGATAATTACTCGAATTACACTTGCTTCTTTGCAGATAAAACCGAACTAGATATTATAAACTTTCAAGCTCTTGAAATATTTGTAGCAAAACAAAATATTACTGTTATTATAAATTGTGCTGCCTATACAAATGTTGATAAAGCTGAGGAGGAAGTTGATTTGGCTACTGAAATTAATTATAAAGCTGTAGAAAATTTAGTCCAAATTTCTAAACAATACAAAATTAAACTTATTCATATTTCAACCGATTATGTTTTTGATGGAACTTCAGAAAAACCGTATTTAGAAACTGATCTAACAAATCCACAAAACAAGTATGGTGAAACTAAGTTATATGGAGAAACTGCTTTACAAAACGTAAATCCCAAAAATACTATTATAATTAGAACCTCCTGGTTGTATTCTTTAAATGGACACAATTTTGTAAATACTATGTTAAGGTTATTTAAAAAAAACAACGTGGTAAAAGTTGTTTCAGATCAAATAGGTTCACCAACAAATGCAACAGATTTAGCAAATTTTATTTTTACTATAATTCCACAAATAAATACCAAAGGTGTTGAAATTTATCATTATTCTAATAAAGGTTCTTGTAGTTGGTTCCAATTTGCGCAAGAAATTGCTAACATAACCAATAGCGATTGTACTGTAGTTCCAATTTCATCAGAAGCTTTTAATTCAAAAGTAAAACGTCCAAAATATAGTTTGTTAAATACTGAAAAAGTACAACAAACGTTTAATTTTGAAATACTATCTTGGCAAGATTCTTTAAAACAATGTTTAAATAAAATAAAATAAATTATGAATTCTATTTTAGTTACTGGCGGAGCTGGATTTATTGGCTCAAATTTAGTCGAATATTTAGTAAATAAATATCCAGATTTTAAAATTGTAGTTGTAGATTCTTTAACATACGCAGGCGATTTAGAGAATTTAAATGCTGTAAAAGACTTAAAAAATTTCACTTTTGTACATGGCTCTATTTGCGATCGTGGTTTAATGGAGCGTGTTTTTCATCATTATATCGTTCATGGTGTTATTCATTTAGCCGCAGAATCTCACGTAGACAACTCTATTAACGAGCCAGATGTTTTTATAGAAACCAATGTTAAGGGAACTTTTACTTTACTAGATGTTGCCTATAAATACTGGATGGAAAAACCATTTATGTATAAACACGGATTTGAAAATGCTCGTTTTTTACATGTTTCTACAGACGAAGTTTACGGTAGTTTAGGTGAAACAGGTTTGTTTACTGAAAAAACACCGTATGCACCTAATTCACCATACAGTGCTTCAAAAGCAAGTAGCGATATGATTGTTAGAAGTTACCACCACACGTATGGTATGAATACAGTTATTACCAATTGTTCTAATAATTATGGGCCACATCAACACGATGAAAAATTAATTCCTACCGTAATAAGAAAAGCATTGTCAGGCGAAGAAATTCCAATTTATGGAGATGGAAAAAACATTAGAGATTGGTTGTATGTTTTAGATCATTGTAAAGGTATTGATTTAGTGTACGATGATGGAAAAAGTGGTGAAGTGTATAATATTGGAGGAAAAAACGAACGCGATAATAATTATATAGCAACCAAAATATGTGAGCTATTAGATACATTAGTACCAAAAGAAACTAGTTATAAAAATCAAATTACCTATGTTAAAGATCGTGCTGGTCACGACTATAGATACGCAATTGACGCTAGTAAAATTGAAAATGAATTAGGATGGAAAGCCGACGAAAATTTTGAATCTGGAATATTGAAAACAGTAAAGTGGTATATTCAAAAATATAAAAAATAAGAAAGCTAAAGCTGTAAAATAACACTAAGCATCCAAAAAATTTATTAGAAGTTGAAAGCTAATATGAAAGAAAAAATTAAAATAGCAATTATTGGTTTAGGGTATGTAGGCCTTCCTTTAGCCAGATTATTTGCAACAAAATACAACGTTATTGGTTTTGACATAAATAAAGAGAGAATTGCAGAACTAAAAACAGGAATTGATAGTACTTTAGAAGTTGAAAATGAAGTTTTAAAAAAAGTACTTGTAACCAGTTCTGAAAGCAAAAAAGGATTGTACTGCACTACAGAAATAGCAGTTTTAAAAGACTGTAATTATTATGTTGTAACAGTACCAACACCCGTAGATAAAAAAAACAAACCAGATTTAACACCACTTATTAAATCAAGTGAAGCGGTTGGAAGTGTTTTGAAGAAACAAGACATTGTTATTTACGAATCTACAGTATATCCTGGTGCAACAGAAGAAGTTTGTGTGCCAATTTTAGAAGGAATTTCCAAGCTCAAATTTAATACAGATTTTTTTGTAGGCTATTCCCCAGAACGCATAAATCCAGGAGATAAAGAGCACACAGTTGAAAAAATACTTAAAGTAACATCAGGTTCTACACCAGAAATTGGTGAAAAAGTAGACAAACTATATGCTTCTGTAATTACCGCAGGAACACATTTAGCTCCAACAATTAAAGTAGCTGAGGCTGCTAAAGTTATAGAAAACTCACAAAGAGATATAAATATTGCTTTTGTAAATGAATTGGCAAAAATATTTAATTTATTAAATATTGATACACAAGCTGTATTAGAAGCTGCAGGTACAAAATGGAATTTCTTACCTTTTAAACCTGGTTTGGTAGGTGGACATTGTATTGGTGTGGATCCATACTATTTGGCTCAAAAGGCGCAAGAAGTTGGTTACCACCCAGAAATTATTTTAGCAGGACGAAGAATGAACGATAGTATGGGAAATTATGTAGCTGCTGAAGTTATAAAACTCTTAGTACAACAAGATATTAAAGTGAAAAATTCCAAAATATTAGTTTTAGGAATCACCTTTAAAGAAAATTGTCCAGATGTTAGAAATACAAAAGTTGTAGATGTCATAGAAAATTTAAAAGAATTTGGAACAGCAGTTACTATTTTTGATCCTTGGGCAATTAGCTCTGAAGTAAAACAGGAATACGGTATTGAAACTGTAAAAAATATGCCTCAAAATAAATTTGATGGAATTGTATTAGCTGTATCACATTCAGAATTTTTAGAAATAGATTACAATAAATATTTAAAACCAAAAGGAATTATATATGATGTAAAAGGTTTTTTAAAATGCAAAGTACAAGGAAAACTATAAATTCTTAAAAAGTTTCAAAATAATGAGCTATAATGCTTCGAGTTGACTGAGCTGAATCGAAGCCGTTATTTAGAATATAATTAAATATTAAAATCAACAGTTAAATAATAAATTAACAATGAAAATAGTAGTAATAGGAACTGGATATGTTGGGTTAGTATCAGGAACTTGTTTTTCTGAAATGGGAAACAAAGTTACATGTGTAGATATTGATGCTACCAAAATTGAAAACTTAAAAAAATCAGTTTTACCAATATTCGAACCTGGTTTAGAACCTATGGTGAAGAAAAATGCAGAAAGAGGTACACTTCAATTTACAACAAACTTAAAAGAAGCATTAACAGACGCTGAAATAGTGTTTATTGCTGTTGGAACTCCAATGGGAGATGATGGTTCAGCTGATTTACAATATGTGCTAGAAGTTGCTAAAAATATTGGTAAATTAATGCAAAAAAGATTAATTGTTGTTGATAAATCTACAGTGCCTGTGGGAACTGCTGATAAAGTTAAAGCAACCATACAACAAGAACTCGATAAAAGAAGTGTTAATATTGAATTTGATATGGTTTCTAACCCTGAATTTTTGAAAGAAGGCGCAGCCATTAACGATTTTATGAAACCAGACAGGGTAGTTATTGGATATGAAAGTAATTATGCTCTAGAAAAAATGAAACAATTATATACGCCATTTTGCATGTCTCATGAGCGTATAATTACAATGGATATTCGTTCTGCTGAAATGACAAAATACGCTGCAAATGCAATGTTAGCAACAAAAATTTCATTTATGAATGAAATTGCAAATATCTGCGAAAAGGTAGGTGCAGATGCAAATCAGGTACGTATAGGAATTGGTTCTGATAATAGAATTGGTTATAGCTTTATTTACCCAGGTTGTGGCTATGGAGGTTCGTGTTTCCCAAAAGATGTAAAAGCTTTAAAAAAAATTGCTGAAGACCATAATTATACACCAAAGCTTATAACAGCTGTTGAAGAGGTAAATGATGCCCAGAAATTAGTTATTTCAGAAAAAATTGTAAAAAAATATGGTGCAGATTTAACTGGAAAAGTATTTGCTGTTTGGGGATTGGCATTTAAACCTGGTACAGATGATATGCGAGAAGCTCCTGCAATTTATATTATAAAAGAATTAGTAAAAAGAGGTGCTAAAATTCAAGCGTATGACCCAAAAGCCATAGAAGAAGCAAAACTATGTTATTTAAAAAATGTTGAGAATGTAGCATATGTAAATTCTAAATACGATACACTTAAAAATGCAGATGCTATGTTGTTATTAACTGAGTGGAAAGAATTTCGTTCACCAGATTTTGAAGAAATTAAAAAACAATTAAAAAGTCCTGTTATTTTTGATGGAAGAAACCAATATAATATATTTAATCTAGAAGAAAACGGATTCGAATATTATCAAATTGGTAAAGTAGCAACAGAATAACTCTCAAATCATCCTTAATTTGATTTAGAATCTTACTTTTTAAAGCGTAAGATTTATGCTGTGGTTAAACGTAGTTAAATTAAAAACTAAAAAACTAGCTGTTTTCAGTTCTCAAAAAATAAATAATTATAAAGTATAAAATCGTAATGAAAAATTTCGCATTAATTGGAGCAAGTGGTTATATAGCCCCACGACATATGAAAGCTATTAAAGAAACCGATAACAATTTGGTTGCTGCACTAGATAAATTTGATAGTGTTGGAATTATAGATAGTTATTTTCCAAATGCAGATTTTTTCACTGAATTTGAACGATTTGATCGTCATATTTCAAAACTAAAATATGAACAAAACACACAATTAGACTATGTAAGTATTTGTACACCAAATTATTTACACGATGCGCATATTAGATTTGCATTAAGACAAGGAGCAGATGCTATTTGCGAAAAACCTCTTGTATTAAATCCTTGGAATATTGATGCATTATCTAAAATTGAAAAAGAAACTGGAAATAAAATCTATAATATATTACAATTAAGAGTACACCCAAGTATTATAGCTTTAAAAGAAAAAATTGCATCTGGACCAAAAGATAAGATTTACGATGTTGACTTAACTTATTTAACATCAAGAGGTCATTGGTATTACACTTCTTGGAAAGGTGATCTTTCTAAATCTGGAGGAATTGCAACAAATATTGGTGTTCACTTTTTTGATATGTTATCTTGGATTTTTGGAGATTTAAAACAAAATATAGTTCATACAAATACACACGATAGATCTGCTGGGTATTTAGAATTTGAACAAGCACGTGTTCGCTGGTTTTTATCAATTAATTACAATGTATTACCAGATGAAATTAAAGCTAAGGGACAATGCACCTATCGGTCTATAACTATTGAAGGTGAAGAGCTAGAATTTAGTGGCGGATTTACAGATTTACATACAGTTTCTTATCAAGAAATAATCAACGGAAAAGGATATGGTTTAGAAGCCCCACGCCAAGCAATTGAAATTGTACATGCAATTCGTCATTCACAACCAATTGGAGCAAAAGGAGAATTTCATCCCTTTGTTAAAAAGCCTTTGGCAAAGCATCCGTTTGAAAAATAAAAAACTTAGAACTTGTTTTAGTTAGTACCAAAAAACAATTAATTACAACTATAATGATATTAATTAGCGAAGATAAAAACTCAATTGTAAAAATTGATAAAGGAGAATTAATTAGCTATAAAAAAAATGGCGAAGAATTAATTCATCAAAAGGGAAAACCTGGATGGAGAAATTCTGATACCGAAATGTTTCCAATTATTGGTCCAACTCAAGCTAACAACTTTATTGTTACAACTCCTAAAGGAAACTACAACCAAGATCAACACGGACTTTTAAGAGAATTAGATTATACACTTTTACATCAAGATGCTACTAGTTTTGTTTTCAAAAAAAAATATGCAGCTTATACAGCTATTGAAAATTCAAAATACCCAGATAAATCAACTGTCCGCTTAGTTTCTTGGCCATATAGTTTTAATTTTCAGAAGAAAATTGAATTAAAAAACGATGCATTAAGAATTTCATTTGAAATTAGAGCCGAAAAAGGAATGCCTTTTATGTTAGGCTACCATCCTGCTTTTATGCTGAATGGTAATTTAGATGAAGTTATTATTTCAAATAACCAAAATGTTTCTATTCCAACAATAATGGCAGGAGGAAATACAGCATATCCCGTTTTAAATACTGATGAAATTCAATTAATCAAAAAAAATGGATATAATTTATCAATTAAAACAACAGGTTTTAACAATTTTATGTTATGGACAGAAGTTGCTAATATGTTATGTGTTGAACCTATTACAGCATATCCGTATGCAACAACTGAATTACTCTCGAAAGAATTATTCTGCAATTCTAATGGTGTTGATATTTTTGAAGTTGAGATTATGCCTTTTTAATGATTTTTTTTAAAACTATAGTCATATTCTACTTTTGCATAAGGTTGTTTTGGTGATTTTACAATCAAATTTATAAAAATAAAATTCTGTACTTTTGCAACCGATAAATGTACAAGAATGAGCACACAAAAAAAAGTGGCATTTTACACACTAGGATGTAAACTTAATTTTTCAGAAACTTCTACCATTGCACGTAACTTTCAGAATGAAGGTTTTGACCGTGTTGATTTTGATGAAAAGGCTGATATTTATGTAATTAACACCTGTTCTGTAACAGACAATGCAGATAAGCGTTTTAAAGCTATTGTTAAAAATGCTCTAAAAAAGAATGAACAAGCTTTTTTAATTGCAATTGGCTGTTACGCCCAATTAAAACCAGAAGAATTAGCTGCTGTAGATGGTGTGGATATGGTGTTGGGTGCTACCGAAAAATTTAAAGTAACCGATTATATCAACGACCTTTCTAAAAATGAAATGGGTGAAGTACATTCCTGTGAAATTGAAGAAGCCGACTTTTATGTTGGCTCCTATTCTATTGGAGATAGAACTCGTGCCTTTTTAAAGGTACAAGATGGTTGTGATTATAAATGCACCTATTGCACCATTCCTTTAGCTCGTGGAATTTCTCGAAGCGATGAATTGCAAAATGTGCTACAAAACGCCAAAGAAATTTCAGAAAAAAATATAAAAGAAATTGTTCTAACTGGAGTAAATATTGGCGATTATGGTAAAGGTGAATTTGGAAACAAAAAACACGAACATACTTTTTTTGAATTAGTACAAGCGTTGGATACAGTTAGTGGAATTCATCGTTTACGTATTTCTTCAATTGAACCCAATTTATTAACAAACGAAACTATTGATTTTGTTTCAAAATCGAATAGTTTTGTACCTCATTTTCACATTCCTTTACAAAGCGGAAGTAATACATTATTAAAACTAATGAAACGCCGTTATCTAAAAGAAACTTACACAAACCGTGTTGAAGCGATTAAAAAAACAATGCCAAATGCGTGCATTGGAGTTGATGTAATTGTTGGATTTCCAGGGGAAACTGATGAATTGTTTTTAGAAACTTATAACTATTTAAACGAGTTAGACATTAGCTATTTACACGTTTTTACCTATTCCGAAAGACCAAATACAGAAGCAGTTGAAATGGAAGGTGTGGTTTCTAAAAAAATTCGAACAAAGCGCAGTAAAATGTTAAGAGGTTTATCCGTAAAAAAAAGAAGAGCTTTTTATGAAGGTCAGCTAGGAAATGAATTAACAGTTCTATTTGAAAGTGAAAATAAAGAAGGTTTTATTCATGGTTTTACAGAAAATTACGTGAAAGTTAAAACACCTTGGAATCCTGAATTAGTAAATACACTTCAAAAAATAAAACTAACAAAAATTGATGAAGATGGTATAGTACGATTTAAGTGGATTAAAGAACCTAAATTTGTTTTATAATGACAGAGGATTTTTACACTATAGGATTATTAATTTTCACTTCGTTTTTCACATTGATTAACCCTTTAAGTTCAATGCCAGTTTTTATGGCAATGACAGTTAATTTAAGTACAAAAAAAAGAAGAAAAACAGCTAAAAAAGCAACTTTAGTCGCATTTTTCACATTATTATTTTTTGCTTTTTCAGGACAAATTTTATTTAACTTTTTTGGTATTTCTGTAAATAGTTTTAGAATAGTTGGAGGTGTAATTTTCTTTGCAATGGGATGGGATATGTTACAAGCACGTTTAGCACATATGAAACATACTGATGACGAAAATAAGATTGATGCGTATGTTGAAGATATTTCAATAACACCATTGGCAATACCTATGATTTGTGGACCAGGCGCAATAACAAACGCCATAGTTTTAATGGAAGACGCCGTTACAGTTCCTCAAAAAATATTATTAGTTTCAATTATAGCTATTGTATTGCTACTAACCTATTTAATTTATGTTGGTGGAAGTAAAATTATTGGCTTCTTAGGCGAAACTGGTAATAAAGTAATGATGCGTTTAATGGGATTAATTGTTATGGTAATTGCCGTAGAGTTTTTCTTTAGCGGATTAAAACCTATTGTGATGGGAATGCTTGAAAACTAATGAACTACTTACTATGGACGAAAAAAAAATTCATATTTATTTTGTACCTGGATTGGCTGCAAGTTCAAAAATATTTGAATACTTAAAATTTCCTAAAGAAACCTTCAAATTACATTATTTAGAATGGTTGTTGCCACTTTCTGAAACCGAAAAAATTGAAGATTATGCAAAAAGAATGGCAGCTTTAGTAACAGAAGAAAACCCTGTTTTGGTTGGAGTTTCTTTTGGCGGTATTATTGTGCAAGAAATGAGCAAACACATAAAGGTTAAAAAAATAATTTTAATTTCTAGTCTTAAAAATAGACACGAACTACCAAATAGACTTAAACTAATTCAAAAAACAAAAGCTTATAAATTATTTCCTACAAAATCAATTAAAAATTTAGAAGATTTTTCTTCCTATGCTTTTGGAGACTTTGCTAAAAAAAGAGTAAAATTATACAAAGAATATTTATCGGTTAGAGATGCCAACTATTTAAATTGGGCAATTTATAATGTACTGCACTGGAAACAAGAAAAAAGCTTAGAGAACGTATTACATATTCAGGGAGATGATGACCATATATTTCCAATTAAACATATAAAAAACTGTATTCCAATAGAAAACGGAACTCATATAATGATTTTGAATAAAGCAAAATCAATAAGTAAAATAATTATTGAAGCTTTAGCATAATTTATCTAGAAACCCTACGATAGTTATAAACTTCAACTATAATATTTGACATTTTTATCTCTCATTAGATATCTCAATTTAAACGCAACACACCTGTCAATTCATTTCCTTTATAAAACCTAATATTTATCAATAATTGAATTGATAAGCATCATTTTAAACAAATATTATTTTATATAAATTTAAACCAATAAAGATTGAAGTATATATTATTATGCTTAATTATTAATTTAAAAAAGTATGAATTATGAAAAAAATAATTATTGGTTTATTATTAATTGGATTTGCCATCCAATCTTTTGCTCAGATAAAAACTGAAAAATTATCTGAAGTTGTAATATCTGCAACAAACTATAAATACTTAAATAAAGTAGGATTAGAAAATGCTTCTGTTCCTGTAACTTTATTAGAACAAAAAGTTGCTAGTTTTGACTTAAAAAATTCAGAATTTTATCGTGATGATTACGATACTTATTCTGTAGATTTTTATATCCCTGATGGTCATATTCTCGCAGCTTATGATAGAGATGGTAATATATTACGTACCATAGAAAAATTTAAAGATATAAAACTTCCAAGAGCTGTTATAGAATCCGTAGCAAAACAATATCCAAACTGGATATTTAAAAAAGATGTTTATTTAGTATCTTATCATGATGATAAAGGAATTACTAAAAAATACAAAATTACTTTAGAAAATGGTGATAAACGTATTAGAGTAAAAACAGATGCTGAAGGAAATTTTTTATAGATTAAGATAACTATTACTTATTAAATTAGCCTGTCGATTAAGTTATTTATAAACAATCGATTTCGGCAGGCTAATTAACAATAGATAGCAATAAGCTTTTTATAGACAACCTAATTTTTAGTATCAATTTTTATAACTCAAAAATGGTTAAATTTTCATATATAATCTTCATTTTTTTATTTGTAAGTTGCCAAACTACAAAAGCCACATATAGCTGGAAAAATAAGGAATACCAAAACTACCATCCAAATAAAACACTAATATTAGGAGTTACCCCTAATTTAGAAGCCAAATCCATTTATGAAAGAGAATTAAAAATAGCTTTAACTAAAAGAAATTTGGAGGCTCTTGAAGCTTCGAAAGTTTTAAGCCCAGCATTTAACACTAACAAACAAGGTGAAATAGCAATTGAAAAAGAAGTAAAATATTTAAAAGGTTTAGGTTTTGATACAATTATTATAGCAGCCATTAAAGGTTATGATGAAAAAACACCCTTTGATAGTGCAATTTTTAAAATTGACGATTCTTTTTTTGGATTTGAAAACTACTATTTTTTAAATCAAGATATTTATTATAACAGAGATTATTATACCAAGTACAAAGTATTTCATTTAGAAGTTACATTATATAATCTAACTAGTAAAAATGAAAAAGCATTGGTTTGGATTGGAACTTATGATATTGTAGATCCTAAAAAAGTAGAAGAAACCATAAAAAAATGTGTGCGTAAAATATTAAAATCACTTGAAAATGAAGAACTTATTTATGAACCTAATTAATATATCATTGTTTAATTTTATATCCATAAATATTTTTAAAGTTAATTGTATCTCCTTGTTTATTTACAGCGCTTAAATCATACCTAATAACAACTTTTGTGTTAATTGGCGCATAGTAATAAATAATCCAAGCATCGCCTTCTTTAGTTCCAATACAGCCATTTGAATAGGCCTTACTTAGTGTGATTGGATTTGTAGTTGGATGAATTAATTGTCCGTTCCTAATGCCATTAATCTCAGTTTCTATCCAAGGAATTTGAGGTAATTTAGTAAGTTTATAATCATCTCTTCTTGTTGAAAAATACTGACGACCTGTTGCTGGATTGTAATAATCAGGATTTTTAACATGATTTATAATAATACCTACCCCCGTTTTTGTTTTTAAATCTGTTACCCTATTACCCATTTTTAAATATTTTTTTTCATTGCGTCCAACCCTAACAGGAAAATCGTATAAAATAACTGAATCCATACAAACACGAAGTTTATATTCTGGAATATTAATATCTAAAAATGTAGTATTAAAAATGGTTAAAAGTGAATCTACAGCAGTTGAATCTGGAACCAATAACTGATATCCTTTTTTTAAGACTATCATTTCTTTTTGATTGTAAACAAACGAATCTTTTTCAATCATTTTATAATAATCTGTAGCAGCTAAAGAATCAATTAGCCAAGGATTAAAGCGTACAAATAGATGTTCTGTTAAATTATAATTTTCGATTTCATTGATGCTTTTTACAACTGAATCTAAATAACTAAAGTAATTTTTAACCTTTACATTTTTTGGCAGAACTACAGATTTTAAAGTTTTTAAACCTTTAGGTTTTTCAGCAATTTTAAAACTAGTATTTGTAGTGTTTCTGAAATTAAAAAATAATGTAGAAAACAATGCAAAAACAACAACAATTTTCAAAATTAACTTTGTAGGTATCATTATAAATATTCTTAAAAATCAATTTTTCACCTTTATGAAAGGTAGTTTAAAACAAATTGAAATTATATAATGAATATCATTTTTTAGTTATTTCTAATGACTAAAAGTTGAGGAATATCATTTTAATAAACTGTAAAGTATTCTAAATTTGTTAAGCGATTAACACTTCATCTATGGCTATTTCACTTAAAATAGTACAAAAAACCAAAGATTTTTTATTAGAAATTGGTGAACTTGCATATTTTGCCCAACGCTTTTTTAAAGAAGTTTTTACAAAACCATTTGAATTTAAAGAACTTCTATTACAAAGCTATAAAATGGGAAATCAATCACTGCTTTTAGTTGGTATAACTGGCTTTATTTTAGGCTTGGTTTTTACACTTCAATCCAGACCAACATTAATGGAATTTGGAGCAGCGTCATGGATGCCTTCAATGGTAAGTATTTCAATTGTACGCGAACTTGGCCCTGTAATAATTGCGTTAATTTGTGCAGGTAAGTTAAGTTCTGGTATTGGTGCAGAATTAGGTTCAATGCGTGTAACAGAACAAATAGATGCAATGGAAGTTTCAGGCACCAATCCTTTTAAATATTTAGTTGTTACTCGTATTTTGGCTGTAACACTAACACTGCCTCTTCTTGTTATTTTTGGTGATGCAATTGCCTTATTTGGTTCTGCACTTATTGAAAATTTAAAAGGAGATGTATCTTTTCAACTCTATTTTAACAAAGTATTTAATGCACTTAAATTCTCCGATATAATACCTGCAACTATCAAAACATTATTTTTTGGTTTTGCAATTGGATTGGTTGGTTGTTTTAAAGGTTATTACTGTAAAAAAGGGACTGTAGGTGTTGGTGAGGCATCTAATACCGCAGTGGTTTACGCTTCTATGCTACTCTTTATATTAGATTTTATTGCCGTATTTATTTCCGATATTTTCTTTGAAATTTAACGATGAAAGAACAAGAAAACATAACGACAATCTTAAAAATTACGGACTTAAAAAAAAGTTTTGGGGCTAACCATGTATTAAATGGATTTACAATGAATTTATATGAAGCCGAAAACCTTGTTTTAATGGGAAAATCTGGATCTGGAAAATCTGTTATGATAAAATGTGTTGTAGGTTTAATGCAAGCAGATGCCGGAACTATTGAAATTATGGGAAAAGATATTACAACATTATCACAAAAAGAATTTAATAATTTACGTACACAAATTGGTTTTTTATTTCAAGGAAGTGCACTATATGATTCTATGACTGTAAAAGAAAATTTAGAATTTCCATTAAGAAAATTTCCAGAATATGCCAATAAAAGCAAACAATTAGTGTTAGACGCATTGGAAAGTGTTGGGCTAAAAAGTGCTATTAATTTAATGCCTGAAGAACTTTCTGGAGGTATGAAAAGAAGAATTGCTCTGGCTAGAGCCATTATTTTACGTCCTAAAATTATTATTTACGACGAGCCAACAACAGGTTTAGATCCAATAACTGCAAAAGAAATTATACAATTAATGATAGGAATTCAACAAAAATTTAAAACATCCTCGCTCATAATCACCCATGATATGGATTGTGCTAGGGTAATTTCTAACAGAATGATTTTATTAATTGATGGCATAAACTATATTGAAGGCACTTATAAAGAACTTGCTGCTTCTAAAGATAAAAAAGTACAAGAATTTTTTAAATAGCAATATTATGAAAAAATCTAATTCACAAAAAATCAGTTTAGGCTTGTTTATTATTCTAAGTACTCTATTTTTAATTACAGCGCTCTATTATATTGGAAACAGGCAAAATCTTTTTGGTAAAACATTTAAAATCAGCGCTGTATTTAACAACGTTAATGGCTTAATATTAGGTAATAATGTTAGATATTCTGGTATTAATGTGGGTACTGTTAAAACTATAAATATGATAAATGACACTACTATTTGCGTTGATATGATTATTGAAGATAAATTTTTAAAACATATTAAAAAAAATGCAGTAGCAGGTATTAGTTCCGATGGTTTGGTTGGTAGTATGGTAATAAATATTGCTCCTAAAAAAGAAAATGCACCGCCAATAACACCTGGAGATACTATAAAATCTTATAGTAAAATATCTACAAATGATATGTTGGAGACATTAAATACTACAAATGATAATATGTCTTTACTAACCTCCGATTTACTTAAAATTACTACTTCCATTAAAACTGGAAAAGGAACGTTAGGCATGTTAATTAGCGATTCTATAGTGGCAATTGGATTAAAAAATACTATCTATAACATACAAACAGCGAGTAAAAGTGCTTCAAAATCACTTAAAGAATTTAATAAAATTATAAATGCCATAGATTACGATAAAAGCTTAGCAGCTGTGCTATTAAGTGATTCCATAGCCGCTAATGAAATGAAATCTATAATACACAATTTAAATATAACTAGTAGTGAGATAGATTCGGTAATTATATCTATAGATGATTTGGTTTTAAATATAAAGAATGGAGATGGTGCATTAAATTATTTGGTAAATGATACTATTCTTGTAAATAATATTGATAAAACAACAAAGAATCTTAAAGAAGGTAGTATGCTGTTAAATGAAAACTTAGAAGCTTTAAAACATAATTTTTTCTTTAGAGGTTATTTTAAAAAACTTGAAAGACAAAAAGCCAGAGAAAAAAGAAAAGAAAAATGAAAGTGCAAAAATCAGTAATCAGGAGTTGGAAGTGTAAAAACCTGTAGATATAAACCTTCTCACATTTCACTCTTTACGTTTGACTTCAAAACTTTAACTAACAACAAATCTTCGTATCTTTACAACTTTTAACCATTAAAATAGCATCATGAAAATATATACAAAAACTGGAGACAAAGGAAAAACCTCGTTGTTTGGTGGCACAAGAGTTCCAAAATACCATTTACGCATAGAATCTTATGGAACAGTAGATGAATTAAACTCTTATATTGGTCTAATTCGCGATCAAAAAATTGACGAGTATACTTCTCATGTACTTATAAAAATTCAGAACGAATTATTTACTTTGGGAGCAATGTTAGCCACTCCTCCAGAAAAGAAGGTTTTAAAAAGCGGTAAAGAACGCTTAAATATTAATAAAATTGATATAAAATCTGTAGAGTTATTAGAGGTTGAAATTGACAATATGAATGAAAGCCTTCCTCCTATGACTAATTTTGTATTACCTGGCGGACATACAACTGTGTCATTTTGTCATATAGCTCGTTGTATTTGTAGAAGAGCTGAACGTTTAGTAACACAATTAGACGAAGAAAGTACAATTGATGAACTAATAATTATATATTTAAATAGACTTTCTGACTACCTTTTTGTACTGGCACGAAAATTGACTATAGATAATAACGCTCAAGAAATCCCTTGGATTCCTGAGAAATTATAACAAGTTCTTTTTATTATTGAAAAAAAGTAAGAAATAGCTTGTATCTTTAAGTAAAAAAATTATTTTTGCAAAAATATTTAATACAAAAAAGTTATGTATTGGACACTAGAATTAGCATCCTATTTATCAGATGCACCATGGCCTGCAACAAAAGACGAGTTGATTGATTATGCAATAAGAACAGGAGCTCCATTAGAAGTTGTTGAAAACCTTCAAGAAATTGAAGACGCAGATGAAAATTTTGAATCTATTCTTGAGATTTGGCCAGATTATCCTTCAGAAGATGATTACCTCTGGAATGAAGATGAATATTAAAATATTAAAATTCAAAAAAAGTCTCGGTTGAGGCTTTTTTTTGGTTTTAAACTATAATTTAAACATAATTTTAAGCTTTTTAAAATTTAAATATTTTAAATTCGCTTACGAAACAATAATAAAAAAAAACCTTATTTATAAGGTTACTAAAATAAATTCATACACAAAACATGAGTATTTTAAATTCAGTATTAAAGGTATTTGTTGGAGATAAGAAAAAAAGCGATTTAAAGGTATTGCAACCTATTATAAAAAAAGTTGCAGCGTTTGAAAATGAAATGTCTAATCTAACAAACGACCAATTAAGAGCAAAAACAGGCTACTTTAAAGAAATAATTGCAAAAGCAACAAATGAGTTTACTTCTAGAATAAGTGAATTACAAGAAGAAGCACACGAGGCAAATGTTGATAGAAAAGAAGAAATTTATGCTGAAATAGATCAATTAGAAGATACTTCTTATGCAACTTTAGATAAAGTTTTAACAGAAATTATGCCTGAAGCATTTGCTGTTGTTAAAGAAACCGCAAAACGTTTTAAAGAAAATGAAACTATAGCAGTTACCGCTACTCCTTTTGATAGAGAACTTTCAGCAACTAGAGATAATATTACCCTCGAAAACGAACAAGCTTTTTGGGCAAACACATGGGATGCACAAGGAAAACAAGTAACTTGGGATATGGTGCATTACGATGTGCAGCTTATTGGTGGAGCCGTTTTACATCAAGGTAAAATTGCAGAGATGATGACTGGTGAAGGTAAAACTTTGGTGTCTACACTTCCTGTATATTTAAATGCTTTGTCTGGAAAAGGTGTACACGTTGTAACTGTTAACGATTATTTAGCAAAACGTGATGCTGCTTGGATGGGTCCAATTTTTGAATTTCACGGTTTAAGCGTTGATTGTGTAGATCACCATCAACCAAATTCCGATGCAAGAAGAAAAGCTTATAATTCTGATATTACCTATGGTACAAATAACGAATTTGGTTTCGATTATTTACGTGATAATATGGCGCACTCCCCTAACGATTTAGTGCAACGCCCACATAACTACGCAATTGTAGATGAGGTGGATTCTGTATTGGTAGATGATGCACGTACACCATTAATTATTTCAGGAGCTACTGCAAATGCTGACAGACACGAGTTTAACGAGTTAAAACCAAGCATAGACAAAATAGTTTCTATACAACGCAACTATTTAACAGGAGTTTTAGCCGATGTTAAAAGATTAATAAAAGAAGGTGATACAAAAGAAGGTGGTTTTTTATTACTACGTGTATTTAGAGGACTACCAAAAAGTAAAGCTTTAATAAAGTTTTTAAGTCAAGAAGGGATAAAACAGTTACTTCAAAAAACTGAAAACTTCTACATGCAAGATAACAACCGCGAAATGCCAAAAATCGACGAGGAGTTATATTTTGTAATCGATGAAAAAAACAATTCAATAGAATTAACAGATAAAGGTATTTCTTACTTATCTGGCGATGATGGTGATGAAAACTTCTTTATTTTACCAGATTTAAGTACAGAAATTGGAGCTATTGAAGATAGCAACCTTTCTCCTGAAGAAACTACTTCTAAAAAAGAAGAATTATACCGAGACTTTAGTATTAAAAGCGAGCGAATTCATACAATGAATCAGCTATTAAAAGCATATACACTTTTTGAAAAAGATGTGGAATATGTAATAATGGATGATAAAATTAAAATTGTTGATGAACAAACTGGTCGTATAATGGATGGTCGTCGTTATTCCGACGGATTGCACCAAGCAATTGAAGCCAAAGAAAATGTAAAAATTGAAGCTGCAACACAAACTTATGCCACTGTAACACTTCAAAATTATTTTAGAATGTACCGCAAATTAAGTGGTATGACTGGTACTGCAATTACAGAAGCTGGAGAGTTCTGGGACATTTACAAATTAGATGTTGTTGAAATTCCAACAAATGTACCTTTAGTTAGAGATGATAGAGAAGATTTAATCTTTAAAACAAAAAGAGAAAAATACAATGCCGTTATAAACGAAATTGAAAAATTAGTTAATAATGGACAACCTGTTTTAGTAGGTACAACTTCAGTTGAAATTTCTGAATTATTAGGAAGAATGCTTTCTATTAGAAAAATTAATCATAATGTATTAAATGCTAAATTACATAAAAAAGAAGCCGACATTGTTGCTGAAGCTGGTAACCCAGGTGTTGTAACAATTGCAACAAATATGGCAGGTCGTGGAACAGATATTAAATTATCTGACGCTGTAAAAGCTGCAGGTGGTTTAGCTATTATTGGTACTGAACGCCATGATTCTAGACGTGTTGACCGCCAGTTACGTGGACGTGCTGGTCGTCAAGGAGATCCAGGTTCTTCTCAATTTTATGTTTCATTAGAAGATAATTTAATGCGTTTGTTTGGTTCTGAACGAATTGCAAAAATGATGGATAGAATGGGACTTCAAGAAGGTGAGGTAATTCAACATTCAATGATTACTAAATCTATTGAAAGAGCACAACGCAAAGTTGAAGAAAATAACTTTGGAGTTCGTAAACGATTGTTAGAATATGATGATGTTATGAACTCACAACGTGAAGTGGTTTACAAACGTCGTCGCCACGCATTATACGGAGAACGTTTACAAGTAGATATTGTAAATATGGTGTATGATACATGTAGCGCTTTGGTAAGAGAAAACAAACTAGCAAACGATTATCAAAATTTTGAATTCGAATTAATTCGTTTTTCATCAACATCTTCACCTTTTACTGAAGAAGAATTTAAAAACCTTTCTGAACAAGAACTTACAGATCAACTTTTTGATGTTATTTACAAACATTATAAAGAAAAACTAGAAAGAAGCGCTAAAGCTGCATATCCTGTAATTAAAGATGTTTATGAAAATCAAGGAGATAAATATGAAAGAATTGTTGTTCCTTTTACCGATGGAACCAAGGAACTAAAAGTTGTAACCAACTTAAAAGAAGCCTACGAAAGTGAAGGAAAAGGCTTGGTTACTGACTTTGAAAAAAATATTACTTTGGCTATTATTGATGATACTTGGAAAGATCATTTACGCCAAATGGATGAATTAAAACAATCTGTACAAAATGCTACTTACGAGCAAAAAGATCCTTTATTAATTTACAAATTCGAGTCTTTTGAACTGTTTAATGAAATGCTTGACAAAGTAAATAAAGAGGTGCTTTCGTTTTTATTTAAAGGAGAATTACCTTCTCAAGATGCTAATCAAGTTTCACAAGCAAGAGAACAAAAAAGAGAAAAAGTTCAGTTAAGTAAAGAAGATTATCAAAGTCCAACAGAAGGCACTCAAACCAATCAAACACAACAACCACAAGTAGTTGAAACTATTGTTCGTACAGAACGAAAAATTGGTAGAAACGAAAAAGTGACTATTAAAAATGTAATGAATGGTGAAAATAAGGAGTTAAAATATAAACAAGCCATCCCTTTAATTCAAAAAGGTGAATGGGTTATAGTTGAAGATTAAAAGAGCACATTATAACTTATAATTTCTAATAAAAAAATCCCATTTTGGGATTTTTTTTATGCTTATTAAGAAGTAAGAAATAAACTTATTATTCAAACTTAATTGACTTTACTGGATCTATTTTAGTGATTAATAATGTTGGTATAATTAACATTAACAAACACAATAAAAGTGTGCAGATATTTAATAGAATTATATACCAAAAATCTATAAAAACAGGCGCTTCATTAACATAATACGTTTCTGGGTCTAAAGTTATAAATCCAAAATATTTTTGACTAAATAATATACTTAATCCAATTAAATTTCCCCAAAAGAGTCCTTTTAAAACCAGGTAACCTGCATTGTATAAAAATATTTTTCTAATACTTACATTAGTACTTCCTAAGGCTTTTAAAATACCAATCATTTGAGTTCTTTCTAGAATTAAAACCAATAATGCAGTTATCATATTTATACCTGCAACTAATATCATAATTACAATTATAAGGTAAATATTATTGTCAAAAAGGCTTATCCATTCAAATATTCCAGGGTATTTTTCAATAATACTTTGGCTGTTTAATGTTGATGTCGTTTCTTTATAAATTTGGTTACTTTTTAAACCAATTTCATCAAAATTTGAAATTAGCACTTCAAATCCACCAACTTGCTCTTCAGTCCAGCGGTTCATTTTTTGAATATGACGAATATCTGCAATCACAAAATTCTCATCAAAATCTTGAAAACCAGAATTATATACACCTACAACTTTAACAACTCTTAACCAAGGTGCTTTTGATGGATCATCTTTTACAAACAAAATATTAAAAGTATCTCCCAAGTTTATATGTAATCTATTAGAAATTTCTTTCGAAATTAATACATCATTTGTAACATCATTATTAAAATCTGGAAACGTACCTTCAACTAAATATTCATTAAAAAATGTCCAATCATAATCACTGGCAACACCTTTTAATATAATACCTTCAAAATCAGTTTCAGTTCTAATAATACCGCCTTTTGTTGCAAAAACTTGAACATTTGTAATATTATTAATATTTTTAAATTCTGGATAAAAATCTTGATTTTTGGAAACAGGATTTAATGTTATTTCAGAATTATTATTATCGAAATTTGTTATTTGAATATGACCATTAAATCCAGATAATTTTTCACGTATTTTTTCTTGTAAGCCAAAACCTGTTGCAATAGCAATCATCATTACAATAATTCCTACTGCAATTGCACTAATTGCTATTTTTATTATTGGTGATGAAATGCTACTTTTGTATTGCTTTGCAGCAATAATACGCTTTGCAATAAATAATTCGTAATTCAATTTTAATTATTATTTCTATGACGTCCAAAAATACATATTTCTTCTTAGTTTTTTTATTGTTTTTTAGTTTGATTTCTTGTGGACAAACAAATAAGTCTAATAAAAATTCAAATGCAGTAAAAACTGTTGCAGTTTCTTCAAAAGAAATTTTAACAGGTGCACAACAAACAGACCTTTACCTACCTATTTTACAACAAAAAAATATTGCTATTGTTGCCAATCAAACATCAGTAATATTTAAAAATAATAAAGATAATTATACACATTTGGTAGATAGTTTATTTCAATTAAATAATACTATTAAAAAAGTATTTTCTCCTGAACATGGTTTTAGAGGAAAAGCTGATGCTGCAGAAGCTGTTGCCGATGGAGTTGATAAAAAAACAGGAATTCCTATCATTTCTTTATATGGAAAAAATAAAAAACCAACTGCCGAACAATTGGAAGGTATAGATTTGGTAGTTTTTGACATTCAAGATGTTGGAGTGCGTTTTTATACGTACATTTCTACCTTACATTATATTATGGAAGCTTGTGCAGAAAACAATATTCCAGTACTGGTTTTAGACAGACCAAATCCAAATGCACATTATGTAGATGGGCCAACCTTGAAAATTGAACATAAAAGTTTTGTTGGAATGCATCCAGTTCCATTGGTTTATGGAATGACTATTGGTGAATATGCAAAAATGATAAACGGTGAAAATTGGTTGAAAAATAACGTAAAATGTGATTTAACTGTAATTCCTTTAAAAAATTATACACACCAAATCCCATATCATTTACCAATTAGACCTTCTCCAAACTTACCAAACGACCAATCCATAAACCTATACCCTAGTTTAGGTTTTTTTGAGGGTACAATTATAAATGCTGGGCGTGGAACGGAAAATCAGTTTCAACAATATGGTGCACCGTTTTTTCCTAAAAGCGAATTTAGTTATACACCACAACCTAATTTTGGATCAAAATATCCAAAATATGAAGGAAAATTGTGTTATGGTGTAAATTTAAAAAATGTTGAGAGGTTAAGTTCAGTAAATATTAAATACCTTCATGATGCCTTTAATAAAACACCTAAAACTGAAGAATTCTTTGGTGCTACATTTACTGTTCACGCAGGAAATTTAGAATTAGAACAACAATTAAAAGAAGGTTTATCAGTTAAACAAATTCACGATTCATGGCAACCAGCAATTGAAGAATTTAAAAAAGTGAGATCAAAATATTTAATGTACAAATAAGCTCTAAATCCTTAAATAAAGAACTAACAAAAAGAGCGGCTATATTTTACTTTGTAAAATATAGCCGCTCTTATATAATTTATTGAATTACTTTTTATTTATACATTTTTTCTCGTAATTCTTTTATTTTAGGATCCTCTAAATACTCATCAAAAGTAGTATACCTGTCTATTACACCTTTTGGAGTAATTTCTATAACTCTATTTGCAACAGTTTGCGCAAATTCGTGGTCATGTGTTGTAAAAATAACAGTTCCTTTAAAATTACTTAAAGAGTTGTTAAATGCTTGAATTGTTTCTAAATCTAAGTGATTTGTTGGCTCATCTAACATTAAAACATTCGCCCTCATCATCATCATTCTACTCATCATACATCTTACTTTTTCACCACCAGAAAGTACATTACATTTTTTTAAGGCTTCTTCGCCACTAAAAATCATTTTTCCTAAAAAACCTCTTAAGTAAACCTCTTCTCGCTCTTCTTCTGTTTTAGCATATTGACGTAACCAATCTACTAAATTTAAACTCGAATCTGTAAAAAACTCTGAATTATCTAATGGTAAATAAGATTGTGTTGTTGTAACTCCCCATTGAAATTTACCAGAATCTGCTTGTGAATTGCTATTTAAAATTTCATAAAAGGCAGTAACTGCTCTAGAATTTTTTGAAATTAACGCTACCTTGTCTCCTCTATTTAAATTAAAGTGAATATCGTTAAACAATACTTCTTCTTCAGTTGCTTTAGATAAATGTTCTACATTTAAAATTTGATCACCTGCTTCTCTTTCTCGTTCAAAAATAATGGCAGGATACCTTCTACTCGATGGTTTAATTTCATCAATATTAAGTCTGTCAATCATCTTTTTACGACTGGTTGCTTGTTTCGATTTTGCAACATTCGCAGAAAATCTACGTATAAACTCTTCTAATTCTTTCTTTTTATCTTCAGCCTTTTTACTTTGTTGTGCTCTTTGCTTAGCCGCTAACTGACTGCTTTCGTACCAGAAAGAATAATTTCCTGAGTAATGCGTTATTTTACCGAAATCAATATCAGAAATATGTGTACAAACCGCATCTAAAAAGTGACGGTCATGCGATACAACTATTACTGTATTATCGTAATTTGCTAAAAAGTTTTCTAACCAACCAATAGTTTCAAAATCTAAATCGTTTGTTGGCTCATCCATAATTAACACATCTGGATTACCAAATAAAGCCTGAGCTAACAACACTCTCACTTTAGATTTACCATCTAACTCCGACATTAACGTATAGTGCATTTCTTCTTTAATTCCTAAAGAAGATAATAAAGTTGCTGCTTCGCTTTCTGCGTTCCAACCTCCCATTTCTTCAAATTCTGCACCAAGCTCACCTGCTTTAATTCCATCAGCTTCAGAAAAATCTTCTTTTGCATAAATGGCATCCATTTCATTTTTTATGTCATATAACTTCTTATTTCCTATCATTACTGCATTTAACACAGGAAACTCGTCAAAAGCATAGTGGTCTTGAGATAATACAGACATACGTTTTCCTGGCTCTAAATGAACTTGACCAGAAGTAGGCTCTATAATGTTAGAGATAATTTTTAAAAATGTAGATTTACCCGACCCGTTCGCGCCAATTATTCCATAACAATTTCCAATTGTAAATTTTGTATTTACATCATCAAACAAAACACGTTTGCCAAATTGAACAGATAAATTTGATACTGAAAGCATTTAATTTTATTTTTTTAAATTCGCTGCAAAAGTACTAAAATAGATTTACTCTAAAACATTTAATTTTTAGGAATATAGTTAATAGCGGTTATGGTTATTATTTAACACCTTATTAACAACCAAAACCTAAAGTTGTATGTATTTTTGTGATTGATATTATAGTATGAAATACATTTTAAGTAGCATATTAACCCTTTTTCTTTTTAGTTGCAGTTCAACTAAAAAGGATAATTCATTGACTTATTTTGGAGGGCAAATTATTAATCCTAGAACAAATTTTGTACTCTTATTAAAGAACGATAAAGTAATTGACACCTTAACTCTTAAAGAAAATAACCGTTTTCTTGCAGCTTATAATTCATTTTCTGAAGGTCTTTATACATTTAAACATGGTAATGAATTTCAATATATTTATCTTGAACCAAGTGATAGTATTTTAGTTCGGCTTAACACTTGGGATTTTGACGAATCTATTGTTTATACAGGTAAAGGAAGTAGTAAAAATGAGTTTTTAATTAATTTATTTTTACAAAATGAAAAAGAAGAAAAAGAAATGTATAAATATTTTAATTTAAATGAAGTTAATTTTCAATTTAAAATAGATTCACTTGCCCAAGAAAGAGAAAACATTTATAATGAGTTTTCTAACAACAAAGAAAATATTACCCAAGGTTTTCAAAAGTTGACAAGTACAGCAATACATTATCCACTTTTTAGATTAAAAGAAATTTACCCTTATTACCATAAAAAAGTTCATAAGCTAAATAAATTTCCGAATGTTTCTGATAATTTTTATAAATTTAGAAAGGATATTAGTTTAAATGAGAGTGATTTTCTTTCATTCTATCCATACAGAAACTATGTAATTAATTATTTATTTAATTTAAGCTACCAACTAAAAGAAAAAGACAGTACTAAAACAGACATTACAATTAATCTTTTAAATGCAATAGTTGAAAATGTAAAACTTGAAGAATTTAAAAATACACTATTAAAAAATATTGTTGTAGAAGATTTCTTAAAAAGTGAATCTACCTGTTCAATTAATAAAGAAACCTTAAATATATTTTTAGAAAATTGCACAGATGAAACCTATTTAAATCAAGTAAAAAATTTAGTTAACGATAGTAAATTTGTATTAAACAAAGAGCCTTTACAAGATTTTGAAATTGAATCTTACGATACTATCAATTTAAATATTAACGAAATAATTAAAGATAGAAATTCCGTAATTTATTTTTGGTCAACAGAATATATGTCGTTAGAGTATTTAACAAAACGAATTAATTACTTAGAAAAAAGGCATCCAAATATTTTATTTGTAGGTATTAATATGCAACCTAACTCTCGTGTATTTACTACAGACCCAGATTTTGATTTATTCAATCTAAAAAATCAATTTAAACTTACTAAAGATAGTTACGCATACAACTATTTAACAAGTAATTACCCGCGCACAATTATGGTAAATCATAACGGTATTGTTACTAATGGATTTACCTATTTAAATTCCCAAAAGTTTAGTTCAGAATTAAATAAATTAGAAAAAAACTAAATTTTACCAATTTGCATTAAATTTAAGTGTACCTTTGCACGTTTTTAACCGGTTTATAGATGGGCGTCTGTAAATCAATAATATATACAGAATGTCGACATTTAAAGAATTAGGTCTTAATAAAGATATTATTAAGGCTCTTACCGATTTGGGTTACGAAAACCCTACAGAAATTCAATTAAAAGCTATTCCACAAGTGCTTTCATCAAAAGATGATTTAAAAGCATTTGCACAAACAGGAACAGGAAAAACAGCAGCATTTAGCTTGCCAATTTTAGAACAAATTGATTTTGAAAGCAAAGATACACAAGCTATTATTTTATCTCCAACACGTGAATTAGCACTACAAATTGCAAATAATATTGAAGAATTTGCAAAATACACCAAAGGTTGTAATGTAGCTGCAGTTTATGGAGGAGCTAATATTGAAGAACAAATTAGAAAACTTAAAAGAGGTGCTCAAATAGTTGTTGGAACACCAGGTAGAACAGTAGATTTAATTAATAGAAAGCAATTAAAACTTTCTAACTTAAGTTGGCTTGTTTTAGATGAAGCAGATGAAATGTTAAATATGGGATTTAAAGAAGAATTAGATAAAATTCTTGCTGTAACTCCTAAAGAAAAACAAACGTTATTATTCTCTGCAACTTTTCCAAGAGAGGTGGAAAGTATTGCTAAAAAGTACTTAAGCAATCCTATTGAAATTACTTCTGGAGAAAAAAATAAAGGTTCCGATCAAGTTTCTCACCAATATTATGTAGTTTCAGAAAGAAATAGATATGCTGCCTTAAAAAGAATTGCAGATGTAAATCCAAATATTTATAGTATTATTTTTTGTAGAACTCGTAGAGAAACTCAAGAAATTGCTGATAAATTAATTAAGGATGGTTATAATGCAGATGCACTTCATGGAGATTTATCTCAAGCACAACGTGATAGTGTTATGGAAAAATTCCGTAAAAAACACTTGCAATTATTAGTAGCAACAGATGTTGCAGCCAGAGGGTTAGATGTTAACGATTTAACTCACGTAATAAACCATAAACTACCAGACCAAATAGAATCATACACACACAGAAGTGGTAGAACTGGGCGTGCAGGTAAAGTTGGTATTTCTATTGCAATTGTAACTGGTAGAGAAAAAGGAAAATTACGTCCAATTGAAAGAATAATTGGGAAACAATTTATAAGTACACCTGTTCCTACAGGAAAAGAAATTTGTCAGAATCAATTATTAAAATTAATTGATAAAGTTCATGATATAAAAGTGAATGAAACTGAAATAACAGACTTTTTACCTTCTATTTATGAAAAACTTGAAGGTTTAGATCGTGAAGAATTAATTAAAAGATTCGTTTCTTTAGAGTTTAATACATTCTTATCGTATTATGAAAATGCTCCTGATTTGAACGATAGCGATCAAATGAAAAGAAGTGATAAAGATTCTAGAGGAAAAAGAAGAGACGATGAAAATATGACACGTTTCTTTATTAATATTGGTAGAAAAGACAAACTTAATCCAGCAAGACTTATTGGATTAATTAACGACCAACAAATTGCAAAAAATATTGAAATTGGACAAATTGAAATATTAGATACCTTTTCGTTTTTTGAATTGGATAAAAACTATCAAGATGAAACAATTTCTTCGTTCCAAAAAGGAGATGTTAGTTTTGAAGGTAGAGGCGTAAATGTAGAAATCACTGAAAAGAAACGCTCTGGACGTGGTGGAAGCGGCGGCAGACGAAGAAGTGACGATGGAAATAAAGATAGCAATTCTAGAAGCGGAGGAGGAAGACGCAGAAGTAAAGATAGAAAAACGAATAGCAGTGGCGGAGATTTTGGAGGTTTTGGAAGAAAACGCTCAGATAGCAAAAGTGCTTTTGGTGCCAAACCTTCTAAACGAAGAAAAGGATAATAAATAGAATACTTATTTTATAAAAAATAAGAAATTTAAAGCAGTATCTCATAAATTATACAAAGTTTATGAGATACTGCTTTTTAATGACAATAACCTAGGTAATATAAAAATTATTTTTTTTAATTCAACTACTTTTTTTAAACACATTAACACTTAAAATATGATAAAACACCTTACAAATATTAAAATTGTAAGGTGTTTCTATTCTAAAATAAAAAATGTTATTTTATATTTCCTACTATTCAATTAGTATAGTGTAACTTTTTGTTATTTCCGAACTTGATACCTTAACCATATACAAACCTTTTGGAAACAATGCTACATTAATTTCCAACCTACGCTCAGCATTATTTTTATAATTATTTGAAGATATTAAAACTCCTAAGGTTGAATAAATAGAAACTTCAATTTCAGAAGTATTAATTTCACCTGTTGAAATATAAAAGTTTTCTCCTTGTTTTATCGGATTTGGAAATAGTTTAATACCATCAAAAGGAACCACAATTAATTCACGATAAACTCCTTGACAAGTAAAGTTTGTAGTTACTTTTAAAGTATTAATTCCAGATTTTAAATTTAAATCTAGTTTATTTGTTGTTGTTTTAATTAATTCATTATTTAACTCTATGTTATAATTATTCCCCCCTTTTAATGAAAGCAATACTGATCTTGAGTTTAAATTTACTTTTGAAAGCACTGCTAATTCTTCAGGTTCAGTAACATGCGCCGTGAAACACGACTCGTAATCTGGTTCATCTTGAATTGTAATGCAAATTGAATAAGTACCCGCTTCTAAATTTTGAAAAGAAGTTGAGTTTAAAAATGTTTGAGTTACAAGTTCACCGTTAATAGAAACTGTAGCGGTATAATTATGATTTTCAGTTGTAGTAATAGTTATAGTTCCATTATTACTTGAACGACAAGTTTCGCCAATAACTTCTATAGTAAAATTATTAAAAGGCAATGAAAACACAGCACAACCGTTAACATCAACTTTTGTATTTAAAGGCGTTGTATTACAATTATCATTTTCATCTAAAACGCTATCATTATCATCATCAGCATCACATATATCACCTGTACCATCATTATCAAAATCTAGCTGATTAAAATTCGAAATTAATGGACAATTATCATTTTCATCTAAAATACCATCATTATCATCATCTGTATCACAAACATCACCTTCACCATCACCATCTACATCTAACTGATTGGTATTCAACACTAATGGACAATTATCATTTTCATCTAAAATACCATCATTATCATCATCTGTATCACAAACATCACCTTCACCATCACCATCAGAATCTAACTGGTCTGGATTCTCTACCAACGGGCAATTATCAATAGCATCATAAATACCATCATTATCTGTATCAACCTTTGGTACATTATCTTTAATTCCATTAACAACTAACGAAAAATATTGCACATCATTTACCAATATATTTTTATGAGTAACCGATATAGTATATTTTCCAGCTTCTATGTTAGGAATATCAATTTTTTCCACATTATCTCTAAAATTATCTCCTATTGAAGCTGCATCTGTAAAATTATTTGATCTACTATTTGGTGTCATTACCCAAGGGAAATAGGTATTTCCATTTCCAGTAATTCTCACATCTAAGTCATTTACTAATACAGCGGTTTGATTGTCCTTTCCACTCATTTCATACCCGGCAGGATCTCCCCAAGCTATTGTTAAAGTTAATGGAGAAGCTCCATCAACTTCAATATCAAAAGAATAAGTATTTCCATTTCTTAGTACCTCCTCTTTAATTAGTGTGGTTACATTGTTGTTTGAAATTACTAAAGCTGCTCTTTCAGCATTTAACAATCCCCAACCACTTTGGAAATCTGGACCATCGTGTACCCCAACTTCATCAGCAGCAGCAATAACTAAAGCTTTTGCCGTGGCAGACTTCATATAAATATTATTTAAATTATGATAATGTTCTTGTAATAATGTAATACTTCCTGTTACAACTGCCACCGCCATAGATGAACCACTTTTAACAGAATAGTCTGTAGAGTTTTCATTATTTGAAGAAAGAATCCCAACTCCATTTGCAGTAATATCTGGTTTAATTCTCCAGTCATCTGTAGGTCCCCAATTACTAAATTCAGATTGTTTTACAGAAGATGGCCCTGTATAATTTAATACATCATCTACTGCACCAACAGTAAGTATATTTTTTGCACCAGAAACTGTATAAATTATATCATAACCATAGTCTAATACATTCACCTTATCATTTCTATTATTTCCTGCAGATTTACATATTAAATAATACGGTGCGTTGTAAGCAATTTCATCCCATTCTACAGCCTTACTATCGTATAAACCATATAGTTCAGTTTCTCCATCTGGATCACCAGTACTATATGAATGGTTTGAAATAATTCCACCATTAATGGCAAAATCTATCATTTCTGTTTCATCATTATCACTCTTTCTAGAAACAATTGTTGCCAATGGCGCCATTCCTTTAGCTTCACTATTTACTCCAGAAGCAATCATAGTTCCTGCAGTATGCGTAGCATGTGAAGTCATTGGACTTGATTCAACGTGTTTTACTCTACCTTCAAGCTCTTGATGATTTGATTTAGCAAGACCTCCAGCTTCCCAATGACCAATTTCCACACCTTTACCAGTTAAATTATAACCGCTCTCTCCACCTGACCATAATTTGGTAACTCTAGAAGTTACAGCTGCATTTAAATTATCTTCAAAATCATACTCTGGCAAACCTTTGTTATTAACCCCAGATAAATAACCGATATTCCCTTTTGAATTAATAATAGTTTTTTTTAACCCAGAAGATTTCTTAGATAACTTTTTATTTCTTTTAATATATTTTTTTGAAATTTGTTGTAATTCAGAAATATTAGTTTGCGCTACAATTTTTATTCTATCTTTTGTGTTTTGAGCATGTATTTTATTAAAAATAAGCATTAGAATTATTACTATAATTTTTTTCATAATGGAACTATTAAAGGATTTAACTCCTTAATTGCCAACACAAAACACAATATTGCAATTTTGAATCAGCACTTTTAATATTGCAAATTTCATTAGAGTGTTGTCTTATTTTTTTTTATAATAACCTTAAAAAAAAGACTTTCTATTAAGTGATAAATTTCACTTTTTAGAAAGTCTTTTTCAAATAATTATACAATAATTTTAAATTGGATTTTGTTCTACAAGTGGATTGGAATCAATTTCATCTTGAGGAATAACCCATACCCATCTGTTATCATCTGCTGCAACTTCTAATAAACCTGCTGTTCTAGATGATGTGTGTCTAGACCCTGCTTCTTTTCTATTAAGTGGAAGATTTAAACGCTTTAGATCTAACCACCTAAACCCTTCTCCCCATAATTCAATTCTTCTTTGAATCATAATTTCATCAATCAAATTCTGACCAGTATTTGATGATAAAAAATAATTATCATCCCTAGTGGATATTAAATCATAAAGTACTTGAGCTGCAAGTCCATCTTGATTATCTCTTGCTAATGCCTCAGCTTCAATTAAATACATTTCAGCTGCACGCATCATAGGAACATCCATTAAGCTTACTGAAGTACTTTCCGCTAAAAACTTTTGGTTAGTATATGGATGTCTACTGTGTCTAGAGGAAATTTCATAACCATCTTGTAATTCGGTATGCTGTCCATCCTCAGACCATAAAGTTTTACGAACATCTGTATCAGCAATCATATTATAAAGCGGTTTATTAATTGATCTTGGATTTGCTCTAATGGATGAAGAACTATAATTTCTAGAAATATAAGCTCCTAAATTTCCAAAATAATTTGTTTGATCACCAACAATATGACTTGCCCACATAAATTCACTATTACTATCTAAATCTGTAGAAAAACCTTTTCTGTATGTATCTTGATCCATTAAAGTATAATCAGCTCTGGCATCTTGAGCATATTCAACAGCCATATCCCAATTTCCTTGTACTAGTGCTACTCGAGCTTTTAACCCTAATCCTATATTTGCATTTAAATGTGATTTGTTAGGTCCAACATAACTCCCTAATAAAGCAATTGCATCATCTAAATCCTTATTAATTTGAGTATAAACCTCTTCAACAGAAGCACGAGCCAAAGGATCACGCGAAAGTTCTAATCGAATTGGAATACCCAATTGACTATTGGTTTGTCCTTTTACATAGCGACCCGCCCAAACTTGTACTAATTGAAAATGACAATAAGCTCTATACAATAAAGCTTGACCTTTAATAATATCTTTATCTTCTTGTTCTCCAACAGCTCCATCGATACCATTAATTAATATATTAGCATTTCCAATCCACTCGTAAAACATAGCCCAATGTGCTGTGTTGTATGAATTAGTTGGAGAATCTGTTAAGATCCATCTTAATGCAGTAGTCCAAGTACTAGAATTAAATACATGATCTTCTCCCATTTCAGACATGTGCATATTAAAATGTCCTGCACCACCTCTACCTTGGCTGCCATAACGAAGATAAAGAGCTCTATGAATTCCGTTTAAAGCAGCGTAACCATTTCCTGTAGTTTCAACCACCGTAATTGATGGCACCTGATCCGTTGGAGCAGTTTCCAAAAAATCTTTTTCACAAGCTGTAAAAAATAA
>Ga0193963_1000194_pt1 | contig 31762 bp, 26 predicted proteins | sample FB_6_MG_FD_140359 | JGI IMG/M metagenome (GOLD analysis project Ga0193963, IMG submission 140359) | Microbial mat bacterial communities from the Broadkill River, Lewes, Delaware, United States - FB_6_MG | ecosystem: Environmental > Aquatic > Freshwater > River > Microbial mats | place: USA...
CAGTTTTTTAGCAATTCATCCGAAATTAAATAACCTTTGTCGATAACTTTTATTGCCAAACTAAATTGGTAATAGTACTTTTGGCTATTAAAATATACCTGTGACTGAATACTTAGAAAATCTTAACGAAGCTCAAAGAGAAGCCGTTATACATAAGGACGGACCTATGATAATTATTGCAGGGGCCGGTTCTGGTAAAACAAGAGTTTTAACTTATAGAATTGCTCATTTAATGAATCAAGGAGTTGATTCGTTTAACATATTATCGCTAACTTTTACCAATAAGGCTGCAAGGGAAATGAAAGAGCGTATTGGAAGTGTAGTTGGTGAATCCGAAGCAAAAAACTTATGGATGGGAACATTTCACTCTGTTTTTGCACGTATTTTACGTTCTGAAGGGCATCATTTAGGTTTTCCATCAAATTTTACAATTTATGATACTCAAGATGCAGTAAGGTTGCTTACCTCTATCATAAAAGAAATGGGCTTGGATAAAGATTTGTATAAGCCTAAGCAAGTTTTAAGTCGAATTTCATCTTTCAAAAATAGTTTAATTACGGTTAAGGCTTATTTCAATAATCCAGATTTATTAGAAGCTGATAAACAAGCACAGCGACCAAGAATGGGCGAGATTTATCATCAATATGTTGAACGTTGTTTCAAGGCGGGTTCAATGGATTTTGATGATTTATTATTAAGAACAAATGAACTGTTAACGCGTTTCCCTGAGGTATTGGCGAAATATCAACAGCGATTTAAATATATTTTGGTTGATGAGTATCAGGATACCAATCATTCTCAGTATTTAATCGTTAGAGCCTTAGCAGATAGATTTCATAATATTTGTGTGGTTGGTGATGATTCACAAAGCATTTATGCCTTCCGTGGAGCTAATATTCAGAATATATTAAACTTTCAGAAAAACTATGACGATGTTAAGATTTTTAAATTAGAACAGAATTATAGGTCATCTAATAATATAGTCGAAGCAGCAAACAGTGTTATTCAAAAAAATAAAACTAGATTAGATAAAGAAGTTTTTACAGATAACGAAGATGGAGAGAAAATTAAAGTTATGCGAACCATAACTGAAGTTAAAGAAGGCCGCTTTGTAGCCAACTCTATTTTTGAAACAAAAGTTAATGAACAACTTCAAAATTCAGATTTTGCTGTATTGTATAGAACCAATGCACAATCTAGAGCAATTGAAGATGCTTTACGTGAAAAGAATATAGATTATGTAATATTTGGAGGTTTATCTTTTTATCAAAGGAAAGAAATAAAAGATACTTTATCTTATTTAAGGTTATTAATTAACCCTAATGATGAAGAAGCTTTAAAGCGTGTTATTAATTATCCTGCTCGTGGAATTGGAGCTACAACCATTGATAAACTTTCTGTTGCAGCAAATCATTATAAAAAATCTATTTTTGAATTACTATGTAATTTAAACCAAACAGAAATTAACTTAAATGCAGGAGTTAGAACAAAGTTAAACAACTTTGTTACTATGATTAAGCATTTTCAAATTGAAGCACAATCAAAAAATGCATTTGAAGTAACCGATTTTGTGATAAAACAAACAAGGTTGGTAAAAGATTTGGAAAAAGACGGTACACCAGAAGGAGTTAGTAAAGTAGAAAATATTCAAGAACTTTTAAATGCAATTAAAAGTTTTACAGAAGAGCAAAATGAAAAAGGGGAAGACGATTCTTTGGCATTTTTCTTGGAAGATGCGGCTTTAGCCTCTGATTTGGATAAAAAATCTACTGATGATTCTCCAAAGGTTTCATTAATGACTATTCACTTAGCAAAAGGATTAGAGTTTCCACATGTTTATATAGTTGGGTTAGAAGAAAATTTATTTCCTTCAGCTATGAGTATGAACACTCGAAGTGAGCTGGAAGAGGAACGAAGGTTATTCTATGTTGCATTAACTAGAGCAGAAAAACAAGCCTATCTTTGTTATTCCCAAAACAGATATCGTTGGGGTAAATTAGTTGACTGTGAGCCAAGTAGGTTTTTACAGGAAATTGATGAAAAGTTTTTAGAGTTTTTAACGCCAAAAATACCAGTACCAAAACAACAACAATTTATTGATGAAGATATATTTGGATCGGTACCTCAAAATAAAATAAGATTTAAAAAACCTATGCAAAGACCGCCTTCTAAAAAGACAGGTCCACCAAAGGTTAAATTTGCACCTCCTAAAAACCTAAAAAAAGTTGTAAAATCTGCAGCTACGCCAACATCAACATCTGGAAATTTATTTGATAGCTCCATAACTGTAGGTAATATTGTTGAACATATTAAGTTTGGAAAAGGAGAAGTATTAAGTTTAGAAGGTTCAGGACCTAATCAAAAAGCTGAAATTAAGTTTGGTTCAGCAGGTGTGAAAAAGTTACTATTACAATTCGCCAAGCTTAGAATTATTGGTTAAATTAACATTGTAAAACCAATATTTATATTGTAATTTGCATTTTATAAAAAAGAAAAAAATACATGGAATTTGATTTAGAATATAATGCCGAAAGATCTCATTTAATTATACCAGAATATGGTCGTCATATTCAAAAATTAGTAAATCACTGTAAGGGATTAGAAGATGCTGAGGAACGCAACAAAATGGCAAAAGCTATTGTTGATGTTATGGGGAATTTACAACCGCATTTAAGAGATGTTCCTGATTTTAAGCACAAATTATGGGATCAGCTTTTTATTATGGCTGAATTTGAATTAGATGTTGATTCTCCGTATGAGAAATTAGAAAAAGAGGTTTTACAGGCAAAACCTGAAAAATTAGAATATCCTAAATCAGCTTCAAGATATAGATTCTACGGGAATAATATTCAAACTATGATTGATACAGCATTAACTTGGGAAGAAGGAGATGCAAGAGATGCTTTGTATTTCACCATTGCTAATCATATGAAAAAATGTTATTTGAATTGGAATAAAGATACAGTTGAAGATGCTGTGATTTTTAAACATTTAATAGACCTTTCGAAAGGTAAAATTGACTTAACTAACAAGAATGAAACCTTGTCCGAAGTAAAGGATTTATTGAAAAAAAGAAAATCTGGAGGAAAGCAATCAAACAAACAGTCAAATAAGCCAAGACCTAAAAAAAAACAATAAAAAATTAACTTCAATCAAATAAAACATGGCTAAATTTATAATAGACGGAGGCCATAGGCTTAGTGGAAATATTACCCCTCAAGGTGCAAAAAATGAAGCTCTTCAAGTAGTTTGTGCAGTTTTGTTGTCTCCAGAAAAAATTACGATTAGTAATATTCCCGATATTAGGGATGTTAATAAGTTAATTTATATTTTAGGTGAATTAGGTGTAAAAATCGATAGGTTAAACGAAGATACTTACACTTTTCAAGCTGATGAATTAGATTTAGATTATTTAGAATCAGATAAGTTTAAAAAAGACGGAAGTTCTTTACGTGGGTCAATAATGATAGTTGGACCACTATTAGCTCGTTTTGGAAAAGGTTATATTCCTAGACCAGGTGGAGATAAAATTGGTAGACGTAGGTTAGATACCCACTTCGAAGGTTTTATTAAACTAGGTGCTGAATTTAGATATAATAAAGATGAAAAGTTTTATGGTGTAGAAGCTAATGAACTTGTTGGTACTAAAATGCTACTTGATGAAGCTTCAGTTACTGGTACAGCAAATATAGTTATGGCTGCAGTACTGGCTAAAGGAACTACTACAATTTATAACGCGGCATGTGAACCTTACTTACAACAACTATGTAAAATGTTGAATAGTATGGGGGCTAAAATTGCTGGCGTTGGTTCTAATTTACTAGTTATTGAAGGAGTTAAAAGTTTGAAAGGCTGCGAACATAGAATTTTACCTGATATGATTGAAATTGGTAGCTGGATTGGTATGGCGGCTATGACAAAATCATCAATAACTATAAAGGATGTTAGCTGGGATGACTTAGGTGTGATTCCAAGAGTATTCCAAAAAATTGGAATAAATTTAGAACGAAGAGGAGATGATATTTTTATTCCTGAACAGGATAGCTATGAAATTCAAAATTTTATTGATGGTTCTATTTTAACAATTTCTGATGCCCCTTGGCCAGGTTTTACACCAGATTTATTGAGTATTATTTTGGTAGTTGCAACTCAGGCAAAAGGAAGTGTATTGATACATCAAAAAATGTTTGAAAGTCGTTTGTTCTTTGTGGATAAACTTATAGATATGGGAGCAAAAGTAATATTATGTGACCCACATAGAGCAACTGTAATTGGAATGAATCATGAGTTTGAATTAAAAGGAACTACCATGACATCACCTGATATTAGAGCTGGAATATCTTTACTAATTGCGGCACTTTCAGCAAAAGGAACAAGTACAATTCAAAATATAGAACAAATTGATCGTGGTTATCAAAACATTGATAAGCGTTTAAGAGCTATTGGAGCAAGAATTACCAGAGTAGATTAATGAAGATATATTATTTATTTTATAAAAAAGAAATCCTGTTTTTACAGGATTTTTTTTGATTTAATAGTATAGACCTAAGTTTTATATTAAATTAAAATGTCATATTGGCATAATTGAAAAAATGGCAATACTTTTGCAGACATTTTAGATGATTAATTTTTTAAGTAAAAATGATGAGCAAAAAGAAAGATAGTAAAGAAGAAATAGATTTAAAAGATAAAGATATTAAGCAAGAAGAAACTCAGGAACTTAGTGCCGAAGAGCAGTTACAACAAGAAGTTGCCACAGAAAAAGATAAATTTTTGCGCTTATTTGCTGAATTCGAAAATTATAAAAAACGTACTTCAAGAGAACGTATTGAGTTATTTAAAACTGCCAATGAGGAATTAATGACAGTTTTATTGCCAATTTTAGACGATTTTGACAGAGGTTTAGCTGAAATTAAAAAAGCAAAAGATAAAGAGTTGTTAAAGGGAATGGAATTAATTAAAAATAAACTTTTCAATTCATTATCTCAAAAAGGACTTAGTAATGTTGAAGTGAAGGCGGGTGATGTTTTTGATGTTGAAAAGCACGAAGCTATTACACAAATTCCTGCTCCATCTGAAGATTTAAAAGGGAAAATAATTGATGTTATTGAGCAAGGATATAAACTTGGTGAAAAAGTAATTAGGTATCCAAAAGTTGTAATAGGACAATAATTCAAAGAAAATGAAACAAGATTATTACGAAATATTAGGTGTTTCAAAAAACGCAACACCACAAGAAATAAAAAAGGGATATCGTAAAATGGCCATAAAATATCATCCGGATAAAAATCCAAATGATAAAGAGGCTGAAGAAAAATTTAAGAAAGCTGCTGAAGCTTATGAAATTTTGAGTGACGATAATAAAAAAGCTCGTTACGATCAATACGGCCATGCTGCATTTGAAAATGGTGGTGCTGGAGCAGGTGGTTTTGGTGGAGGAGGCATGAATATGGATGACATATTTAGCCAATTTGGAGATATTTTTGGGGGCGGAGGCTTTGGTGGTTTCGGCGGTGGAGGTTCTCGTGGAAGAGCTCGAGTTAAAGGTAGTAATCTTCGAATAAGAGTTAAATTAACACTTGAAGAAGTAGCTAAAGGTGTTGAAAAGAAAGTAAAAGTTCGTAGAAAAGTACAGGCAGCTGGAGTTACTTTTAAAACTTGTACTACTTGTAATGGTCAAGGTCAAGTTATGCGAGTTACTAACACTATATTAGGTCGTATGCAAACTGCTTCAACTTGTCCTACTTGTCAGGGAGCAGGAGAAATGATTGATAAAAGACCTAAAGGATCGGATAGTAGTGGATTAGAAGTTCAGGAGGAAACAGTTTCAATTAAAATTCCAGCGGGAGTTACGGAAGGAGTTCAGCTGAAAGTAAATGGAAAAGGAAATTCTGCACCTGGTAATAACTCTGTTGATGGAGATTTAATAGTGGTTATTGAAGAAATTAAGCATGATACTTTAAAACGTGAAGGTACCAACCTACATTTTGATTTGTATATTAATTTTTCTGAAGCTGTTTTAGGAATCAGTAAGAATATAGATACGGTTTCTGGAAAAGTTAAAATTAAAATTGAACCGGGTACACAGTCAGGTAAAATATTAAGATTAAGAGGTAAAGGATTGCCTAGTATTGATCATTATGGTAATGGTGACTTATTAGTTCATGTAAATGTATGGACTCCACAAAACCTTTCAAAGGATCAAAAAGAATTTTTCAAGAAAAATACAGATGATGAAAACTTTGAACCGAATCCTTCAAAATATGATAAATCTTTTTTTGAAAAAGTAAAAGATATGTTTTCGTAAAAAATATTTTTACGAATAATAAAAAATAAGTATATTTGAGAAAATGTTATTAGTTGCAAAGCTAGTAACACTTTTTCTTTTTCATAGCAATTTTCCCACTCATACTGTGAGTGGGTTTTTTTATAACAATTATTAGTGTACTTTTGCGCAAAAATTAAGTAGGTCGTCTTATCGTTTCGCTTTTAGCGGAGAGGAAAGTCCGGACACCAAAGAGTAAGCATAGCGGATAACATCCGTCCAGCGTGAGTTGAGGACCAGTGCAACAGAAAGCAAGTACAGTTCGGCTGTAGTGAAACCAGGTAAACTCTATGCGGTGAAATGCCACGTATATTGAAATTTTAGAGTTACTCGCTCTATTTCAAGGGGTGGGCAGCTTGAGCTATAGAGTAATTTATAGCCTAGATAAATGATAAGAACTTTTTAAAGTACAGAATCCGGCTTATAGACTTACTTAATTTTTCTTTTTTTCAGGACAAAGTGAATAGGTTTTTTGATAAAAAATTAGTTACTTTTAAGGAAAATTCAAAAAATGAATATAGCTCCAAAATTTAGAATTTTTGGATTAGATCTTCTTCGAGCAATTGCAATTTCACTGGTTGTTATTTCTCATATAACTTATTTATTAAATTTTAATGAATCTTCTATTTTAGTAATTTCAGTTAGAGCTCTCGGAGCTATAGGAGTTGACTTGTTTTTTGTGTTAAGTGGATTTTTAATAGGTGGAATTATTTTAAAACGAATTCATTCCGGAAAAACAACATTTAAAGATTTGATAGTATTTTGGAAACGAAGGTGGTTAAGAACATTGCCAAATTACTTTTTGATACTATTATTAAATATCATAGTGTTTTATCTTATAAAAGATAGTTTTGAGAAAAATCTGATTCATTATTTTTTCTTTTTTCAGAATTTTAATTCTGGACATCCTTCTTTTTTTTCAGAAGCATGGAGTTTATCAGTTGAAGAATATGCTTATATTTTACTTCCATTTATTCTTTATTTAAATTTTTACATTTTTAAAACGAATAAAAAAGAAAAACTTTTTCTTTGGACCACATTCGCAACAATAATAATCTTAGGTATATTAAAGGTGTTTTTTTTTCAATCTCATAGCTTTAGTTCCTATAAAGAATGGAGTAACTTATATAGAAAAGTTGTTATCTATCGAATAGACGCTATTTATATTGGGTTTTTATTGGTATATTTTATGAAAAAATATACTTACTATTTTGAAAAACGTAGAAAAATGTTCTTTGTAGTTGGAACTTCAATTTTTCTTTTATTGCACCTTTTTATGAATTCTTTTGGAATAAGACCTGAAACACATTCATGGTTTTATGTTTTTATTTATTTACAAGCAATTATTTTAAGTATAGGATTAATTTTTCCTTTTTTTTATCATTTAAAATACAAGGGTATTTTTTTTAAACCAATTGAGTTTATTAGTTTACATTCTTACGCTATCTATTTAATAAACTATTCATTAATATTGATTCCTATTCAAAAAATTGTGGATGTTTCTACCTTAAATATTTTTGAAAAAATTGGAATAATATTCTCTTTTTTGAGTTTAACTTTGGTGCTTTCGAGAATGCTTTTTGTCGGTTTTGAGAAGCCTATTTTAGACTATAGAGATAAAAAGTACAGTAGAGTTCAATCTACTCAATCTTTTTGATTTATACAGAATTTATAGTCTTTTCAATCTTTTTATTTAATTAATAATGTTCGTGCATAATTATTATCTTTTTTTGAATAAATTTTTTCTAAATTATGTTTTTAATAAAAATAATTAATATTATTTCTAAAAGATTGTTAATACTATAATGTATATAATTTTTTGTATTTTAGACAACAATAAAAACAATGAATAACTCAAATAAAAAAATAGAATATGGCTTTTGATATTAAAATGATTAAAGGTGTTTATGACCGCATGACGGAAAGGGTTGATACTGCTAAATCAGTGGTTGGTAAACCTTTGACTTTGGCAGAGAAAATTTTATATAATCACCTTTGGGATGGAAAAGCAACAAATGCTTTTACAAGAGGTGCTGATTATGTAGATTTTGCTCCAGACAGAATTGCTTGTCAAGATGCAACAGCACAAATGGCATTATTACAATTTATGCAAGCTGGTAAAAGTAAAGTAGCAGTTCCTACAACTGTACATTGTGATCACCTTATTCAAGCTAAAATAGGAGCAGATAAAGATTTGCAAAATGCATTAAATACAAGTAGTGAAGTATTTAATTTTTTAGCTTCAGTTTCTAATAAATATGGTATCGGATTTTGGGCACCAGGTGCTGGGATTATCCATCAAGTTGTATTAGAAAACTATGCATTCCCTGGAGGAATGATGATTGGAACGGATTCACATACTGTGAATGCAGGTGGATTAGGAATGATTGCAATTGGTGTTGGTGGTGCTGATGCTGTTGATGTAATGGCGGGAATGCCTTGGGAATTAAAATTCCCTAAATTAATTGGTATTAAATTAACAGGGAAACTATCAGGTTGGTCTGAGCCAAAAGATGTTATTTTAAAAGTAGCTGGTTTATTAACTGTGAAAGGTGGAACTGGTTGTGTTGTTGAATACTTTGGAGAAGGTGCCAAATCTATTTCAGCTACAGGTAAAGGAACAATTTGTAACATGGGTGCGGAAATTGGAGCAACAACTTCAACTTTTGGTTATGACGAGTCTATTGAGCGTTATTTACGTTCTACTGGTCGTGACGAAGTAGCCGATGAAGCAAATAAAATTGCATCTTACTTAACAGGTGATGATGAAGTTTATGCAAATCCAGAACAATACTTCGATCAAGTAATTGAAATTAATTTAGATGAATTAAAACCTCACTTAAATGGACCTTTTACTCCAGATTTAGCTACTCCTGTTGGAGAAATGTATGAAAAAGCTACAAAAAATGACTGGCCTTTAAAAGTTGATTGGGGATTAATTGGTTCTTGTACAAACTCTTCTTATGAAGATTTATCAAGAGCAGCTTCTGTTGCAAAACAAGCAGTAGATAATAAAATAGTAGCGAAAGCTGAGTTTGGAATTAATCCAGGTTCAGAACAAGTTCGTTATACAGCTCATAGAGATGGTTTATTAGATGTGTTTGAAGATTTAAACGCTAAAATATTTACAAATGCTTGTGGACCATGTATTGGTCAATGGGCTAGAGAAGGAGCTGATAAACAAGAAAAAAATTCAATTATTCACTCATTCAACCGTAACTTCTCAAAAAGAGCTGATGGAAATCCAAATACTCATGCATTTGTAGCATCACCATCAATGGTTGCTGCTATTGCAATTTCAGGTAGATTAGATTTCAATCCAATGACTGATAAGTTAATTAATGAATCTGGTGAAGAAATTCTTTTAAAAGAACCAACAGGAATGGAATTACCTCCAAAAGGATTTGCTGTTGAAGATGCAGGATTTGTGGCTCCAATTGAAGATGGTTCTGGAATTGATGTGGTTGTAAAAGATGATTCAGAGAGATTGCAATTATTAACTCCATTTACTCCAATTGGTAGTGAAATAAAAGGAGCTAAATTGTTAATTAAAGCACATGGAAAATGTACTACTGACCACATTTCAATGGCTGGACCTTGGTTACGTTTCCGTGGACATTTAGATAATATTTCTAACAACTGTTTAATTGGTGCTGTAAACGCATATAACATGGATACCAATAAAGTTAAAAACCAGTTAAATGGTGAATATGGTCCAGTACCTGATACAGCAAGAGCTTATAAGGCGGCGAATGTATTTTCTGTGGTAGTAGGAGATCATAACTATGGTGAAGGGTCTTCAAGAGAGCACGCAGCAATGGAACCACGTCATATTGGTGTTGCAGCTGTAATTGTGAAGTCATTTGCACGTATTCATGAAACAAACTTGAAAAAACAAGGAATGTTAGGATTAACATTTGCTAACGAAGCAGATTACGATCTAATTCAAGAGAACGATACATTTAATTTTGTAGATTTAAATGAATTTGCTCCTAACAAGCAATTAACATTAGAAATTGTACATGACAATGGAAGTGTTGATACAATTAAATTGAACCATACGTACAATCAAGGACAAATTGATTGGTTTAATGAAGGTTCTGCATTGAATTTGATTAAAAAGCAAAATGCATAAAATATTAAAACTTCATTTGAAGGTTTAATGAATATTAAAAAAGAGGAGCTAATAGCTCCTCTTTTTTTATTTTATAACAATATTTTAATGAATTATTAATTATACCATAATCTTTCATAAATAAGTTTATTTTACGTTAACGATTGCGTAAAAAATTCAAAATTAAAGATGAATTTTTCGTAACTTTTTACTCAAAATAAAATTTATGAAAATACTCCATGTTAGCGCTGAATGTTACCCAATAGCAAAAGTGGGTGGTTTAGCAGATGTTGTTGGATCTTTACCAAAATATCAAAATAATTCAAAAATTGTTTCTCAGGTTATAATGCCTTATTATAATAATAAATTCACCAATGAAAATAAGTTTTCAGTTGAGTATGAATCCAATTTATTTTTAGGGGAAAGTGAATTTCAATTTAAAATATTAAAATTGAAAAATAAGTCTTTAGGCTATGAGTTGTTTTTGGTGGATATTCCAGAACTATTATATAAAGATTTTGTGTATTCTTATGACGATACTGAAAGATTTTTGGCCTTTCAAATTGCAACATTGAATTGGATTTTGACTTTAGAAACTAAACCTACTACAATTCATTGTCATGATCATCATACAGGGTTAGTCCCATTTATGATGACCGAATCATACGAATTTAAAGAATTAAGTAAAATTCCTACTGTTTTAACTATTCATAATGCCCAATATCAAGGGTGGTTTTCTCATAATAAAGTGAGCTTAATACCGGCCTTTAATATTGAAAGATTAGGAATGCTAGATTGGGATGGTGTTATTAATCCTCTGTCTTCAGCAATAAAATGTGCCTGGAGAGTAACGACAGTATCTCCAAGCTATATGCAGGAGATGCAAAAAGATGCAAATGGGTTAGAAGGCTTATTAACTCATGAAAGTGATAAATGTGTTGGTATTCTAAATGGTATTGATACTGATGTTTGGAATCCAGAAACCGATCCCTATTTAGTAAAGAATTATAAAAAAACTTCTGTACAGTCAGGTAGTAAATTTAATAAAAAATGGTTGTGTAATGAGTTTAATTTAGATGTAGAAAAACCTCTGTTTGCCTTTATAGGAAGGCTTGTAGGAGAAAAAGGTTCTGATTTGTTTCCCGAAGTGTTTAGAAAAGTATTAGAGAAAGGAGAATGCAATATACTACTATTAGGTTCTGGACATATTGAAGTTGAAAATGAACTTGAAAATTTAAAAGAAGATTTTAAGGGTAGTTATAATGCTTTCATAGGTTATGATGAAAAATTGTCACACATTATTTATTCTGGGGCAGATTTTCTTCTGATGCCTTCAAGAGTTGAACCATGTGGGTTAAATCAAATGTATGCTTTGAGGTATGGAACTATTCCAGTAGTGAGAAGTATAGGAGGCTTAAAAGACACTGTAGTTGATATTTCAAATGAAGAAGGATTTGGTATTTGCCATGATAATGTAACAGTTTCAGACATTAGCAACGCCATTGATAGAAGCATAGAATTGTATAAAAATCAAACAGAGTATAAGAAAATTCGAAAAAAAATAATGAGCATTGATCATTCTTGGAATGCATCAGCTATGGAATATATAAACTTATATAAAACATTAAAATCATAAACTATGGTAAGTAATAAAGTATTAGGAATTATTTTAGGAGGTGGACAAGGATCACGTTTACACCCATTAACTGAATCCAGATCTAAGCCAGCAGTACCAATTGCAGGTAAATATAGATTGGTTGATATTCCAATTTCAAATTGTATCAATTCGGATATTAAAAGGATGTTTGTACTAACCCAATTTAATTCAGCTTCTTTAAATCGACATATTAAAGACACCTACCATTTTAGTTTTTTTAGTTCTGCTTTTGTTGATGTTTTGGCTGCAGAACAAACGCCAGGAAATAGTAATTGGTTCCAGGGAACTGCAGATGCAGTAAGGCAAAGTATGCATCATTTCTTAAGACATGAATTTGACTATGCTTTAATTTTATCTGGTGATCAGTTATATCAAATGGATTTTGATGAAATGATTCAGAAACATAAGGAAAGTAATGCTAAAATATCAATTGCAACAATTCCTGTAAATGCAAAAGATGCAACTTCATTTGGAATACTAAAAACAAATGAAAACAATGATATTACTTCATTTATAGAAAAACCTGCTGCAGATTTATTACCAGATTGGACTTCAGAAGTAAGTCCAGAAATGAAAGATGAAGGTAGAAATTACTTAGCTTCAATGGGTATCTATATTTTCAACAGAGATTTGTTGGTTGAATTAATGAATGATCCGAATACTATAGATTTTGGTAAAGAAATTATTCCACAGGCAATAGGAAAACATAAAGTTATAAGCCATCAATATGAAGGTTATTGGACTGATATTGGAAACATAGATTCATTTTTTGAAGCAAATTTAGGATTGACAGATGATTTCCCAAAGTTTGATTTATACAATAAAGAAAAAAGAATTTATACGCATGCCAGAATGTTACCAACAACAAAAATTTCTGGTACAATGTTAGATAAAACTGTTATTGCAGATGGTTGTATTATTAATGCTAAAAAAATTGAGCATTCTGTAATAGGAATTCGTTCAAGAATTGATGCAGAATCAACAATTGCTAATACGTATATGATGGGTAGTGATTTTTATCAACCTTTGGAAGATATTGTTAATGAAAATATTGTCTCAATGGGAATTGGGTCGCGTTGCTTTATCAAAAATGCTATTTTAGATAAAAATTGCTGTATTGGGAATGATGTGAAAATTCATGGAGGAAAACACCTAAAAGATACTGAGACTGAATTGTATGTTATAAGAGATGGGATTGTGGTTATTAAAAAAGGAGCAGTTATACCAAACGGATTTAAAATATGATGGACGTAATTCCGCATAGTCTTTTTTCAGAATTTGATATTGATTTATTTAAGGCCGGAAAACATTTTCGACTTTATGAAAAATTTGGAGCTCATTTAACCACAGTAAATGGAGTAGAGGGGACTTATTTTTCGGTTTGGGCGCCAAGTGCAAAATCAGTTTCTGTAATTGGAGATTTTAATTATTGGAATAATAAAGCTCATAAATTAAATGTTAGGTGGGATGAAAGTGGAATTTGGGAAGGATTTATACCACATATTGGAAATGGATCTGTATATAAGTATTATATAGAAAGCTCAATAGATGGAGTTGTAACTGAGAAAGCAGATCCTTATGCAAGAAGAAGTGAACACCCGCCAAAAACAGCTTCAATAGTTTGGAATGATGCCTATAAATGGGAAGATTCAAATTGGATGTCAAATAGAAAGAAAAATAATGCTATAAACGCACCTTTTTCGGTTTATGAAGTTCATCTAGGATCTTGGAAAAGAAAAATTGAAGAAAATAGATTCTTGTCATATGTAGAGTTGGCCGATGAATTGGTGAGGTATGTGAAAAAAATGAATTTCACTCATGTTGAATTAATGCCTATTATGGAATACCCTTATGATCCATCTTGGGGTTATCAAATAACAGGTTATTTTGCACCAAGTTCAAGATTCGGTTATCCTGATGAGTTTAAATTATTAGTTGATAAATTACACCAAAATAATATTGGAATAATTTTAGATTGGGTACCATCTCATTTTCCAGAAGATGCACATGGTTTAGGTCTTTTTGACGGAACTCATTTATTTGAACATCCAGATAAAAGAAAAGGATATCATCCAGATTGGAAAAGCTTAATTTTTAATTATGGAAGAAATGAAGTTCGTTCATTTTTAATAAGTAATGCCATTTTTTGGTTGGATTTATACCATGCAGATGGATTAAGAGTTGATGCTGTTGCATCGATGCTATTTTTAGATTATTCAAGAAATGAAGGAGAATGGGAGCCTAATATTTATGGTGGAAATGAAAATTTAGATGCAATTTCATTTTTCAAGGAATTAAATGTAGAAGTTTATAAATCATTTCCCAATGTGCAAACTATAGCAGAAGAATCTACTGCTTTTCCAAAAGTATCAAGTCCAACATTTGTTGGAGGACTAGGATTTGGAATGAAATGGATGATGGGTTGGATGCACGATACTTTAAATTATTTTCAAAAGGATTCAATTTATCGCAAACACCATCAAAATGACATTACATTTAGTTTAACTTATGCATTTACCGAGAATTTTATGTTGCCATTATCTCATGATGAAGTGGTGTATGGTAAAAAATCTATTTTAGGTAGAATGCCTGGTGATGAATGGCAGCGATTTGCAAATTTAAGATTGCTGTACGGTTATATGTTTACACATCCTGGAACAAAACTATTGTTTATGGGAAGTGAATTTGGTCAGTATGAAGAGTGGGACTTTGAAAAAAGTTTAGACTGGAACTTATTAGAATATGAACCACATAGAAATTTACAGAACTATTATTCAAAATTAAATTTATTGTACCAATCAACACCTGCCTTGTTTGAAAAAGGTTTCAAAAATGAAGGGTTTGAATGGTTAAGTTATAATGATAGTGAAAATTCTGTTATTTCATATGTAAGAAAAGGAGATTCAGGCACAAATAATGTTGTTGTGGTATGTAATTTTACTCCAAATTCTCATAATAATTATAAAATAGGTATATCTAAAAAAGGAAAATTAAAAGAAATATTTAACAGTGATGCTCCTGAATTTGGTGGAAGTGGACTTATAAATAAAAAACAAATTACAATTAAAAAGGAACTATTGAATGGTAAAGAATATTCATTTGAAATATCTCTACCACCTTTGGGTATTTCGGTTTTAGAACTGAAATAGCACTTTTTTTATAAAAAATAAGTTAAACACCTGTTTCATTATATTTAATAACATAAAACAGGTGTTTTTTTAATGAAAAGAAGGATTGTAAATTTACTAATTTTAGTAGGTTTGCAAATGGATTTAATGAAATGATTTTATGATTTTAAATACGGAACTAGAATACAAAGGAAATTTATTTCCTTCAAAAATAATATCTTATAAAAAGGATGTAGACACATTATATTTTACCAGCGAAAATAATGTGGTGATGCAAGTAACAATTGAGCGTGATAGTGTTTTACGTTTCAGATATACAACGACCTCAATTTTTGAAAATGATTTTTCATATGCTATTACCAAATATGCTAGCAAAGGATATAATCATCTTGAAATTATTGAAAATGAGAATAATTATACTATTATAACATCAAAGTTAAGATGTGAAATTTCAAAATTAGATATGAGAAAATCTATTTTTGATGTGTTGGATGGCAGTTTAATTTGTGAAGATGAATTAGGGTTTCACTGGGAAGAGAGTTATGAATTAGGAGGTGATATTGTAAAAATGTCGTTAAAGTCTCAACAAAGTGAAAACTATTATGGGTTGGGAGATAAGCCTGTTGAAAATAGTTTAAAAGGTAAACGTTTTGAAAATTGGGTGACAGATTCCTATGCTTTTGGTAGAGGTACAGACCCAATTTATAAAGCCATTCCTTTTTATACAGCATTGCATCACGAAAAGTCTTACGGAGTATTTTTTGATAATACTTTTCGTTCATTTTTTGATTTTTGCCATGAACGAAGAAATATTACCAGCTTTTGGGCACAAGGAGGTGAAATGAATTACTATTTCATTTACGGACCAGAAATGAGTGAAGTGGTTTCAAATTATACTGATTTAACTGGAAGACCACAGAATATACCACCGCTTTGGGCTTTGGGTTATCACCAGTGTAAATGGAGTTATTATCCAGAAGCTAAGGTGAAAGAAGTAGCAAATAAATTTAGAGAATTACAAATACCTTGTGATGCTCTTTATTTGGATATTGATTATATGGAAGGGTTTAGATGCTTTACTTGGAGTAAAGAGTATTTTCCAAATCCTAAAAAAATGGTGAAAGAACTTGCGGATGATGGATTTAAAACCATTGTTATTATTGATCCGGGAATTAAAATAGATAATGAATACAGCGTTTTTAAAGAAGGATTGGAAAAAGATTATTTCTGTAAACGCGCTGATGGTCCATATATGAAAGGAAAAGTTTGGCCCGGTGAATGTTATTTTCCTGATTTTACAAATCCAGAGGTAAGAGAATGGTGGTCCGATTTGTTTAAAGAACTAATTGAAGAAATTGGTGTTAATGGAGTTTGGAATGATATGAATGAACCTGCTGTAATGGATGTTCCAGGTAAATCATTCCCTGATGATGTTCGTCATAATTATGATGGAAATCATTGTAGTCATAGAAAAGCACATAATGTGTATGGTATGCAAATGGCACGTGCTACATATCAAGGCTTAAAAAAGTTTAGTTATCCTAAACGCCCATTTGTTATTACAAGAGCTGCTTACTCAGGAACTCAAAGATATACTTCAACCTGGACAGGAGATAATGTTGCTACTTGGGATCATTTATCTATTGCTAATCAACAAGCGCAACGTATGTGTATGTCAGGTTTTTCTTTTGCAGGATCAGATATTGGTGGATTTGCAGAGCAACCAAATGGAGAATTATTTGCTCGTTGGATTCAACTAGGGGTTTTTCATCCATTTTGTAGAGTGCATTCATCAGGAGATCATGGTGATCAGGAACCTTGGGTTTTTGGAACAACAATAACAGATATTGTGAGGAAATTTATTGAAATCCGTTATCAGTTGTTACCATATTTGTATACTACTTTTTGGAAATATGCAGGTGAAGGAATTCCAATCTTAAAATCTTTGGTGTTATACGATCAAAAAGATTCAAATACTCATTATAGAAATGATGAATTCATTTTTGGTGAAAAAATGCTTATTTGTCCTATTTTAGAACCAAATGCTAAAGGTAGAAGAATGTATTTTCCAAAAGGAAGATGGTATAATTTCTGGGATAGTACGATTATAGAAGGTGGTGAAGAGAAATGGGTTGATGCAGATATTGATAGTATGCCTATTTTTGTGAAGGAAGGTGCTATTATACCACGATATCCTGTTCAACAGTATGTTGGTGAAAAGAAAATCAAACAGGTTGAATTGGATGTGTATTATAAAGAAGGGATTGAAAGTTCAGAAGTTTATGAAGATGCTCATGATGGATACGATTATAAAAAGGGTAGATACAGTTTAAGAAACTTTAATCAAGTAGGGAAAAGAAATTCCTTAACTATTCAGCAGTTTAAATCAGGTAAATTTATTACAAGTTATAAAACTTTTAAAATAAATATCCACGGATTACCGTTTGAAATTAAAAAGGTAGAAGTTGATAATGAAGTAATTGATTTCAAGGTAAATAATGGAAATACATTAGTTATTTCAAAAGAATTTACTGAACTACATATTGTTTCAAAATAGAGAACGCAATAAAATTATGTAATAAAACTCCTCTTATTTAGAGGAGTTTTTTTGTAATTTTAAGAAGTTTATGCAACTAACTATGTAAAAGAACAGTAAAATGAGTAAAATTTGGTACTTAGAGAATGTAAATTTGTTTAAAATTCTTTGCCCACATAAATTCAAAAAGTATAAAGATTGTCATAATTTCAATCAGTATAGGAAGAGTGATTATATCTATTTTGAAGATGATTCATCTTCTAAAGTGTATTTAATAGATAAAGGAAAAGTAAAGCTTGGTTATTATACAAAAGAAGGGAATGAAGTTGTAAAAGCAATTTTATGTAAAGGAGAATTATTTGGTGAAAAAGCGATTTTAGGAGAAGAAAAGAGAAATGAATTTGCCCAATCAATAGATAATAATACATCTATTTGTCCAATAGCAGTACCGATTTTACATGAATTAATGCGCGACAATCAAACGTTCACCTTAAAAATTTATAAGTTTATAAGCTTTAGAATCCAAAAGTTAGAAAGAAGATTACAGTTATTACTATTTAAAGATGCTAAAACGAGATTGTTAGATTTTTTAGATGAGTTGTGTGATGATTATGGAGTTGGATGTGAAGAGACTGGAGGAATGAAAATAATTCATCCATACACCCAAAAAGATATAGCTAATTTAATAGGAACTTCGAGACCTACATTAAACTTGTTAATGAATGAATTAAAAGATGATGGAACGATAGATTTTAACAGAAAAGAGATATTATTACCACATAAAACCGGTTAGTGTTAGCTACCTAACATTTTAAGTGAGTTTTCTGAAATAACTTTGCCATATAGAAACCTAAAAAAATTAAATTATGGCAAGAATTTTAAAATTATTAGCAGTATTTGTACTTGCATTTACTGTTACATTTTGTTCAGATGACGATGAACCAACAACAAAGGACTTAACATTAAACATTTCCGGATTAGAAAATCTTGGTGCGGATTATGTATATGAAGGATGGATAATAGTTAATAGTAGCCCTGTTACTACAGGAAGATTTTCTGTAAATGATAATGGAGAATTATCTCAATCAAATTTCATATTAAATATTGATCAGCTTGCAGCTGCAACAACATTTATTTTAACAATTGAACCTGCTGTTGGTGATGATCCTGATCCAAGTGCAGTTCATATTTTAGCTGGTGACTTTAATGGTAATACTGGTCAATTATCAATTGGTCATGGAGCTGCACTGGGGAACGATTTTACTTCCGCTAGTGGTTCTTATATTTTAGCAACACCAACTGATGGAGCTATGAACAATGAAAATAGTGGAATTTGGTTTCTAGATCTATCATCTGGTTCACCATCAGTTGGTTTATCTTTACCAACACTTCCTGCTGGATGGAAATATGAAGGATGGGCAGTTTCAGGAGGTCCAATTACTTCGGGTAAATTTACTTCAGCCACTGGTATTGACGAGTTTGATGGATTTAGTAGTACCATGAGTGGTCCACCTTTCCCAGGTGAAGACTATTTAATGAATGCTCCTTCAGGATTTACATTTCCTTTGGACTTATCAGGTGGAAAAGCAGTAATTTCAATTGAACCAGACCCAGACAATAGTCCGGCTCCATTTTTATTAAAACCGTTAGTTGGCGATATTCCTGCAAATGCTGCTGATCATGTGACATATGATTTAGGTCAAAACCTTAATTTCCCAACAGGAACTGTTATGAGATAAAAAAAATTGGTTAATAATAATAGTATGAAGCGTTGTTACATAGTAGCAGCGCTTTTTTGTTATTTTTGCTGTAAGAAACATACATTTACTTCTACTAATCGCAAAATTTTATTTTATGATCAAAATATTTAAGAAAAAGAACATTTCAAATATTGTTTTTGTTATTGTCCTTGCGTTCATGTTATACCCACCAACAAGAGAATGGGGAATGCGTCAAATTGCCTTTTCTCCATCAGTGGAAGACAGTGATAATGTTGAAAAAATTGATTCTTATAATTGGGAATTACAAGGTTTAAATACTGAGGGTGTTGATTTTAGGAAATTAAAGGATAAGGTAATATTTGTTAACTTTTGGGCAACTTGGTGTCCACCTTGTAGAGCCGAAATGCCAATGATTCAAGAATTATATAATGATTATAAAAATGATGTGGCTTTTATTTTTGTAACCAATGAAAATTGGAAGACGGTAAATAAGTTTTTCGAGAAAAACAACTATGATTTGCCAACATATAATTCAATTGGATTACCTCCAAAAAAGCTTAGTGAAACAAATAGTATTCCTGCAAGTTATTTAATTAATAAACAAGGAGAAATATTAATTTCTAAAGTAGGTGCTGCAAATTGGAATAGTGACAAAGTGAGAAAATTATTGGATGATTTATTGACCGAATAAACTATTTTTAATTTTTTTTAAAAAAATAAGTGGTAAGGTGTAGCGTTTAGAATATTTTAAACGTAATGAAGATATAGTTAATTATTTTTTGAAACCTTTAAACCAAATTGAAATGAAAAAGATTGTATTTCTATTTTTAATAGCATTTGTATTATATGGCTGTCCACCGGTTGATTGCGAAGATATGTTGTATGATGTAGGTCCTCCAATATTACATATTGAATTAATTGAAGAAGACTCTGAAGAAAATATTTTCACAAAAGAATTATTTAGTTCTGAAGATCTTCAAATTACAGATGTTGATGGTAATACTATTGAATATAGATTTATTGATGAAAATAATTATAATATCATACAGTTAATTCCTTATAGATATGATGATGAAAATACTTTTTTTATAATATTAGGTGATGAAATAAATATTGAGTTGGTATTTGATATTGATGAATATGTAGGAGAATGCAGTTCAAGTTTTTATATTGAAGATATAAAGGTTGAAAATTATTCTTACGTTATAAATAATGAAAGAGGAATTTTAGAAATCAAAATTTAATATTTTTAAACTTTATAAGTTAACAAAAAATGACTTTTACAAAACTTAGTCACATATCCATACTAAATAATTTAATACTTGGACTTAGTTTATTTTTTGGAATTATAGTAGTTTCATCATGCAGTGTTACTGAAGATAATGATCTTATGAATTCAAACGAAGTGTTGAACTCTGAGTTTATAAGAGCAAATTTGAGAATAAATAAAGGAGTGTTTGATGAAAAAAATGAACAAAGAATTATAAATATAGCAGAAGGAAAGGAGTTTACAATTAATTCAGTACAACGAGAACAAGATGATCTTTTGATAAATCTATCCTATTCTGGAGGATGTAAGCCTTCAGATTTTGAAATTATTTGGGACGGAATTGTATATTTAGACGAACCTTGTCACATGAATTTATTGTTGATTAATAACCAAAATGGTGACTTATGCGAGGCTTTTATAACAGAAACAATTGTTGTAAATTTAAAAGAATTAATTGGAGATGTAATTTATAAAGATACTTGTGATTATTATATTTTTAGCACCTTTAATTCTAGCGAGAATGCTGATGTAATTGTTGAGGCCATAAACTAATTATTATTTACGCTATTTAATTGTAGTCTGAAGACCAGCATATTAAAATTGGAACAAAAATTAAGTAAAAACTCCAATATTGAAAAAATTCTGTTCGAGTGTGAGCAGGGTAGCGAATTGCATCAAGAAATGTTGTACAAGCATTTTTATGGTTATGCCATGAGTATTTGCAGGTTATATACTTATTCTATTGATGAAGCTGTTAGTATTTTAAATGATAGTTTTTTAAAAGTGTTTACCTCTCTAGAAAATAAGTCATTTAATTCTTCCCTACCTTTTAAATCATGGTTGCGAAGAATTCTCATAAATACAGCAATTGATAACCATCGTAAAAACTCAAAACATTATTATCATCTAGAGGTTGAAGAGGTAGATATGGTTATTGCTGATACAAATTGTATAAATAATTTAAATGTTGAGGATATTTTAAAATTATTAGATCAATTACCTGAAACACATAGAATGGTGTTTAATTTATATGAAATTCAAGGATTTAGTCATGCTGAAATAGCAATAAAATTAAGTATTGCTGAAAGTACTTCAAGAGTAGTTTTAACAAGAGCAAAAAAGAGGTTAAGAGTTTTATTTAATGAAAGCTTTTAAGGGTTATGGAAGATAAATTTGATAAAATATTAGGTAATAAAATTAGAGAATCTGTAAATAGTATGGAATTCTCTTATAATCCGGAGCATTGGAATAAACTTAAAGCCAAAAAAGCAAAGAAAAAGAAAAAGAAAAAGGTATTTCTATATTGGAAAATAGCAGGGATATTAGTTTTAGCATTGATAGTTGGTAGTATTGGAAAGTTTCTAATTCAAAATACAAATACCAAAAATGAAATGAGACCACAAATTATTTTTGATAAAAGTAACGATTCATTGCGCTTAGATTCTTTAAAAAACAATAAAAATATATTTATTACTTCAGGAAACATTGATAGTATTCAAAACACAAATTCAAAATTTACAGCTATAGATTCAGTAAATAAAAATAGAATCTATAAACAAAAGCCTGATGAATTATTAGCTGGAACTATTAGATCTGAGAAATCAATATTAATTAATACTGATAGCAATTTCATAAAAAAAGGTTCAAAAAAGAAGAAGGAAGTTAGAATTTATACCAAATATGCAGATCTAAATGAATCTATTTTTGAAAAGAATATGTTAACTGAATTATATATTGGTTCAACTAAAAAAAAGATTCTTAATAATGAGGAGAAAGAGTCGGTTAGTCCACAAAATATCTTTGTAAAAGAAGATATTTCTTTGGTATTAAATGAAGATATTTTAAAATCATTTAATGAAAGAAAAACTGTGCAATTAGGAATTGCTATGGCTCCGGTTTTAAGTAATGATAATTCAGAAGGAAATTCAAATGTAGGATTTTCAGGAGGTGTTGCCATCGATCTACCAATGTCAAAAAGGTTTGATATAAATTTAGGTGTTTACTATACCGATCAGAAATTAAATTTACAAAATTCAAATGCTATTGTTTCTGGTGTAAGGTCAAGAAGTTCAAGTCAATTGATTTTTAAAGAAGCAATTTTAAAAGGGATTGAAATACCATTAAATGTGAAATATAATTTTTCGATTGATCAAAAAAAATTATTTGTTTTGGTAGGGTTTTCTTCTACATCGTATATAAAAGAGTCCATTGAAGCCAATTACATAGTTAATAACAGAACAGAAACAAGAACCCAAGATTATAATGGAAATAATATTGTTCAATATGTATTAATCCAAAATAAGGAAAAAATTAGTACTCCAAGCAACTCGTCTAATTTCAATTTAGGGAATATATTAAATTTATCTTTTGGTATTGAGTTTCCTTTAAATAAAAACCGTCAGTCTATAATAATAGAACCTTATTTTAAACATTTGTTATCCCCAGTAACAAACCAAAAGTTTAAATTTTCAAGTGGAGGAATGAATTTACGTTATAATTTTAATTTTTTTACTAAAAAATAAATGTAGCTGTAGCGTTTTGCTGAGACAATACGTATAGGTGGTATGAGTAAATAACTTAAGTTACAATTTAGTTACAAATTATAAAACCTACCTACTTGTCATTTTTAGATAAGTAGAGGTTTTATAAAGGTTTTAGATTAATTCTTAAATTGAAAGAAATTTATTCAAAATCAATTTTAATCAGTTTAAGAAAAAATGAAAAGGACCATTTTATTGTTAACCGTTCTATTAATACTTTTATCATGCGATGAAAAGGAATCAAATCTTGACACTTATTCTTATACCTTTACTGAAAATAGTGAGTTAATTATAACAACTATTGAGGAATCATACATGCGTTTTGGTTCTGTTGAAGAAGGACAAAATTTAGTTTTTAAATACCGTTTTAAAGCTCATGATGAAGTTCAAATAGCGGATGATGAATATGCTGAAACCATTCAATTTGAAATAGATCCTCAGCTTGAAAATTTTAATTATTTAAATCAGGAATTAATGAATACAAATCTTGTGTTTGCCAAGCACTGTTTTTGTTTCTTTCCATTTGATGAATTGAAAAATGTTGATCCTATTGGAATAATTAGTGGGAAAAAAATATCGAATAAAGAATGGAATATTTCAATTAATGTCACTTTTTACGGAGATGAAGAAAGGAATATTTCAGGGATTTTTAAATTAAAATAAATATCTATAAAATTATTGGTGTAATTTTTACAAGACTTATTATGAAAATGTATCTATTTATATTATTAATATTTGGAATGTTTATTTCATGCTCAAATGATGAAATAATTCAAAGTCCAGATAATTTTGAAATATGGCAATTAACTAAAATGACAGGGAGTTTTGAAGGATCAGAAACTTTTGGTGCTAATATGGAATGGCAAGAAACTTATAAATTAAGTGAAAATGGTAGTTTTACGAAGATAAGACTAGTGGATGAAGAGCCTATTGAAAAAACTGGAGTATATTTTTATAAAATTATAAACGAGCAAAATACAATTGAGTTTGTATATGATGAAGATAATAATATCATTGGAAATTGTACAGGTGATTTAAAAGAAGTGTTATTGATAACTGATAATGGTAGTAAATTAGTAAGTACTTGGCAGGCATGTGATGGACCAGGTTTGGAATATGGGCAAATATTTTTTTGTGGAAATAATTAATAATAAATTGAATGAAATTTAAAGTAATAGGACTGATTTTAGTTTTAATATTCTCAATAAAAAATTATTCCCAAAGCAGAAATGAAATAAGAATTTTATATGGTTTTTCGGATAGTGAATTATTAAGAAATGTAAATCTTGATGGAGGAGGAGAACACACTACAAGAAATTTTTCAGAATATGGTATTAAATATTTAAGACAAATAAAAGGTAACTTGAAAATTGAAACAGGTTTAATTTTCGTATCACTGAGCATTGGAGTTAATAATATAAATTATGAAGAACCACTAGTTAAAACAAGATTTGAAAGGTTAGAAATTATTTCAGTTCCATTTAATTTGAATTATACATTTGGCAATTACTTTTTTGTAAATGGAGGGCCATTAATTGATTTTCAAACTTCAAAAAAACCTAGTGATTCTCAATCAGGAATTGGTTATGATTTTGGAGTTGGTTTGAAATATGAAATTAATAGATTAGTGTTTTTTGTAAATCCAAATTATAAAAGACATGCCGTTATTGCTTTTAAAAAAGAGAAATATCATCAAAAATTAACAGAAGTAGGAGTTCAATTTGGGTTAGGGTATAAATATTAATAAATATAATTAATTGGATGTTAATGTTAAGAAATATTTTAAATAGAGTATTGATGCTATTGTTATTTGTTTCATGTGTAAATGACGATACTAGTCAATTTGAGTTGAGAGGTGAAAACGGATTTAGTTATAAAGAGAGTTTAGAACAATGGAAAAAGCTCAAGAAAGATAACGGGAATTCATATGTGTATAAAACCGTATTTGTTTCATGGATGTTTAATTATGGAAGTAGTACCGAATTGAAAATTGAGAATGGAATTGTTGTAGAACGCATTTATGAAGTATATAATTTTATTGATGCAAACGGAGAAAAAGAAATTATTGATTCATATATAGAAAATGTAGAAAATATAGGAACACACCAAGAAGGTGCTTTACCAAAAACAATTGATGAACTATATAATACTTGCGCTGGAGATTATTTAATAGTAAATTCTAAGGATAACGTTATCTATTTTGAAACTAATGAAAATGGGATATTATCACTCTGTGGTTTTGTACCAGAAGGTTGTATGGATGATTGTTATAGAGGTATCCAAGTTGAGTTTATTAAATGGGGTAAATAAATAAAAGTTTACTCATAATTACAAAATATTAAATTATGTTTCTAATATTTTAAGACTTTCTATTTGTGAGCTCCCATAGTTCTACTTCTTCTGAAAAACGCCAGTGTTGATCTCTTTTTGTTTTTCTAGAAGCATGTTTCACCGTTTTTTTTAAACATTTTTCTAATTTAAATCGTCCACCTTCCGACAATTCTTTCTCAATTGGGTGCTCTTTTGAGGCATTCGTTATTTGAGCTAAATTTGAGAATAAGATGATGAGCTTACCTTCAGGTAACAACCTTTTTTGTGATTCAATAAAAAACTCGGTAAATAAGTTTTTATTGTAATAGATAGCTTCATCGGTTGTATTTGTATTATTTAATCCAGGTAACCAAGGAGGATTAAAAACAATTAATTCAGTCTGTTTTTCCCATTTACCGAATAAATGTCCTAAATCTAATTCTATTTTTCTAGATAACTTAGTTTCTTTCATATATTCTGTTAATCCCAGAATTGCATTTGGATTTGTATCTGTTCCATAAACTTTTTGAAAACCATACTTTATCATTTGAAAGGAAAGTACTCCACTACCTAGTCCTACATCTATTGCAGATTTTTTAGGCCCTTTATATCGATTCAACCAATTGTCAAAAAGAATTAAGTGATCAAAACGAGTTGGGAAATAAACACCATAGTATGGATGAATTTTGTTTCTTAATATAGGTATGGTAATCCCGTTTTCATACCATTGCCAAGCACTATTTAGTCCTTGTACCTGAGAAAAGGTAAGCATAAAATCGCTGCTTTCAGGATAAAAGTTCTTTAACCAACCAATAGTAGGAGATTTTTTCACTGCCAATTTATGACCTATAATTTCTATGAAAATAAGTTTTGACAATTTTTGAAATTGTAATCTATATTCACGTTGCTCCAGAAATGATTTATTTGAGAATCTTCTTTTAAGATATACATGTATTTCTTTAAGAAGTAATAAACCATTGCTATAAAACGCAGATATCAATACTGGTTTACCAGCTTCTAACGCATTAATTGTGAGTCTAATATTGGAAGAACGATTAAAGAGTTTTAATTCTTTTCCATATGATGTAATAGCTTTTGGTTTGTTTATATTTATTTCAGGAATCATTATTAAGTTCTTGTTTCTTTAAAACAAAGAATACGTTCTACTGAATTCTAGTTTTTATGTTGTAAATAAAAAACGGATAAAACCTATTTAGTTCTATAGTTCCTTTACAATATGTGGATAGTTTTTATTACGGTTTTGAAATCTAAGAATAGTGTTTTTTACAATTACTCCTTTATGAACATTTATTGCATTTTTTATGGTCTTATTTTCATTCCAACTTTCACTACCAGATATTACAGATGGTAGGTGAACAATAAGGGCAGCAGAAATAGATCTAGAGGCACTTTCCCAAAAATAACTAGGTGTATGATCTACTGCATAGTAATCAATTTTATCAATAGCAATAATTGGATTTTTAAAGGTTGTAGGTTTTGCAAAATAAAACCCCATACCTTCATCACAACTTACATCAATAATTAGTGAGCCGGGTTTAAGCTTAGATTTTTCATTCTCTATAACATAATCAATGGGATTATCGGTATCTTGATAGGTACCATTAATTATTATTTCAGATTCATTTATTAAGTCTATTAAAGGCTTCTCTGAACCATCATGTTCAACAACAATTAATCGAGGTTCGTTTTCATTCCCCTTTCTAATTCTTGTATAATGTACGTCTAAAACTTCTTCTCTAACCTCATGATCTGGCCGTTGAATACAGATAGTTATATCTCTAAAACCATGTGCTTTTAGGGCATAAATAGCTCCTCTACTTACAGCTCCAAAACTAAAAATAATAACTTTTCTTTGATTTCCATAATGACCATCTATTCCCTTTAATTGAAGCGCGTGAATAACTGCGCTATAACCCGCCATTTCATTATTTTTATAAAATGTATGTCTACCCATTTGTCCACTAGGATGCCATGCATACATATCTTCAAATGCAATTAAAGTTAATTTTTTATCAATAGCTGTTTGTGTAATTTGCATTTGTTGTGCACAGTGAGGGTATCCCCAAATCGTACCACATTCTTTCATCTCTTCTAAATCAGATAAAATTGGTTTAGCAATAATAGCCGAACCAATATCAGATAAAATTTCACTTCGTGTTGCTATTCCTCCTGTTAAGTTACTAATTTCTTCATCTTCAACGTTAAAAGGAGTTCCATATCCTTTCTCAAAAATAAGTTGTTTACGAATTTGTTCTGGAAGTCTTTTTAAATGTTCTGGATGAATAGGAACACGCCTTTCATCTTCTTTTTTTGAAGTTCCAATAACTCCCATTTTTAATAGATCCATTTATATGTATTGTAACGAGTTGCAGAGTAATGAAGTAAGCAAGGCGCAAGATTAAAATTACTATTAAATAGTTATTTCTAGTAATCAGGCATTAAGTTGGCCACTAGAGTTTCATTAATCAAAATAATGGCTTGTGAAGTAAAGCCTTACCAATTCACAAAATAATAGGAGCGAAGCGATAATTAATATCGATAGATAAATAATACGTTAGCAAGGTACTTAATTTAAAACCAAAAAAGTTATAATTATAAAGTTAAATCTAACAGTGTATTAAAAAAGGGAATGCAAAAAGGACAAATAAGAAAGGGATAATGTAGATTATACATTATTCTAAAGTTTGAAATTAATTAAATATGAGATTAATAAAAAAAACCTGTAGGAAATAAATCTTCAACTACAGGTTTAGAATAATTGTTTCATAAAGTTTAATTTTAGTTTAAAAGTGGTTTAGAATCCAAATCTTCTATATTTACTCCACTGTAATCTTTTTGTATTTGTAAAGTTTACAAAAAGGGCTCTTTTTTTTGTTTCTTGTGCTAAGTTTAAATTTAAAGTTGTCATAATAAATGGATTTAATAGTTAGTTTCTATATAAATGACGTTTGAAAATTTGATTTGTTACGCTAATATGTTATGCATGGTACTATATTAACAATATTTTAACAAAGTAATTGATATTTAGTAGGTTATGAGAGTTGTGGGTTTCTTAAATCTTAGTATTCAGCCAAAACTTCATTAAGAACTTCAATTATAATATTACATCCTTTATAAATTTCATCTTCCGTTATTGTAAGGGGAGGAGTTACTCGAATTGCCTTGCCCTCAAACAATAACCAAAATAAAAGTAAGCCCTTTTCAAGACATTTTAAAATTACTTTTGATGCGATTTCGTCAGTTTCAACCATAACTGCAAGCATTAATCCTTTTCCCCTAATTTCAGTAATTAATGGATGTACTAATAACTTTCTAATTAATTTTTCGTTCTCTATAGTTCGATCAATTAAATTTGAAGAAAATAATTCTTCCAAAGTAGCTAAGGCTGCCGCTGCAATCACAGGGTGTCCCCCAAAAGTTGTAATATGTCCAAGTTTTGGGTTTTCTTTTAAGCAACTCATTATATCGTTCGAGGAAATAAAAGCTCCAATAGGCATTCCACCACCTAAACCTTTTCCCGCAACAATAATATCTGGAGTAACATTGTAGTTTTCAAAGCCAAATAATTTTCCTGTTCTTCCAATTCCAGACTGAATTTCATCAAGAATCAGTAAAGCTCCAACTTCTTCACAACGTTCTTTAATTTTTTTTAAGTAATCATTAAATGGTTCAATGAAACCAGCACCACCTTGAATTGTTTCTAAGATTACCGCAGCAGTTGATGTAGTGATTTTGTCAATGTCAGCTAAATTATTGAATTCAATAAATTTAATACCTGGAATTAACGGTCTAAATGCGCTATTTTGTTGTTCGGCTCCACAAACACTCATTGATCCTTGGGTATTGCCATGATAACTATTTTTTGCGGCAATAATTTCATGTCGTCCAGTAAACCTTTTGGATAATTTTAGTGCTCCTTCAGTTGCTTCTGTTCCAGAATTTGTTAAATAAACAGTTTCTAAAGGATTTGATAAGTTTTCGGCTAATAATTTAGCAAGATTCACTTGTGGTTGTTGAATGAACTCCCCATATACCATTACATGCGTATAATTATCAACTTGGTTTTTAATAGCATTTGAAACCTTAGGATGGTTATGTCCTATTGTATTTGCTGAAACTCCAGCAATAAAATCTAAATAAGCCTTGTTATTAGTATCATATACATAACTCCCTTTAGCTTTGGAAATTTCAAGAGCCAATGGATGTGGTGATGTTTGGGCCTGATATTTAAAGAAATCTTTTTTCAATTTTTAACTTTTTCTTTTATCTTTTTCTTTTCTTCTTTTACTAATGGCACTTCTTTTTTAAGCGATGTTATTACTTTAGGCTTTTCAATGACCTTTGGCGCATCATCATGAATGAAAATATCTTCTTTGGAAAGTGGGCGTTCTGTTTCTCTCCAAACAAATTCTTTAAACAATTGTTCTTTTGATGAAAGTTTTTCAAATTCAGATGGTGGGTATGTTTTTCCTTTTACTGTGTTATTATAATCAATAAAACTAAGTTCATTATTTTCAAATCCTATAAATATATTTTTACTGCACTCTTTTTTGTCAATACCATATAAAACTTCAAATTCATTTCGGAGAAAAAATATAGATTCACTATTACCAACTACATCTAAGAATTTCAACTTGTTATTTTCAAATTTACCGAACATGTTTCTTCCTTTTAACTGACTAAAACCTGCAGAATCTTTTTTAACCATTAATCCGTTATTAAGAATTTTTAAGGAGTCTAATTGTTCAGTTTTTAAGTTTGAAATTAAATGAATGGTATCTCCAGTAATCTGATTTCCTTCAGCCCATAAAACAGGTTTTGTAAAAAGCTTTGTAATTCCAGTTTTTTCATTGCTAACTAAGGAATCACATTTTCCTTGTAAATCTGTTTTGAATATTTTTACATGTTTAAATGCTTTTACCAAACGTTCTTCAGTTTTTCCAGTAACTAATAAGGTATCACCATGAATATAAATTGAATCATTTTCCATAGCAGAAATAGCAACTGCTTTATTGGTAATATAAACTGAGTCTTTAAGTTTAAATAATTCGGCGTATCCTCCTTTAATTACCGATTTATTCGCTGAATCTATAACTTTAATATTTCCAGTAGCAGATGCAAAATCAATATTTTTATTATAATGTAAACTGTCTCCTTGTATAGTTCTGTCACTATAATATATAATTGAATTTTTCAGAAAATTTGAAATATTCGTTTTAGAATTGTGACTCCCTTTTTCAGTATAAATTTTATTGTTTTCACTAGTTATTGTTGATGGACCAAATAACTCGGCAATACCAGTACTTGTATAATAATCAAGATGATTTGAAACTAATTTACTATCCTTATTGGTAACTTCAACGTCAGAAAATGCTTGAAATTTATTTGTTTGTAAATAATAATTTCCAATTTTACTGGTAAGTACGTTCGTAGTATCGATAATAGTTCCACCACTTTTATAAAACAAATGTTGATTGACTCTGTCAAAATGTAGGGTATCTGTCTTTAAGGTCATTAATTCATCTTTTAAAACAACATCTCCCCAAGAAGTAGCAATTTTTTTAATACCATCGTAATCTGTGTATTTACTGTGTTGCGTAATGGTATCACCTTGATTTACAATAACATTTCCCATTGCTTTAACCAAACTTTCTTTTTGATATAAATAAGCTTTATCACATCTTAAGGTCGCACCTTCATGTTCAATAAAAACATTTCCAAATAATACATTTGCTCCTGGGTATTCGGGGGAAACGATATGGTTATCAGCATGTAATATTTTAATTCTTTTAGTTTGAGAATTTCCAACCAAACTAAATAGAAAAAGGGCAATAAAAAGTAAGTTTTTCAAAATGGTATTTATTTAATTACAAAACTAACGAAAAAGTGAGTAGATAATTATAAAAGTATATTAAAATAAAGAATCTCAATCAAATAAAAAAACGTCATTACAAAAAGAGTTTTATAAAGTAATTTCAAATACTATTGAAAAAACTGTGCTCAACTTGCAATGACGCTTTTAAATTTTTATAACAATTATCTCATTATAGTTTGTTTTCTATCAGGGCCAACAGAAACAATTTTCACTGGTACTTCAACAAAATCTTCAATAAATTTAATATAATCATTTAATTCTTTAG
>Ga0193963_1000195_pt1 | contig 31755 bp, 27 predicted proteins | sample FB_6_MG_FD_140359 | JGI IMG/M metagenome (GOLD analysis project Ga0193963, IMG submission 140359) | Microbial mat bacterial communities from the Broadkill River, Lewes, Delaware, United States - FB_6_MG | ecosystem: Environmental > Aquatic > Freshwater > River > Microbial mats | place: USA...
AGTCCTATTCCGGGGGCAAGGTACCCGAAGCCATTGCCGCCACAGGCTTTGACGCCATTGTTATTCACGGTAAATCAGATGGTCTGACCCTGATGGAAATCACTCCGGAAGGGGCCTTTTTCCACGACGCCGGCCATCTTGCCGGCAAAGACACCTTTGAGACCGAGTCCGCCGTTAAATCCGAATTCAGCAACAAATACCCCAAAGGCTGGAAAACCGGACTCAGCGTGATCGGCCCTGCTGCCGAGGCCGGGGTTAAATTTTCCATCATTAAAAACGATGGATGGCGGTGTGCAGGGCGGGCCGGTACCGGGACGGTCATGGGCGCAAAAAACCTCAAGGTCATTGTTTTTTCCGGCAACAAAAAACGAGAGGTCTTTGATAAAAAAGGGTTGATCCGACTTGCCAAGGACATGGCTGCCGAGGCCAAGGATCATCCCGTGGTACAGGCCTACAAGTCCATGGGCACCGCCCAAATGGTAAAGGTCATGAACAATGCCGGGGCCTTTCCCACCCGCTACTGGACCAAAGGATACGCCCCCCATTGGGAAAAGATATCGGCAGAAGCCCTGCACAGCCAATGCGACGTAACCCCCCATGCCTGCGCCAAGTGCTATCTTTCCTGCGGCCGGATGACAAAAGTCACCCGGGGAGACCACAAGGGACTGGTGCTGGAGGGCCCGGAGTACGAAACCCTATACACCTTTGGCGGCCTGTGCATGGTAGAGGAGGTGGAACAAATCGTCCGGCTCAACCATGTCTGCGACAGTCTGGGGATAGACACCATCACTGCCGGCAATCTGGCAGCCTTTGCCATGATGGCTCACGAACAGGGAAAATCCGACCATGCCATCCAATTCGGTGATGCCCGGGCCATTGAAGACCTGCTTGTCAAAATTGCGACCAATGAAGCGGGCATCGGCCGGACCCTGGCCCAGGGCATTCGCCATGCTGCAAAAGTTTTTGGTCTGGAGGAACAGGCTGTTCATGTCAAGGGCATGGAACCGGCAGGCTACGACCCCAGGGTACTCAAGGGCATGGGCCTGGCCTACGCCGCCTCGGACCGAGGCGCCTGCCATCTGCGGACAACCTTTTACAAGCCGGAATTGTCGGGCATGATAGATCCCAAGCAGATGGAAGGCAAGGCAAAACTCTTTATTGATTTTGAAGACAGGCTCACCCTGTTTGATACTTTGATTCTGTGCAAATTCTACCGGGACCTCTATCCCTGGGAACTGCTCGGAGAGATGATCACAGCGGCCACAGGCCTGGACGGATCAAAAGAGAACCTGTCCGGCATTGCTCAGAACGTGGCAGCCAAAGCCCGGGAATTCAACCTGCGGGAAGGCATGACCCCGAGTGACGAAACCCTGGCACCGGCTTTTTACACGCCGCTTAAAGACTCCGGGGCCGCCATAACCAAAGATGAAATGGATTTTATGCTCAAAGACTACCAAAAAATTCGGAACTGGACTTAAATATTCCTGACAATTTTTAATATCACACCCTGTAACATTAAGATAGGAGACAAAGTGACTGAAATAGAACTTATTGCCACTGAACAAATTACAGAAAAAATTTATCTTATCCGGGGCGCTAAAGTTATGTTAGACAGGGACCTTGCATCCCTTTACAGAGTTGAAACAAAATATTTAAAACAGTCCGTCAGAAGAAATATAAACCGGTTCCCCGATGATTTTATGTTTGAATTGTCAAAAGAGGAGTTTTCAAATTTGAAGTCACAAATTTCAAACGCCTCTTCTGATCAAAGGCGTTTAAGATATACGCCTATGGTCTTCACAGAGCAAGGGGTTGCCATGCTTTCCAGTATATTGCGAAGTGACCGGGCCATTCAAGTAAACATCCAGATCATGCGGACCTTTACCAAAATGCGCAATATGATCACCGAAAACGAAAATTTACGCAAAACCGTGGAGGAATTAAGGCAGCAGACAGATGAACGGTTTTGAAGTGGTGTTTTTGTTAAAGACCGCCTCATTATTGGGATAATTGAATGCCGGGGAGGTCGCCCCATTTTGGGGGTGAGTAGATCGGGCCTATCTATAAGATTACACCTGGAGTGGGTGGAGGACAAACTACAAAGGCTCCCAGCGAAAACGCTGGAAGCCTTTATTTTTTAAGTGGTAGCGGGGAAAGGATTTGAACCAATGACCTTCGGGTTATGAGCCCGACGAGCTACCAGACTGCTCCACCCCGCAACAACGAGAGAGAATATAGATCAAAGGCGCTTTTGAGTCAAGCACTATTTTCATCAAATTTAAACATTAGTCATAACACACTGCTTTAGCTCATCAATTGATGCGGTCGCGGTGCCAACTTTAGCCACCACAATACCTGCCGCAAGGTTGGCCAATCCGGCAGCCGCTTTAAACGTGGCGCCTGATGCCAGCCCCAACCCCAAAAGAGAGATAACCGTATCCCCGGCCCCGGACACGTCAAAGACCTGCCTTGCTTTGGATGCAATGGTGACAGCCGGCTTTCCGGCTTCATAGAGAACCATACCGGCCTTGCCACAGGTGATAAGAAGTTTTTCAAGCCCGGCCTGGGCCATAATTTTTTCTGCGGCCTCTTCCATCTCCTCGGGGGTTTGAATTTGTATACCGGCGGCAATGGCAGCTTCTTTTTTGTTCGGGGTCAAAACGGTTACCCCCATGTATTTGGAAAAATCTATGGACTTGGGATCCGCCAGGGTCATGACACCTGATTTTTTTGCTATATCAACAATACAGGACACAAGCTCACGAGTTACCAGACCCTTATCATAATCTGAAATGATAACCAGATCCATTTTATCTATGTAACCGGCAATGATCCGGGTTAATGTCTCAAGCGTATGGGTACTGATCCGGTGGCCGACCTCCCTGTCAATGCGAAGCATCTGTTGACTGGCCGCAATAATTCGGGTTTTGCGTGTTGTGGGACGGTCCGGTTCACTGATCACCCCTGTGACATCAACGCTCAACGCTTCAAGCTTTTTTAAAACATCACGACCGGCCGACCCCGTACCCACGGTACCCATGGCAAAAACCGTTGCCCCCATAGCAGAAAGGTTGTTTATCACATTGCCGGCCCCGCCCAGTGTGTGACTGTTTTTTTCCACGGCCACCACAGGGACAGGCGCTTCCGGTGAAATCCTGTCAACCTTTCCCCACAGGTACTCATCGAGCATTAAGTCCCCGATGACAAGCACCCGCAAATCCTTAAATTTATCAATGTCTATCATTCAGTTTGCCAAAAGCTTGGTAAGCATGACCTTAAGCTCATCATAGGAGCGGGTAATGGGAATATCAGGAAAATCCTCGGTAATGGATTCAGGGGGTTTAAAGAAAAAACCCTGGTCTGCCGCCTGGATCATACCGGTATCATTATATGAATCACCAAAGGCAATGACATGATAGTTCAGGCCTTGGAGGGCTTTAACGGCCCGGGCTTTCTGATTATCGATTCTCAAATTGTATCCGGTAATCCGATTTGTTGAATCCACGGTCAGATTATGACAAAGCAGTGCAGGAAAGCCCAGTTTTTCCATAAGCGGCCCGGCAAACTCTTCAAAGGTATCGGACAGAATAATAATCTGGGTTTGCTCCCGTATCCAGTCCAGCATCTGCTTTGCGCCGTCAAGGGGATCCAGACCGGCAATGACGGCCTGGATATCCTTGAGTGTCAGATTATGCTCATCAAGTATGGACAGACGCTTGGTCATGAGTACATCATAATCGCTGATATCCCGGGTGGTCAGTTTAAGTTCCTCAATCCCGGTTTTTTGGGCCACATTGATCCAGATTTCAGGCAAAAAGACCCCTTCCAGATCTGCAACAAGTATTTTCATTCCTTTAACCCTTCTTGTCTTGTTTAATCTATCGATGCTTCTACTTTTATCCCGGATACCGGGGCATAATTACAACGCAAACGGCTATGCGCTACTCCGTGTCATCATCTTCAATGCGGATAACAACAGGTTGTCCCAACACGCAGTCTGCTTGAACAATTTGAGCAAGGGCCGCCTGAATCCTGCTTTCCTTGGCCAGATGAGTCAGCATGACAATGGGCACCTGGCCATGGGCATTGCGACCTTTTTGATGGACAGATTTAATGCTGATATCGTTTTCACCTAAAACACCTGAAATGGTGGACAAAACGCCCGGATGGTCCTGGGCCTCAAAACGCAGATAATACCGGGTGGACAACTGGGCCATGGGCAGAATAGGTGTTTTTTGAATATTTTCTTCAGGATACCCCAAAGTGGGAACCCTGCGCCGGGTACCGGCAATAATGTTTCTGGCAATATCGGCTATATCCGAAAGGACAGCCGAGGCGGTGGGCATCATGCCTGCCCCGTGACCATAAAGCATGGTTCTGCCTGTGGCGTCTGCATCAATGGCAATGGCATTCATGGAATGATCCACATGGGACAAAGGATTGGAACAGGGAATCATGGTGGGATGTACCCGGGCCTCAACATGGTTCTCATGTTTTTTTCCGATGGCAAGCAGTTTAATGTTATAGCCGAAGTCTCTTGCAAACCCAATATCAGTTGGACCTATGTTCCGGATACCCTCCACATGAATATCATCAAGGTTGATTTCCATACCATGGGCCAGGGCACTTAAGATGGCAAGCTTATGAGCCGTATCATACCCGTCCACATCCAGGGACGGTTCAGCCTCGGCAAACCCCAACTCCTGAGCCTTTTTTAAGGCATCCTCAAACAGAGAGCCATCCCGGGTCATCTTGCTTAAGATATAATTACAGGTACCGTTGAGGATTCCGCACATAGCGTGAATGTCATTGGCAACCAAAGACTCCCTCAGGCTTTTTATAACAGGCATGCATCCCCCACAGGACGCCTCAAACGCCAAATCAACCTGATTTTTCCCGGCAATGCGAACCAGTTCATTACCAAAAACGGCCAAAAGTGCCTTATTTGCGGTCACCACATGCTTTTTGTTTTCAAGAATTTTAAGAATGAAATCCCTGGCCACGGTTTGCCCGCCGATAAGCTCCACAATAATGTCAATGTCAGGGTCATTAATAACCGCCATGACATCGGTTGTTAATTGGGTACCGGTCAGATCAACACCCCGATCCGTTGTAATATCAAGGTCAGCAATGGTTTTAAGATTCAGGCAGGCGCCGATTCGGGATTCAAGCAGTTCTTTTTTCTCTTTGAGCAATTTTGCCACGCCTGCCCCTACTACACCGAATCCAAGTATGCCGATATGAATTGTTTTCATGAAGATATTTTCTCCAAAATAGTCCCGTGTTTAAAAATTATCCACTTAATACTTCATCCAGGTATCCCTTGTCAAAAAGCTTTTGACTTTTTACAGGCTTTGGGCGTATTATTGACAACTTTAAAGGGATTAACAGATCTTTTAAATGCCATAGGTGAAATATAAGATGAACGACTCTTTGACATATGCGGATTCCGGCGTTGATATTGATAAAGCCACCCAGCTGGTGGACCGGATAAAAAATATTGCAAAATCCACCCCCAGGGCCGGTGTCATGGGTGACATTGGTGGTTTCGGTGGACTTTTTTCCTTGAACCTGGCCAATATTTCCAACCCGGTACTGGTTAGTTCCACAGACGGCGTGGGCACCAAGCTGAAAATCGCATTCCAGATGGACAAACACGATACCATAGGTATAGACCTGGTGGCCATGTGCGTCAACGACATCATTGTCCAGGGGGCCAAGCCCTTGTTTTTTCTTGACTATCTTGCCATGGGCACACTGGACAACGCCGTGGCAGAAAAAATCATTTCAGGTATTGCCCAAGGCTGCACCCAGGCTGGCTGTGCGCTGATCGGCGGTGAAACGGCTGAAATGCCCGGTATGTACCAAGGGGGCGAATATGATTTGTCAGGTTTTTCCGTCGGCATCGTTGACAATGACAAAATCATTGACGGCTCCTACATTCGGCCAGGGCACAAACTTATCGGCATTGCCTCTTCAGGGGTTCATTCCAATGGATTTTCTTTAGTGCGCAAAGTTTTCTTTGACAAATGCGGGTATGACGTCAATACCCGTCTGAAAGATCTGGACGGCACGCTTGGAGAAGAACTGCTCAAGCCCACCATTATATATGTATCCACCATTTTAAGCCTGATGCGCGACCTGCCTATTCACGGGCTGGTTCATATCACAGGCGGCGGCATAGATGAAAACATCACCCGGGTCATTCCCCGGGCCTGCAAGGCCATCATCCATAACGGATCATGGCGGATCCCCCCCATATTCAACATCATCCAGCAGGAAGGCAATGTGCCCGAACATGACATGCACAGGACCTTTAACAACGGCATCGGCATGGTGGCGGTGGTCCCTGAAAAATCCGCCCAGGACGTCATGGACAGACTAAGCGCCATGGAAGAAAAAGCCTATTTGATAGGTGAAATCCTGGAAAGGGAAAACAACGAGAACCAGACCCAGTACGTCTGATTACCCTGCCGGAAATTAAACCCATGCTCATTTTAGGGATTGAATCCTCCTGCGACGAAACTGCGGCCGCAGTCGTGGAAGACGGGGTACGCATTCGTTCTTCTATTGTCTCATCCCAGGTATCCACCCATGCCGTATACGGCGGGGTGGTGCCTGAACTTGCATCGCGCATGCATATTGAGGCCATAGATCCGGTGGTGGACCAGGCTTTGGACCAGGCTGGTGTCAGCTTGGATGACATTGGCGGCATTGCCGCTACCCAGGGCCCCGGCCTGATAGGCGCACTTCTGGTGGGCTTTTCCTATGCCAAGGCCCTGGCCTGGGCACGAAATCTGCCCCTGGCCGGCGTGAATCACCTTGAAGCCCATATCTGCTCTTTACAGCTCTTGGATCAGCCCCCCGGCTTTCCATGCATCGCCCTTGTGGTGTCGGGCGGACACACCAATATTTATCATGTCAAAGGCCCCGGCGCATTCACCCTGATGGGCCAAACCCGGGATGATGCGGCAGGAGAAGCCTTTGACAAGGTGGCCAAAATGATGGGGTTGAGCTATCCAGGCGGACCTGCCATTGAAGCCCTGGCAAAAAACGGGGACCCTGAAAAAATCAAATTTCCCAGAAGCATGCTTAAAAAAGGCAACTTTGATTTTAGTTTCAGCGGACTTAAGTCTGCGGTGGCCCGGCACCTGCATGAAAATCCTGATATGGGACCGGATATAAGCCAAGGTCAGCACGCCCATGTTGCAGCCGGATTCCAAATGGCTGTCATTGATGTACTGTGCACCAAACTAATCGCTGCGGCCAGGGATAAAAACTGCTCCGACATCGGTATTGCAGGCGGGGTCTCCGCCAACCAAACCTTTGTTGACATCCTTTCTAAAAGGGCTGATCGGCATAAAATAAAAGTATTCTCTCCGCCTTTGTCCCTGTGTGGAGATAATGCAGCCATGATTGCAGCCAGGGGTTGGGAAATGATCCGAGACAATCAGGTATGCGGCCTGGGAGATGATGTGTATTCCCGAATAAAATCAGTGGTGCCTATTGCTTGACCGCAACGCCGCAAAGGGGCAACTACTTTGCGGCCAAACATGCTTGCGCCATATCATAAATCCAAACAGCAGCAAGAGTTAAAAAGCCGGCATCAAACAAGAAACCTTTCCTTGACCGCTAAAATCCGTTTCACACAGACCCGACCTGATTCAAACATTTCCCCGTCATTTTCAAGACAGCGCATGACAGCGTCCCTGGCTTCGGCAATATTGGGTCCGGTATGACAGACAAGCGCCATGTCGATTTGTGCAATCATGATTCTGTGAATACAGGTCTCCATATCATGACTGATGGCTTTCATGTCAAGATCGTCTGTCATCACAAGACCCTGATATCCCATATCCGTTCTCAACAAATCGTATGCAATGGTCTTTGACAGACTGGCCTGCCAGTCCGGATCTATTTTGGGGTACAAGATATGAGACAGCATAACCCCTGAAACCTGTGCTTGTTTTGCAGCTTCAAACGGAACCAGATCAATCTGTTTTAAATCGGACAGTTCCGCCGCAAGTTCCGGCAGAAAAAAATGAGAATCCTTCATTGTTCTGCCGATACCGGGAAAATGTTTGGCCACAGCCATGATCCCACCCCTTTGAAGTCCCTGGATTACAGCAGTGCCCAGTTGGGATACACGGTTTGCATCCCCCGTAAACACCCGGTCTTTCATGATGGAATCCACATCCGGCGGTGCCACATCCATAACCGGGGCCATATTCATGTTAATACCCATGTCAGACAACTCTGATGCGGTAATCCGGGCAAATTCCCGGGCCTCTTCAAGGGTTTTAATATGGGGATTTCCGGGAAATTCAGTGAAGGGTTTACGCAGTCTTGCCACCTGCCCGCCTTCCTGGTCCACGGCAACAAACAGATCCGGCAAACCTTGATCCAGTGCATATTTTCGGGCATCCATGCACAAACGGCGCAACTGGTCCGCCGATTCAATATTGGGCCGGAACAGGATAATCCCCCCGGTCCTGTATTTTTTTATCAGATGTTTTAATTCACCATTAAGGGTCTGGCCGTCAAACCCGAACATCAAACGCTGGCCAGCTAAATCCGGTAGGGATTGAAAATCAAATTGAGTCATAACAAATCATAAAAAGCATCATATCTGCACGCCATGTAAATGCTGTTCAAGGGTTAATATTTCCGGCATGTACTGGTAAATGGGTTTCCACCTTGAAATGCCGTTCAATTCAATGCCGTTATATATGATTGAAATAGGTCTGTCTGCAGAAACCACAACCACAACCACTTTTGATGTTGTGGCGGAGAATCTCAATGCAGAGTTGTACCTGGCACCCCGGGCCATGTTTTCCCAGGTAACGGACTGCCCGTCCAAAAGACATCCGAATCCGCGGATTTTGGCATCCGGTGTTATATGAACTGCACCGTCAATGCGCATGAATGACGACGCCAGGTCATAATTATCAGAATCCAAAAGGCATAAAGGCGGATCCAGCAAATGGCCGGACAGCCCCAGTGGTTCATCGTTCATATCAATTACCACGGTACTGCCGTAATGTGAATGTCCTGCCTTGTGTATCAACCCGGAAACGACACCGAACAGGGTGCCGGCCATTTCGATATCAAGCTGTGAATCCAAAAGTAATTCTTCCAACTCCACCAGCTTATTCTCCCTGGTGCTGGAGTAAAAATTGCCGTCACAAAATGAAGCTATTCTTTGGGTTCCCATACTTAAAAAGCCGTGATCACCCCTGAAATCGGCTATGATGGCATACTCAGGCACACGGGCCAATGTGATACCCACAACATAATTGCCGTCGGAAACCAGTTTACGATTTGACCGCTCCACACTGACAAGAAGTTTTCTGATGTGTTTGATATTGGAAATCACCGGCCTTTCATTGCGCCGAAACATGGTCAAAAAATCAATGGCCCCTATATTGACCGGGTCCGTGAAAAAAAGCCCACCCCTTGCCCAGGCCCCCTCTTCTCTGGTTTTTGAAATGGAAAGAATATAGTTTAGGATTGTTGGGATCTGAATTTTGGTATCATACCCCAGATGACTGTTGCGCTCATCCACCATGTAATCGGCTATGGCCTGGAGTGCATAATTTTTAAGCACATAATCCGAACAGTTGATGGGCGGATTACCCGAGGTATAGTCATGCACAAGCAGGGTAGCTGCCTGCTCCAGCCATTTTTCCGTCGGTTTGATTGAACACATGTCAGGATGATGCTCGGTAAACCAGACCTGATAAAAAAATTCACTGCTTGCACCTGCAAACGCAATAAGTCCTGACAAGCCCATATTTTCCTGGGGGATCAGATGGCCTTTGGGCTGACCGGCAATCTGCTCCACAATCTGCTGCCGCCAGCGTTCCTCGTGAACAACGAAGACCTCCTCAAGCACGGTTTCATGTCCGAACAAAAGATCCTGGGGGTCAAATACCTGAACAGGATCATCCGGGCTCGATGCAAACAGAAGCGCAACGCGACTGGGATTGGAATACCTGCACAACCCGTCAGACACCCCGTTAAGGATATTGGCAATACACAATTTCTTGAATGAGTCCTGATTCATACGCCAACCGTTTTAATTTAACAGACTGTAATTAATGACAGGGAGTAATGATTGATCCCATGTTCCACGCGGTTTGGCAAGTTTTTTTTACATGCCGGGTGTTGTAAAAACAGGGAAGGACTGATAATTAATTAAAAACTGTTAAGGAGGCAATGAATAATGATGAAACTATTTTCACGGATTTGTGCGGTTGTTCTAATTATTATCGGGACTACAGCGTTATGCCATGCCCAGACCGCTTATGTCTCTGATATGCTCATTCTCACATTCAGGAAGGGACCCGGCCCTGGCTACCCTGTGATCTCCGCCTTAAAAAGCGACACCCCTTTAACCATAATTAAAGAACGCAACGGCTACCTTAAGGTGGCACTTTCATCCGGAGAGCAGGGATGGGTGGACAAAAGCTATGTTGTAACAGATCCACCCAAATCAATAATCATAGCCCAGTTAAAAAAAGAAAATACAGCCCTTGAAGAAAGAATAAAGGCATTGTCGGAACAGGCAGACCAGGTTGTCATGGAACAACTTGAAAAAGAGAACCAGTCCCTGACCCAAAACCTTGAGACCTTAAAATCAAAATACACCGCTCTCAAGGCAGCATCTGCCAATATAACCGATACGTTAGAAGAGAACAAACTTCTGAAAACTCGAAACTCGTCCTTGTCCGCCACACTTGTCCAACAAAAAGGAAAAAACAAATTTTTGTTTAAAACCGGCATGATTAAATGGTTTCTGGCCGGTGTAGGCGTTCTTCTCCTTGGCTGGGTTATTGGCCTGAGTATATCTTCCAGACATAGTGGTTCAGGCTCATTGCTGGACTGATTTTACACCTTCGCCTAAAAAGACTGTGATGTATGAAGGATGTTACATCCCTCTGTGCCATCAATACCACGGCACTCAGAGCCAGTTTAAAAGCAGATGAATCGGCTGCAATCACATGAGAATGGCCCCAATTTTTAAACAGGCTCTCATGAATTTAACATCGGATATAATACTTACATAGATCTTTCAACATTTGTTGTGGATGGGCCTGGCTTTTTATAAACCAGGCCTGCCCATGGCTGTTATAGTAAAAATGCCACTCAGCGGAATTTAATGGAATGCGATGTAACGTCGAAGTCCGTTTCTTTACAAAATTTAACATATTTTAATGATTCCTTACTTTTTTTCTTGACAGGGCAATTCATTTATTTCTATCAACTACTATACCTTTCATACTTTTATTTTCCTTTAAATTTTCAATTTTTCTTATTCAGAGGAGAAAGCCTTGTCTGACTCAAGTGCTTATGGAAAAAAAATCTGGACTGAATCTTATGCCCGAGGAGTTCCCCGGCACGTTGACTATCAGGACATTCTGATTCCCCAATATCTTGAGCAATCAGCAAAAGCCTTTCCCGATAACCAGGCGTTGATCTTCCAGGGATATGCCATGACCTTCACGCAGCTCAATGACACAGTTTGCAGATTTACCACAGCCCTGAAGAATTTCGGCATAAAAAAAGGGGACCGGGTGGCCCTTCTGCTGCCCAATGTCATCCCCTGCGTGGTCGCTTATTATGCGACATTAAAAATTGGCGGCATTGTTGTATTTAATAATCCGCTATATGCAGACAGGGAACTTGAACCCCAATTCACGGATTCAGGCGCCAAATGCTTGATCACCCTGGATCTTTTAGCGGACCGCATGGTAAAACTGCGGGAAAAAACCGATATTACGACCATTGTTTATACCTCCATTTGCGATTACCTTTCCTTTGGCAAACGCCTGTTTTTTCCTCTGTTAGCCCAAAAAAAAGGGCTGACCAAAGCTGTTGCCCCTGCACCCGACCTGTATAAATTCCAGGATATAATTGCCGGACACGCCCCGGACACAAGTCAGGCGGACGTCGCCATGGATGATGTGGCCATGTACCAGTATACCGGCGGCACCACTGGGGCGTCCAAGGGTGTCATGCTCACCCACAAAAACATCTCTTACCAGGTCCAGCAGTTTGAAGCCTGGTTTCCCGAGTTCGTTAAAGGCCGGGAGACCATGCTAGGAGCCCTTCCCTTTTTCCATGTATTCGGCATGTCCACATCCATGAACTATGCCATTAAAATGGGCTGGCGCAATGTACTGGTGCCCAAACCCCAATCCAAGCGACTTCTGGAAGCCATTTCCAAATTCAAAGTTTCCTTTGCCCCCATGGTACCCACCATGTACATCGGCATACTGGATCACCCGGATATGGAAAAAACCGATTTAAGTTCAATAAAGGCCTGTTTTTCCGGATCCGCTCCCCTTCCGCTGGATGTCATCAACAATTTTCAAAAAAAAACCGGGTCAATTATCGTGGAAGGCTTCGGCCTGACCGAATGCACGCCGGTCACCCATATCAACCCCTTCCAAGGCAAACGGGTTGTGGGCAGTATCGGACTTCCCGTCTCTGACACGGTCTGCAAAATTGTGGACCTTGAAGACCAGACCAGACAGATGCCCATAGGAGAGTCCGGTGAGCTTCTCATCAAAGGACCCCAGGTCATGAAAGGCTATTTAAACCAGCCCGATGCCACGGCCGAGACCATCACCGAAGACGGTTTTCTGTGTTCAGGGGACATTTCCCAAATGGACGAAAACGGTTATTTCTATATCGTTGACCGTATAAAGGATATCATTGTCTCCGGCGGTTACAATGTATACCCCAGGGATATTGACGAAGTGCTGTTTGAGCATCCCAAAATTTTGGAAGTCTGTTCCATTGGTATTCCCCACCCCAAACGCGGCGAGGCAGTCAAAGCGTTTGTCATCCTTAAGGAAGGCGTGACAATGACTGAAAAGGAAGTTATTGACTATTGCGCCACCAAGCTTGCCAAATACAAGCTGCCTGTGGCCGTGGAGTTTCGAGATGAATTGCCGAAATCCAATGTAGGGAAAATTTTGAGAAAAGAGTTAAGGGCAGAAGAACAAAATAAAGTATCGCCATTTTCGGTAAATTTTTAACAACTGTTTTCAACATAAAGGATGTTAAAAATGAACAAGGTTCATGTCTGGGTTCAGGCGTTGTTGTTACTGTTTTCCGGACTTGCCGCACAAGGTATATGCCAACCGTCATACACCCTGAAACAATTGTGCCGAATGGCCAATGAAAATGCAGAGACCATCCAGATTGCCAGGGAGCAGACATATATTGCAGAACAGGATAGAAAACGGGCCCAGTCCGTTCTCATTCCTGCAGCCGTGCTATACGGCAATTACCTGAATTATAAAAACGACGATTATAACACACCTGATGTAAATACCTTAGGCGCCAAACTCACCCAGTCATTTACACTGAACGGCAGGGAACTGATCGCCTATGATGTCAGTAAAAAAAGCATTGAAAAGACAAAATTTTCAGAACAGGTGATTAGAAGCGATTATATTTTCCAGGTGGCCCAGTCCTATATCCAGGCGTTGAATTTAAAACGTCTGGTGGCGGTGGCGGATGCCGAAGTTGAGCGATTGAATACTTACAGGAATTCAGTGGATGAAAAACTCACTGTGGGCAGTGTGACAAAGACAGCTTTGTACCGTGCCCAGGCGGAATTATCAAAGGCGAAAACCAATCAGATCGTGGCGATCAATAATGTTCAGACTGCCAAGGCCGGTATTGTCAGGCTTACCGGCATCGAAGATACGTTCTCCATTGCACAGGGGGATATCAAAGAGGTTGAAAATTTTTCAATTACTCTTGAAGAGATAAAATCCCGTGCCTTTGAAAACCGTTATGAAATCAAGGAAGCCACAAAGGATGTTGAGATTGCCCGACGGACCATAGCCTATGAAAAGGGTGAATACTGGCCCCGCATTGAGCTTGAGGGCGGTTACCGGGAAAAAGATATCTCCTATGATACATGGACCGGAAACCAAACTGGGTATGATACCGAAGAGGCATATATCCAGGCCCAGCTCGTATTCACCTTATATGACGGTGGATTGCGCAAGGCCCAGGTTCGCCAGGCTGTAGCAAGGCAGCGCCAGGCAGAGCAGTCCCTGGCCAATGAAAAAAAGGCGATACTCCTTGAATCAAAACAATCTTTTCTGGAATTTAACACCGCAAAATCCACGCTGATTAACCTGGCTGATGAAGTGAAATCCGCCGAGGAAAATTTCAATGCCGTTCAGATGCAGTTACAATACGGCATGGCTGACAGTATTGATATCATGGATGCCAATACGTTGCTTGTGGATGCCCAGCGGCGCATATCCAATGCCCGCTCCTCTTTTTATCTGTCCATATTAAAAATAATTTACACCCAGGGAGATATCCTGGGTTATTTTTTAAAAGAAGAATAAAAATGAATCTGAATTCAAGTATACAAATGAAATAAAAGCCATTCTGCATTGATATTAGAGGCGTATTAGGAATTCCCCCCCGAGGAAACAGCACTGAATGTCTAATGTTCTCAGTATCTAAGCTTGACTAACACCCCACGCCCGCTTATCCTTCAAAAAATTTGATGGCGTCGTAAAAAGTCTTTCGCCTACTGCGTTATAGCCCCTGACCAGGCGCTCGATATACCATGTGTATGCCTTCCCCTGGCCAGGCAGCATGCCTTGTAGACGAAAATTTTTATTTAGCCATCGGTTGGACTTTTTAAATGAAAAAGGAGCACATGCTATGTACGAAATCATCGCCAACCCCCAGGAGTATCAGATTGACCACCTGATTAACGGCACTGACAACGCAAATATCGAACTTACAAGGGAAGAAAGGGCCACGTGGGCAAAACAGATCGTTCAATTCAGTGACCGTTTGTCCGGGTTTGCCCAAAAAGCAGACATGTTGTCGTCACTTCTTGCGTCAGAAGAAAAAATCGCGGCCACCCCGGCCTCGTTGAAAACATTAAAAATTCAATTTTTCATGATTAACGATGCCCTGAATTCCGCTTTAGGTATTGCTGACATGATGGAAAACGATATGATCAAGACGCCCCAAGATGCTTAAAAATAATCCCCCCCCAAATGCCATATTTTACCCAAAGATGGCATTTGGGGGTTTTTTTATCCTAAAACATGTTTTTCCAAGATAAAGCAGGAAAAATCTCCTTTGAAAACCACCTCATCTTCACGCTTAACCACAACGCTGACCATCTGCTTTTTACCCGACACGGATGTGACACGGGCTTGGGCATAGACCGATTCTCCTGCTTTGACGGGTTTCAGAAATTTAACATCTGCCCCGCCAAGCACAACATTGGGGTGATTGACTGCAAGCATGGCAGCATAGTCGGCGAGTCCGAACATGAACCCACCATGCACCAGACCTGAGTCATCTGCCGCCATTCGGGGGGTAGTCGTATATTCCACACGGCTTTCACCGTTTTCCACCATAACCGGCGTTCCGCACAGTTCATTGTCTATTAATTGATGGGTTATTATATTCATTAAAAAATTCTCCTTTTAAATGTTCAAAACATGGAATGGACCAGCTGATTAATGGTCGCATCTTTAATATAGCGTTCTATGTCAACGGCATTCAATATCTTTTTGATGGATTGTGGGTCATGGCGGCATCCCGTAAGTCGCTTTTCCATATCACTGACAGGATCAATCCCAAAAAAATCACCGAAAATGCGGATGCCTTGAATTGTGCCGTTTTTTACTTTCATACGGATATCAATGGTGCCGCCGGGGGTGCGGGTGGATCGGGAAAAATCATAAGCCGGAGAGTCACCAAAATTCCAGTTCCACTGCCGGTATCTTTCTTGGGCAAGATCGTTAATCTGTTTGAGATCATCATCACTGAAGTGTGTCAGTACGGCATGATGGGCTTTTTGCATATACCGGCCAAGATCTTCCATAAATTGCTCAACCATTGGATGACCCAAAAGATATTTTCTGATATTGGTTACCCGGCTTCGGATGGATTGTACGGCCTTATCCCTATATTTCTCAGGGTCCACCAAAAGTACGGTGGCCAACATTTCCAGGTTCACATCAAAAAGCAGGGTGCCGTGGTGCAGTATCCGTTTTTTGTGGATATGCTGGGCATTTCCTGAAATTTTAAGACCGTCCACGAGCAGGTCATTGCGGCCGTCAAGCCTGGCCGGCACAGACAGTTGATTGAGATGCTCAAGGATCGGGCGGGTATAGGAGGAAAAATCAATTTTTTTTGCCTGTTCACCCACTTTGATGAACGTAAAATTGACATTGCCCAGATCATGGTAGACCGCCCCGCCGCCGGTGATACGTCGAACCACATTTATGTCGTGTTTCTTGACAAATTCAGAATTAATTTCGGATAAGGTATTCTGATTTCTGCCGACAACAATGGTATTATGATTGCGCCAGAGCATGAAACAGTCTTCGCTTGCATTTTCCAATAAATATTGTTCGGCAGCAAGGTTAAACGCCGGATCAGTCCGGGTATTTAAATAATAACGCATCATGGGTTCCCGGACTGCGGGTCAAGTTCGGCCATGATTTGAAGCGCAGCGGCTTTAGAGGCATATTTTTCGGTATCAATGGGTATGTCGGCAAGGGCCTGGTACAATGGATTTCTGATTTCAAGCATTTTTTGGGTTTCAAGGGCAAGGCTGTCCCGGGTAAGGTCCGGTCTTCTCTCGGTGTTATTTTCATCTTTGCGGATTCTGTCTGTGAGAACAGATGCTGTGGCATAAAGATATACAACAACCCCATTTTCTTTTAAAAACTGTCTGTTTTCTTCTGCAAGGATGATCCCCCCGCCCGTGGCTATAACAGGCGCGTTTTTCAAATCCAGGTTCATAAGCGTTTCAGTCTCTTTTGCCCTGAAATAAGGCCAGCCGTGCCGGGCCACCATCTGTGCAATGGTGGTGTCGTAAGTTGACTCCAAAACCAAATCCGTATCCAAAAACGTTTTGTTCAAAAGATCGGCAAGATACTTTCCTGTACTGGTTTTGCCGGTACACCGGTATCCGATAAGAAAAATGGGACCCATGGTCTCTCCTTTTTTACAGGGCGTCAAACAGCTGCCAGAATGTGGGGAATGATTTTTCCACGCACACGGGATTTTCAATTTCCATGCCGTCCACCCTAAGGCCTGCAACAGCAAAGGCCATGGCAATGCGATGATCGTTAAAGGTTTCAATGACTGCGCCATGGGGTTTGCCGCCGGTAATTTCCATAAAATCCGGTCCCTGCACCGCTTTAATTCCCATCTTGGCCAACTGGGAGCACACCGCATCAATGCGGTCGCACTCCTTGACCCGAAGATGACCGATATTGGTAATCCGGGTGGTGCCTTCTGCAAATGCGGCTGTCACAGCCACAGCAGGCACGGCATCCGGGGTATCGGACATATCCACATCAACACCGTGCAGGGGATGACCCTTTACCCGCAGAACCCGGCCGTCATGATTTAGCGTACAACCCATCTTTTCAAATATATCTGCCTGTTTCAAATCGCCCTGTAACGAGGTTGTGCCGATATTATCCACGCCGATGTCCGCTCCTGTTACGGCACCTGCCGCCCAGAAATAACCGGCATTGGAAAGATCTGGCTCCACGGATCTGGCCCCGGATGAGTAGGTCTGACTCCCCGGGACCTCATAACAGGTGTCTGAGATCTGGAAGGCATTGACCCCGAATTGCTTCATCACATCCAGGGTTAAATCAATATAAGGCTGGGACACGGCAGGCCCTGTCAGATCAATCACAAGGCCCTGATCAAAAAAAGCCCCGGCCATGAGCAGGGCAGACAGGTACTGGCTTGACCGGGAGCAGTCAAGAAGGGTACGCCCCCCGGCCCGATCACTGCCCTGGATCACGACCGGCGGTGTACCTTCATTATTTTGGGAATCGGCTCTGATTCCAATACGGCCAAGGGCATCTAAAAGTTCTCCCATAGGGCGTTGACACATGCGCTCATCCCCGGTTAGGGTATATGGGGTACTGCCAAGGGCGGCAATACCTGCCAAAAGACGCATGGAGGTGCCTGAATTACCAAGGTGGATGGGGTCCGACCAAGGCTTAGGCCGTCCGCCGAATCCTGTGACCGACAGGACCCCGTCTTGTCTGCTTTCAATTTGAGCTCCCATGCACGCCAGGGTTTTGCGGGTAAGTGAAATATCCTGGCTGTCCAGTACATTATAAATTTCAGATATACCGTCGGCCAGGGCGGCACAAATCAGCATCCTGTGTGAAATGCTCTTGGAGCCCGGTATTTGGACCACCTGGTCCTGGATATTTCTAGAAATTACCTGCTTCATTACGCTCTCCTTTAATCATTAAATAGTACCTGAAATAGTGTTACGCATTAGATCCGTATCAGGGATTGTGCCTGTCCACAATTCAAACTGTGCTGCGGCCTGGGCAATGAACATGGCCAAACCGTCAATGGTTGTACAGCCATTTTTTTCCGCCGTTTCGAGCAGCCGGGTCCTCAAGGGGGTATACACCACATCCATCACCACCATCCCAGATGTTAATGCTTCCGGCGGAAAGCTTATTTTGTCCGCTTTGGGTGTCATGCCGATGCTTGTGGTATTTATCAGCACATCCGCCTGGATGTTTTCCATCTCGTTGGCAGGCACAAACCTTGCGTTAACGGTTTCAGCAAGGCCACGACCCTTTTGTTCCGTTCGATTGGTGATGATAATATCCCCATTTTGGGCTGCAATACCGTGGGCCACGGCCCGGGCTGCGCCGCCGGCACCCACAATACAGACGGTCTTTCCTGAAATACCAAAGGGGACAAGGGGTGCAACAGCGGCCTGACAATCCGTATTATAACCTTTTAACACGCCGTCTTCATTGACGATGGTGTTTACGGCACCAATGGCCTGGGCTATGGGGTCGATCCAGTCAATATGTTCCATGATGGATTCCTTGAAAGGAATGGTAACGGAAGCGCCCTGGATATCCAGCGTGCGCACAGCCTGTACTGCTTTGGCTGCGTCCTGCACCTCAAAAGCAAGGTAAACGGCATTGATGCCCTTATTTTTAAACGCTGCATTATGAATGACAGGACCTTTAGAGTGCCTGGCAGGATTGCCGAATACGCAATATAACCGGGTGGCGGCGTCAATCATTGTAATATCTCCGGTTTTGCCACAATCGGGTAGGACCCCAACACCTTTAAATACAGGGCCTGGCTTCGAATCTGTTCAATGGTTTGAAATACAATTTCATCCTGGATGTGCCCTTCAATATCCATAAAAAAATGATAGCTCCAGTTATAGTGGCGCGTGGGCCTGGATTCAAGTTTAACCATGTTCAGGCCTGCTCGATTCACAGGCGAAAGCGCTCTGAAAAGGGCGCCCGGGGTGTGATTTGTGGCAAACATAATAGATGTTTTATCATTTCCTGTTCTTTCCGGACGATCTCCCCCGATCACAAGAAACCGCGTAATGTTACCGACACGGTCCTGTATTTTTGATGCCACCGGCAGCAGGTTATAAAAATGAGCCGCTTTGCCCGATGCAATGGCGGCAATCTGCTCATCCTTTGAGGCCATCAATGCTGCATTTGATGTGGAAGTGGTTTCCATGACTATGGCATGGGGCAGATGTTTCTTCAACCAGTTTTTGCACTGGGCAATGGCCTGGGGATGGGAGTAAACGGTTTTCACGTCCTTGAGTTCCCCTGTGATGGATAACAGATCATGGGAAACCGATTCATAGTGCTCTGCCGTAATATGGATATCAAACTCGGCAAACAGATCAAGGGTATAGTTGACAGCCCCTTCAATGGAATTTTCAACGGGAACAATGCCGAAATGCAGTTCCTTTCGCTTTATATTGTTGAAAATATCAAAAAAACCGGGCTGTTCCAAAAATTTCCCGCAGTGGTTGAAATAATGAAGAGCTGCAATATGAGAGTGACTGGCAAGGGGTCCTAAATAACCAATGGTCCGAGGCTTCTGGATTTCCCTTGTGGCCGTGATGATCACATTGAATACATACTGGATCAGGCTTTCATCCGCAGGGCCTGGGTTCAGCTGGGAAAGCCGATTGATCACCATGCGTTCCCGGCTTCGGTCCAGAATCTGACTGCCTTTTTGTTTTTTAATCTCCCCTACTTTTTTACCGATCTCAAGGCGTTGGTTGATCAGTTCAAGAATGCGTTCATCAATGCGATCAATCTCTCCACGAAGCGGAGACAGGGATGACGAATCATCACCAGTTTGCATTTGATTGTCTTCATCTTTGATTTCATGGTCTGTCATGTTAATTTCCTTTTTTATGATCAGCTTTAAATAAAAAAAACCGCCTCAGGTCTTGCCTGCTGCGGTTTTAGTGATTTTAATTAAATTTATGGGAAAATCAGTAGTCCACAGGCAGGCTGTCCTTTCTATAAAATCGAGTGCTAAAATAAAAATTTTTGTTGAAGCTAAAAATCATTGAACTATCTTTTCCCTTATGTATTTTTTAAAACTTTATACGTCCGATCTGTTTCTGTCAATAGATTCAATTCAGGCTGTCAATAATATTTTAACGGCTAACAGCCCGTCTGAAGAGCGATAATTTAAATGCCAAAATTTAAAATGTCTGGTACCGCACAAATCAGGCATCTTCAACCGGCTTAATAATAAACGACTGAATCCGGTTACCATCCATGTCTTTTACCGAAAAAACCCAGTTATTCATGCGGACGGACTCTCCGGGTTTGGGGATACGCTCCACAAGTTCCAGGAAAAACCCCGAGACCGTATCGTAGTTTACGGATTCGGGAATGCCTAAATTCAATTCTTTGTTAAGATGATAGATATCTGTTTTCCCTAACACCAACCACTTGTTCCCTTTAATCTGGACAATGTCCGGTGTATTTTGATCGGACTCGTCGGCAATTTCTCCAAAAATTTCTTCGATCACATCTTCAAGGGTTACAATACCGGACACGCCGCCATACTCATCAACCACCACAGCCATATGGCTCTTTTTTGCTTTAAACGCTTTAAGCAGTGAATCCAATTTTTTTGTTTCCGGGATGAAATACGGCTTTTTCATAATCGATTTGACATCGAGGCTCTCCTGTGCGGCCTCGGAAGCGTTATTTTCCAGATATCTGGAAAATAGATCCTTGATATGCAAAATCCCCACAATATTATCTATGGTATCTTCAATCACCGGAATGCGTGAAAATCCTGTTTTCAAAATCTTTGGAATATCCATACCTTCGCCCGCATCCACCACAAACATATCTGCCCGAGGCGTCATGATTTCAGAACAATGGGTGTCATCAAATTCAAAGATATTGGTGATGTACTCCATCTCTTCCTCCTTGATTTCACCCTCCCCTTCCACCACTTCCACCATGGTCATCAACTCATCCTCGGTGACGGTTTCCTGGGAATTGTCTATGATGCCGTGCAGCTTAGGTATGAAATTAAGAACAAAGATCAAAGGCCATAAAATTTTTGACAACCAAAATATGGGATATATGACCACCCTTGAAACCACCACATTGTTGTGGTTGGCAAAGGATTTTGGAAAAATTTCCCCAAACACAAGAATCAAAAGTGTCATGACACCGGTGGCAATCCCCACGGCATTGGACCGAAAATGGTCAAGGGCAAGGGAGGTGGCAAGGGATGATGCACCAATATTTACCAGATTGTTACCGATGAGAATGGTAGTCAAAAGGGTGTGGGAGTCTTCCTTCATCTCCTGGATAAGCCGACCGGAATTTGAACCGTCTTTAGAAATATGAAAGGCTTTAACCCTGGAAATTGAAAAAAGCGCTGTTTCAGACATGGAAAAAAAACCGGATAGAAAAAGGCAGATGCATAACAAGGTCACTTCAATACTCATAACCCGTAATATTTCCTAATAATTTAAGATCTTATAAGATGGATAATCTAATCGCTTTTGCCTGAATTTGTCAAACAAGTTTTTGGGGCCTCATTTTTATGAATCAGGTTAAGTATTATGGCCGCCGTACGTTTTGGGGCGCCCGGCAGGCCTAATCGCCTGCGGACCTGATAAAGTTGCTGTTTATGATTCTCAAGTTCAGGTAACATTGATAATACGGTTTCACTGATGGCTTTGGCATTGGCGTTGTCCTGGATCAACTCCGGCATCACCTGGCGGCCGACAATCAGATTGGCAAGCCCGATGTATTTGGTTTTCACAAGCAGTTGGGCAAGCCGGTAAGCCACATCGGACATTTTATAAATAATTACCGTGGGAACAAAATTTAAAGCAGCTTCCAGCGTGACGGTACCCGATGCGGCAATCAAAAGGCTGGTCCGGTCAAAAATCTGTTTTGGTCGCCCTGTTACAATCCGGCATAAATCGCTGTTTGGATGGTGAGAAACAATATGTTTAATGCGTTCTTCATGCTGTTTAATGCCGGAGGAAATAAGAAACCTTAAATGGGGATATCTTTTTGCAATAATGCCGGCGGAATCCAGCATGACAGGAAGCAGTTTGTCAATTTCAGCAGATCGTGAACCCGGAAGCAGGCCGATAAGCAGATCATTTGACAGGCCTTTTTTATTATCTTTGCTTAAAACCGGAAGGCTTTGGGGGTATTCATCCACCAGTGGATTTCCCACATAGGTAGCGGAGATTTTTTTGGCTTTATAAATAGGAATTTCAAAGGGAAAAATCAGCGCAACATGGTCGGTGACTTTTGAAATGGTATCCAGACGTTTGGCATTCCAGGCCCAGACCTTTGGCGCGATATAATAACAGACAGGTATGTCATAATGCTGTTTGATAAAACCAGCGATTTTCAGATTAAAGCCGGGATAATCAATGAGCACAACAGCATCCGGGAGATCTGTTTTTAATCGTCGCTTAACAAGGGAAAAAGCCTGTTTAATGGTGCCGAATTGCCTGATCACTTGAACAAGTCCCATAGCAGACAGCTTGTCAATGGGGAAAAAAATGTCGGCCCCCTGCCCTGCCATCTCTTTACCGCCGATACCCGTGGTCCTGATACCGGGGCAAAGTTGCTTTAATGCGCGCACCAGAGCTGCCCCGTGGAAATCACCAGAAGGTTCACCGGCAAGGATCATGATATGCCGGGTACTTTTGATATGAAAATTGCGATCAGTTGTTAAACCACCGTCATATTCTGCCGCGGGTTGGGTCCGGGTGCCGACAGACCCGGCCGGACCATGCCTGTTACCCATGGATCTCATCCTCGGTCACAGCGGTTATACAGATATTGTATTGATCTGCAAGAGCAATCATTTTTTCACGGTCAAATGAAATTGACTTGCCGGCTTCAAGCACAAGCACGTTTACGCCTGATCGGTGCATGGTTTCAATGGTGGTGCATCCGGATGAGGGCAAATCAAAGCGTAAGTCCTGGTTGGGTTTGGATAATTTCACAACTGTGGCGCCATTGCCCCGGCTCAGCCGCCCTCCCCGTTCTATAGTGGCGTCCGTGCCGTCAATGGCTTCCACGGCAAGGACCGTCCCATTGGAAACAACGAGGCACTGCCCGATATCGAGAAGGCCAACGGCTTTAGCAAGTTTCCATCCCTGCTGGATATCTTTTTTTTCCGCCCTGTCAGGTTTTCGTTTTGTCCAGCACCCCTTAGGGCTGATAAGCTCCGGCAAAAGAAAGGTGGACGGTACCAGGGTGATACCTTGCTTTTCCAAAAAATCGGCAAATGATGAAAGGATATTGTCATCGTGGGTGCCCGCAGTTTTAGCAATAAAGGCAAGGGCTTTGAAATCCGGTCTTATATCTTTGAAAATATTGGCTTTGCTGATGGAGCCCATGAGCAGCACCCGGGTGACGCCATGGGATTTAAAATAGCGGATCAGCTTACTGAGCTGGCCAAGATAAAGCCATTCAAACCGGTGGGTCAACTGGGCAAGTTGGGGGTCGGTTTCACTGTGGAATCCTACCCCAATAACTTTATAACCGCTTGCATGTGCCTTTTGGGTGAACAGCAGCGGGAACTGGCCGCCACCGGCAATCAGGCCGATATGTGAAGAACAACTATTGCCTTCGCAGGTGCTCATGGAAGTTAACGTGTCACCCCGCGGTTGGAATTTTTTATAAATTCAGTGAAGGATACAACTTCAGGAAGTTGTTCAACTTCTGCTTTGGTTCTTTCCACAGCCTGGGTCACTGTCAGTCCGATCCGAAAAAATATCCGGTACGCCTTTTTCAACTGACGGATGACGGAAGGGTCAAAATTACGGCGCTTGAGCCCAACATTATTAAGGCCATGCAGGGTGGCCCTGTCGCCTGCGGCAATGACAAAGGGCGGAATGTCTTTTACCACACCTGATTTACCGCCGATGTAGGCATAGTCTCCGATTTTGACAAACTGATGGATAGCCACAAGACCGCCTACCGTAGCATAGTTTCCAATTTCAACGTGACCGCCAAGGGTTGAGTTGTTCGCAAGAATGACACCTTTGCCGGTTTTGCAGTCATGGGCAATGTGGGTATAAGCCATCAGATAGTTTTCTTCACCCACCGCGGTAAGACCGCCGCCAAAACCCGTACCCCTGTTGATGGTGACAAATTCACGGATAATGGATCCTCTGCCAATGGTAAGATAGGTGGTCTCGCCGTAAAATTTAAGGTCCTGGGGCGCGCCGCCTATGGAGGCGTACTGAAAAATATTGCAGTCCGGGCCGATGGTGACATGGTCGTCGATGGTACAGTAAGGACCTATGGTTGTGCCGGATCCAATGGTAACATCTCCTTTGACAATGGTATAAGGGCCAATGGTGACATTCTCATCTATCCTGGCAGATGAATCAATAATTGCCGTTGGATGAATAGGTTGGGTCATGGTTGCTCCGTCTGGTTGCTTTCCAGTTTTTTTATCCGTCTTTCAAGGGAAAGCAGCCGCGTTCTTAAACTGGGTAGCCGGGGTATAATACGAGATACTTTCAGCCAGATTTTATGGGGCATATGGGGGATGCCTGAAACAATATCGCCCGGGGGAACATTTCCGGCGACGCCGGCATAGGGACCGACAATGGCCCCGTCTCCGATGTCGAGATGGCCGGAAATACCGGCTTTGCCTGCAATAATGACGTTTTTACCGATGGTGGTGCTCCCGGCAATCCCTACCTGGGCCACCACCAGTGTATTATCCCCGATTTTAACATTGTGGGCGATATGGACCTGATTGTCCGTTTTCACGCCGTTTCCGATGCGCGTTATGCCTAAAGTTCCTCTGTCAATGGTATTGCAAGCACCGATTTCACAGCAATCACCGATATGGACGTACCCTGTATGTATCAGCTTGGCATGGGCGTAACCGTCCTGGACAAATCCAAATCCGTCAGAACCGATGACGCAATTGGGATGAATAATGGACTGCCTGCCGATTCGTGTTTTATCTACCAGGGTGACGTTGGGGCTGATCCGGCAGGAATCATCAATCCGGCATTGTTTGCCGATCACCGTGTTTGCCATGATGTGGACATGGCTGCCGATGGTACAGCCCTGCCCTATGCTGACATGGGCCTCAATGCGTGTACCGTCTCCAATAACGCAGTCATCTGCAATAACAGCCGAAGGGTGAATAAATCCTTTCAACGGCTCTGCAGGCATCAGATGCTCAACGACCTTAAAAAATGCAAGTTTCGGATTGTCACTGTAAAGAAGTGTTATACCGGAAACCACAGGAGCGTCATTGGAAACAAGGATAATTCCGGCTTTTGTTTCGTCCAGCCGGGAAAAAAAAGAGTGATCCACTGCAAAAGTCAGATCCCTGGGCCCGGCATCGTCAAAGGAAGAGACCCCGGAAATGGCTTTGCCCGGATCCCCATGTATCCGGGCATTGACCATCGCAGCTATTTGGTCTGCAGTAAGCATGAATTATTTTTTCTTAGCGTATATTGAATTGTATTCTTTGATGACCTCATCAGTTAGATCCACCTTATCTGCAGCATAGATAACACCGGCGATCTTCTTTTCAATGATTACAGTATACCCTTTTGCCTTTCCTAACTTGTTGGTGAGATCAAAGATATCTTTTTGTATTTGATTCACCCGCTTATTTTGCAGAATTTTCATTTCCTGGGTATAGTCAGCGTTCATTTTTTTTAAGTCATCCGCTTTATCCCGCAGTTCTCTTTGACGCTCAAGTTTTTTCTCAGCACTAAGAACAAGGGCTTCACGCTCTAACGCCGCTGACATCTCTTTAACTTTTTTTTCCTCGGCCTGAAGTTTTGCCTGAAGTTCATTCAGTTTAGCCTTGAGGTCGCTCTGCATCACTTTGCCGGCACTGGATTCTTTCAATATTTTTTCAAAACTGATCACACCTATTTTAGCCGCATCCGCTGCAAAAGCGCTGCAAGTAAACATAGTCGCAATAATCATAGCAATAATCAAACCTGCCGGAATTAGAATGCTTTTTTTCATTTATGCCTCCGAAGATAAAATTTTATTTTTTAAAAAAATGCACCGATTGAAAAGTCAAACTGACCATCCCCGGTACTCTTAACATCTTTACCGTCTATAACAATACCATAGGCCAATCTGATGGGTCCCATGGGAGAATTCCATCTAAGTTCAAAGCCTGAGCTGGAAAACTGATCGCCAAAGTCAATATTTTCACCATCGGTATATACATCGCCTCTATCGTAAAACAAGACGCCGTAAACCGCCTGCTCCTCGGCAATGGGAAACATCATTTCAATATTGAACTGGCAATATTTCTCACCACCGACCTCCTTGCCCCCATCTCTGGTGCCGTTGATGTCTGTATCATCAAAACCTCTGATGGAATTGATGCCGCCAAGATAAAAGCGCTCCCAGTCTATATCCGGATCGCCATCGGTTCTATCATCAAGGTATCCTCCCTTGGCGTAGATACCGGCTGAAAATTTCCAGAATAAAGGGAAAAACATAGCCGATTCCACCAAATACTTGGTAAAATCAATCTCACCGCCCAAAAATTCACCTGCATATTCAATGGACAATTTGTGATACATGCCCTGGGTGGGCAGAAAGCTGTGATTTCTTGAATCATAAGTGATATAAGGCATAATGCTTGACGTCAAATAAGAGCCTTCTAAAACAGGTGTCTTTTCGGTTTCAACATCTTCGATATCAAACTTCTCAATGTTGTAAACCAAACCAATGCTGGTGTAATCCCAAAACCTGCGGGAGGCAGCCCGCAGGGTGAGCCCCATGGCATCTTTTTCATAATAATCGTATTCATTTTCAAATTTATAAATATTAAAGCCGGCTGAAATGGGCCTGTCAAACAGCCAGGGTTCGGTGAAAGCGATATCATACAATGCATTTTCTCCGGACATCCGAATGGTGAATTTTCCTGTCTGCCCTTTGCCAAAAAGGTTACGCTCTTCAACGGAAAACTGCCCGAACGCACCGTCGTCACTGGAAAATCCGCCGCCAAAAGAAAAATTTCCTGTTGGTTTTTCTTCAACGTTAATATGAACGTCTCGTTTGTTTTCTTCTTTGGTTTTAACCGGTTTGATATCGATATTCTGAAAATAGTCTTTGAACACCAGGTTTCTGTTGGAACGCTGGATTTTTTTCATGCTGTAAAGGCCTTGCTCCTCAATGGCAAGTTCTCTTCGGATCACCTTGTCCCTGGTTTTATCGTTGCCGGTAATAATAATCCGGTTAAAGTAGACAAGCGCCCCCTTATCAATGTTAAAGCTTATATTTACAATTGCTTCAGCATCATTTTTATCCGCCCTTGGAACAACCCTGACATTGGCATATCCCTGATTGGCATAAAAATCGTTCAGGGTGATCATATCCTTACGGACAAGTTCTCGGTTATACAATTCAGATTTATGGGAAACCAAAAGCGCTAAAAGTTCTTCTTCGGTGGTAAGGATGTCACCTTTAATGCTGACCCTACCATTTTTATATTGATCTCCCTCGTCAATTTTAAACCGGATGGTAATCTCTTCTGTGCCCATCTTCACCACAGGGTCAGACACTTTGACATTTATAAACCCATTGTTCTTATAAAAGGCTTCTATGCGAAGCACGTCATTGTCAAGTTCGGTCTCGTCAAGTTCTCCCGAGGATGTTATAAATGACCAAAACCCCTTTTCCTGGGTCTGCATCTTGTCTTTGAGATCATCATCATCAAAATATTTATTGCCCTCAAATTCAACGGTTGAAATTCTTACTTTTTCACCTTCTTCAATATTAAAAATGATATCTGCCTGATGATTTTTCAATGGTTTCACGTCATAGGAAATCCGGCAGTTATGATAATTTTTTTCATAATACAGGCGTTTGAGTTTATCCACATCATTATTCAACTTATATGCGTTGAGAATGGACCCGGTTGATGTCCCCACAACCTCAAATAGTTCCTGGTCCTCATAAATATGATTATTTTCAAAGCGGATATTACGGACACTGGGTTTTTCCCGGACTTCAAAAAGGATCTCAACCCCTTTATCCATGTTCTGTCTTTTGATGACCACATCATCAAAATATCCCATTTTATATACGCTGTTCAGATCATTGTTTAAAGCGGTGCGACTTAGAATATCGCCTTTCCGGGATGAGATTACCCTTTGGATGGCATCTGCATCAACACGCACATTCCCTGTGATGAGAATTGCTGAAATAATCTTCTGCTGAAACAGTTCTCCGGTAATATCTTTTTCCAGGGAGGTTATGCCTGCATACAATTCAGATGGACTTGGGGATTGTGAAAAAAAAGTTATAGGCGCCTGTTTTTCATATACATTGTGCATCTGAGAATCAATGCTCAAAGCCTGCCCGGATATAAAGATGTCGCCGGTAATGATCCAGTCAACACCTAAACGGATACCCTCCTGGCGAAATTGTTCGTATCCCCAGTCAGTTGTGTCAACAAAGGTGTCGGTAATCACTACTTTCGCGCCGTCTTTTTCAAGTTTTTCCTTCAACATGTTTGACACGGCCGATGCAATTTTTTCATCGGGCTGCTCTGCCTGGACGTGAAAGGGGAATAATGCGACTGCGGCCCGCTCCTCGGCAGACACAAGGCCTGTCCCTAAAAGGTAGAAAAAAGCTGCAAGCAATACACTGAACTTAAAATTTCTCATAGTTAGTCCTAAGCAATTTATTTTACACAATTATTACTTTTCAAACTGGTACGATTTTCCCGTCTTTCAACGTCAGTTTTCTGTCCATTAAACCGGATAGTTCTGAATTATGGGTGACCACGATAATCGTCATCCCCATTTCCTTATTAAGTTCTTTTAAGAGCTGGTGAACCGCGTGACTGTTCTTTTGATCCAGATTGCCGGTGGGCTCATCAGCCAATAACAGGGCCGGTGCCATGACGAGCGCCCTTGCAATGGCAACCCGCTGCTGCTCGCCACCGGACAGATCTTCCACCCTGTATTCGATTCGGGCACCAAGTCCTACCCTTTCAAGCATATTTACTGCATGTTTTTCAATATTTTTTTTAGATTTACCACCGATCAGCCCAGGCAACATTACATTTTCAACGGCTGTAAATCCCTGGAGCAAATAGTGAAATTGAAAAACAAAACCAATATTTTTATTCCTAAAAACGGCAAGCTTTTCATCATTATACCCCAGGATATCTTCACCACCGAAGCGCTGGCTGCCTTCATCCGGCCTGTCAAGGGTGCCGATGATGTTAAGCAGAGTGGATTTCCCAATACCGGAAGCCCCCACGATGGCAATGGTCTCGCCCTGTTGTATGGACAAATCCGCCTTGTGCAGAATGTCCAGCGCCGCTGTTTTGGATACAAAAAACCGTGAAACCCCATTCAGTTGAATCAGCGGCGTGTCACCCATATCTTATGGCCTCCACCGGATTCATTCGTGACGCCTTATACGACGGATACAGGGTGGACAAAAAACAAATCACCAATGCGGACACAGCGGTTAAAATAACATCCGAATATTCAAGCTGAATCGGAAGAGTGGAAAAGGGATATGCCTCGGGCAGTTTGATAAATTCGTATCGTTTAAGGACGTAACAGACTACGACCCCAAGCGTTGTCCCGATACCCGTACCGATGATACCGATAATCATCCCTTTGATTATGAATATACGGCGAATCATGGAATTTGTAGCGCCCATTGCTTTTAAGACGGCAATATCACGGGTTTTTTCCATAACCATCATGATCAGTGCCGACGCAATATTAAATGCCGCCACAAGGATAATCAGCGTTAAAATAACAAACATGGCGGTTTTTTCAAGTTTAAGAGCAGAAAAAAGGCTGTGGTTGATATCCATCCAGTTGCGCAAATAATACGGATATTTTATGAACCCAAGCTCTTTTTGGCTTAGGTCTTTTACCTTGAATATCTGCTCGGTCCAGATACCGTAAGCCGAGATTTTACCTTTGGCCGCCACAAGGGCCTGGACCTGATCCAGCCGGGCGTAAGCCAGGCTGGAATCATATTCCGACATACCGGATTTAAAGGTGCCGGTAACCACAAACTGCTTCATGGACGGAATCTGACCCATAGGGGAGATAATGCCAGATGCCGACATAAGGATCACGCGGTCGCCTTCCATCACCCCCACGGCATGGGCCAGGGACTGACCAAGAATAATACCGGGAAGGCCTTTTGTAATCGTTGTTTTGTTTAATGCGGCCCCAAGGTCTTCGGCGGTGTATCCTTTAATCAGTGCAGCCCCTTTTTCCGGTTCAACTCCCCGGAGAATAATGCCGGAAAAAGAATTGCTACTGCGTATCATGGCCTGGCCGAATAAAATGGGAGAGACGGCCGTGACCCCGGGGATCTGCCTGATCTTATCTTCCATGTCCGGATCAGGCGTAAAATGGCCGGAATAATTCATGGCCAGAACATGGGGTTCCAGTCCAAGAATTCTATTTCTGAATTCTGTTTCCGACCCGCTCATGACGGCAATAACCACCACCAGTGCCATGACGCCGAGAAGAACACCCGCCACGGACAACAAGGTGATCAAAGAGATAAATCCCTCCTTGCGTTTGGCCCGCAAATATTTTCCGGCTATGAAAAGTTCCGCCCCCACAGAGACCTTTTATGCTTTTTTCATATGTGGAAAAAGAATCACCTCTCGTATGGAGGCGGCATCCGTCAGCAGCATGACAAAGCGGTCAATGCCGATCCCCTGTCCGGCTGTGGGCGGCATGCCGTATTCCAGTGCCTCGACATACTCAGCATCCATGATATGGGCTTCATCATTGCCTTCGTCACGTTGACGCACCTGCATGGCAAAACGGTCATACTGGTCTTCAGGGTCATTGATTTCGGAAAATCCGTTGGCGATTTCTCTTCCGGCAATGAATAATTCAAACCGGTCCGTAAGTTCAGAATCTGAATCGCTTTTTCTGGACAGGGGGGAGACTTCCACCGGATATCCGGTAATAAATGTGGGCTGGATGAGTTTAGGTTCCACAAGGGCATCAAAAAGCTTGGTCAGCACTTTGCCGTGCCGGTCCTTTTTGGCGATTTGAATATTTTCCTTTTCAGCGTGCGCCAGCAGCGCCTGGGTGTCATTTACAATGGCCGGATCAACGCCTCCGATCTCTGACAGGGAATCTATCATGGAAATACGTTTCCATCCCTTTGAAAAATCAATGGTCACACCCTGGTATTCAACGCTGCTGTCGCCGGTAATCTGGGTGACAATGGTGGAAAACATCTCTTCGGTCAGATTCATCAAATCTTCATAGGTGGCATAGGCCTGGTAGAACTCAACCATGGTGAATTCCGGATTATGCCGGGTAGAGACGCCTTCGTTCCTGAAATTCCGGTTGATTTCAAACACCTTTTCAAATCCGCCAACCACCAGTCGTTTCAG
>Ga0193963_1000196_pt1 | contig 31736 bp, 38 predicted proteins | sample FB_6_MG_FD_140359 | JGI IMG/M metagenome (GOLD analysis project Ga0193963, IMG submission 140359) | Microbial mat bacterial communities from the Broadkill River, Lewes, Delaware, United States - FB_6_MG | ecosystem: Environmental > Aquatic > Freshwater > River > Microbial mats | place: USA...
AAGTCAAGCCATGTAGCTTGATGAATAATACTTCCACTACTTATAGCATTTATTCCTGTATCTAAATATGATTCTATTGTTTCTTGGGTAATATTTCCACTTGCTTCAAGTAAAATATGTGGATACTTTTCATCTCTAAAAGAGGCTACCTCTTTTATCTCATTTGGAGACATGTTATCACACATAATAATATCTGCACCAGCATGCATTGCTTCTTTTACTTGATCAAATGTTTCACACTCAATCTCTATTTTTGTAACCCAAGATATTCTTTTTCTTGCCTTTTTTACAAACTCTTCTAGATTGTCAATTGTTTTAAGATGTGTATCTTTTAACATTAGACAATCATCAAGTCCAAGCCTATGATTAATTGCTCCACCAATTCTACTTGCATACTTCTCAAAATTTCTTAACTGAGGTCTTGTTTTTCTTGTATCTAGTAAGACAACACTACTCCCTTCTAAAAGTTTTGCATAAGAATTAGCACTTGTTGCAATTCCAGAAGCATGTTGTAATAAATTTAAAAATGTTCTTTCACTACTTAATAAAACAGACGCTTTCCCTTCAAGTTCAGCAATCACATCTCCTTTATAAACATTTTCACCATCTTTTATTAAAAACTTACAATCAAATTTCTCTGCACGTGCAAGTACTCTAGCATATTTTACACCGGCTAATACACCATCATCTTTTGCAATAACACGAGCAGTAAATCTTCCTTTTGGAGCTATATCAAAAAATAAATCTCCTCTACCATTATCTTCAATAATTGCATTTTTAACAAATTTTCTTATATTTATACCCATAATTAAACCTCAAACATTCTATTTAATGCAATTTTTGCATATTTTTCAACTTCTTTAGGAATTATAATTTCATTTTCATAAGTTCCATTTTTAATTGAAAGCAAGTTATTATATAAATCTTCAATTACTGTTTCATTCATTGTAGGACATTCTGGTTTTGTTGAACTTAATACATAAGTATTTTTAGGACGAAGTCTGTTAACCATATTATATTCAGTACCTACAACTACTTTTTGTTCAGGTGAAATTTCATTTGTTATGAAATTAATAAGTTGAGATGTTGAACCAGAAAAGTCTGCTTTAGCTACAATAGCAGGATCACATTCTGGATGAACAGCTACTAAAATATCAGGATATTTTTCTCTATAAAAATCAATATCATCTGTTGTAAATAACTGGTGGACAGAACAAAAGCCATTAAAACAAATAATATCAGCTTCTTTTACATCTTCGATATCATCAATACCAACAACAGCTGATTTTAATTTCATCTGATTAGCAAAGTTTTGTCCTAAACATCTATCTGGAACAAAAAATATTTTTTTACCACTTTCTAAACCTCTAGTGATAATTTTAAAAGCATTTGAACTTGTACAAACTAAACCACCCATTTTACCAACTTCCGCTTTTACTTCTGCAGATGAGTTGATATATGTAATAGGCAAGATATCTTCATTTGCTATTCCTGCTTCATTTAAAACCTTCAAATTTTCTTTAAAATACTGAACATCAATCATTTTTGCCATTGCACAACAGGCAATTTTAGGCATCATAACTCTTTTTTCTGGAGCAAGTACTTTTAAACTTTGACCCATAAATCCAACTCCACAAAAAATTATATTTTTTTGTGGTGCTGCCATACCTCTTTTTGCTAGCTCTAAACTATCGCCAGTTATGTCTGCCATTTCAAACACTTCATCTTTTTGATAAAAGTGCGCAACTATTGCAACATCAAGTTCTTTTTTTAACTTTTCAATCTCTTCTTTAAAATTCATCTGTTTTATTTCCTAAACTTTTCTATATCTGTAAATATATCAAATTATAAGTTATATATAGATATTACAAGGGTTAATTTAGCGTTAGTTTATTGATAATTGTTACATTTATATCCCCGATTTTTAAAATTAATTTTCCATCATGGTCTTTTTTATAAGAAATAATACTATATATTATAATTTGACACTTTCGATATTTATCCTTTTTATTTATAATTATTATAACAAATACATGTTGATCGAATGTTAATTATGAATAAAACAATATTTTGCTAAAATACAGCAATTAATAAAAAGGAATTCTATGGACTTTTTCACAAATCCAAACATTATATTTTATATTTTAGCCTATCTTATTGGGTCAATACCATTTGGATTATTACTAGCTAAAAAATATGCTGGAGTTAATGTACAAGAATCTGGTAGTAAAAGTATCGGTGCTACAAATGTTTTAAGAGTTGTAAAACAAACCAATCCTTCCTTAGCAAAAAAGCTAGGAATAGCAACTGTTCTTTTAGATGCAATCAAAGGTGCTGTAGTCATCGTTGCTGCTATGATTTATGGATTGAGTCTTGAAACATTATGGGCAATTGCCGTTATTAGTGTACTAGGACACTGCTACAGTGTGTACTTAAGTTTTGAGGGAGGAAAAGGCGTTGCAACGGGGCTTGGAGTATTTTTAGTTCTTATTCCTATTCCTACAATTATTGGTGCTTTAATTTGGGGATTTTGTGCCAAAGTATTAAAAATATCTTCAATATCTTCTTTGTTAGGTCTTGTAGGTGTAGTTATATCAGCTATTATTTTGAATAATGGGCTAAATATTAATTCTAATGCCCCTATGTATATTATCACTTTTATAATCTTTTACAAACATATACCAAATATTGTAAGACTTATAAAGGGTGAAGAGACTAAAGTTGCTTAATACATCAAAAACTTTAAAAGTTTCTATAGATAGTTTAGTATTTAAAACTATCATAGGTATTTTACCATTTGAAAGAGTAACAAAACAAAAAGTTATTTTAGATATATCTTTTACCTACAAATTCACTAAAGGTCAAAAAGAATTTATTGACTACAGTCATGTTGCAAATATGGCAAAAATGATTATGAAAAAAGAAAAGTTTTTACTTATTGAGGATGCTATTATTTATTTAGATCGTGCATTAACAAAAGAGTTTAAGATTAGAAAATTAAAAATTAAAGTTACAAAACCTGAGATTTTAAAAAATTGTATCGTAAGTGTTTCTAGTTAAATAATATCTAGAAAATCACTTTTATAGATTAATATTTCTTTAGATTTTTTATTATAAATAAATCTTTTATCTCCACTTTTTACCTTCTCTAAAATAATACTTTTAATTTGTGCATCAGTTTTATTATAGTTTTTCATAAGTTTAAAAAATTCTTTTATATCTATAAACTCCATAGTAACATTTGAGATAGTCTCTTTTTTCATATTTTGAGTGCTTTCTTTATGATCTATTTTGTAAATAGTTCTCATTTCGTTAAAAGCACTTTTAAGAAGATCAACTTCACTTTGAAAAACTTTCAATACTTGTGTTTGATTTTTATCTAAACGATCAATTTCGCTTGTATATTGCTTTTTCATAAATTTAATTGTTTTTTTCAAAAGATGAATCTGATCATCTTTTGATTTCAATATTTTTTCTTCTAGTTGTTTATATTCATTAATAGGTTGAATGTGCCTTTGTGAAGTAGATGGTTGTTGTACTTTTGATTCTGTACTGTCTATATAAACAAAAATTTTTCCATCTTTTTTTATAGATTCAAGTTGCCCTTTTTTTATACGATAATGTATCCCCTGTAAGGATAATCCTAAAATTTGTGCCGCTTCATTACTTGAAACTAATTTTTTCAAACCATCAGTCCTATTTATTATCTTCACTATCAATTGTTATAACTGTATGAACATTTCCTCTTGGGTTATAATCTGCAATTAATTTCATTTTTTTAGGACTTAGCTTTTTAAATAATGTATCATAAATTTCATTAGCACTATTTTCATGAGAAATATGTCTATACATAAACGAATTAATATACAATTTTATTGCTTTTAACTCAACTACCTTATCATTTGGAACATATTCAATTTTTATTGTTGCAAAATCAGGATAACCACTTCGTGGGCATAAACACATAAATTCTGGTAAATCAATATTTATAGTATAATTTTTTTCATGTTGATTTGGCCAATAGTTTTCTTCAGCATTTATATCGAATTCTCGAATCTCTTTTTCACCATATTTCATACAATATTCCCTTTAATATCTACTTTTAAGTTCATTATACAAAAAATTATGTTAAATTCACATAATTATAAATGAAGAGGTTTTTAATGGATATTTTGACAATAATTGTCGCAACATTATTTTTATCACTAGTACTTAGTCTGCTACTGAAAAAAATAAATGTCTCTCCTATTGTTGGTTACATTTTCACAGGAATGATAGTAGCATTTTTTGTCGATTTAGCACACTTAAATCAAGATCATATCGCGCATATTGCTGAATTTGGTATTGTTTTTTTAATGTTTACAATTGGTCTTGAATTTTCACTTCCACACTTAAGACAAATGAAAAAAGAGGTTTTTATTTTTGGAACACTGCAGGTATTCGTAACTGCAATTATTTTTACATATATAGCAAATCTTGGATTTGGACTAGATATGAAAACATCTATTATCATAGGTGCAGCTCTTGCTCTTTCTTCAACAGCAATTGTATTAAAAACACTTAATGAAAATGGTGACATCCATAGACCTTACGGTAGAAATAGTGTTGGTATTTTAATCTTTCAAGATTTAGCAGTTATCCCTATTTTACTTATGATAACAATACTTGCAGACTCTGCTGTTTCACTTGATGAGATATTATTAAATACTTTTTACTCTGCTGTTATTGTGGGAATTATACTTTTTGTTATTGGTAAATATATTGTAGAATTATTTCTTGCTTATGTTGTAGATACAAAAATAGAAGAGCTATTTATTATGGCGATTATTTTGATTGTTTTAAGTTCAGCGTTGTTAGCACATTCCTTTGGTTTCTCTTACTCATTAGGTGCCTTTATCGCTGGTATGCTTATTGCAGAAACAAAATACAAGTATCAAATAGAAGCCGATCTTGTACCTTTTAGAGATATTTTACTTGGTGTATTTTTCATCTCGGTGGGTATGCAAGTAAACTTTGCGACAGTTATCGATAATTTTTTTACTATAGTTTCTCTAACAGCAGTTATTTTAGCTATTAAAGTTGTTATAATTTTTACTATTCTAAAGTTCTTTAATACAGCAAGCAGATCTTTTAAAACAGCTCTTACCTTAGCACAAGTTGGTGAATTTTCATTTGCAGTATTAGCACTTGCAAGTACAAATCAACTCTTGGATGAACAGCTTAATCAAATTATGATATCTGTAGTAATTTTATCCTTACTATTTACATCATTAGTAATACGGCATGTAAGACGATTTGTTAAACTTTTTAATAAAGAAGGGCAAGATATAATAGAAGAACCTGTTATGACAAATGCTGGAATAAAAGACCACATTATCGTATGTGGATATTCATTACTTGGTCAAAAACTCGTAAAAAAACTTAAAGCTGTAGGTATCAATTATGTTGCAATTGAACATGAAAGACAACATGTGAAACAAGGTCACGAAAAAGGAGATATAGTCTTTTTTGGAAACGCAGCATCAAAAACAATGCTTAATTCATTGTTTATAAAAGATGCAATTGGTGTAATTATAGCAATTGATAATGATGAAAAAATTAGATTAATTACACAAACAATTAAAAACATTGATCCAAATATCTCTGTAACTGTAAAAATATCTCATGAATCACAATTTGATGATTTTGCAGATCTACATATCGATGCATTTGTACATGAATATGAACTAGTAGCAAGAAGACTTATAGAAAAAGCTACTCGATGTAAATTAAAATAAAGGTACTATATAAATGGCAAGTTACAAATATGATTTAGAAAATGATTTAGAACTAGAAGAACCAAAAAAATATAAAGTATTGTTGTTAAATGATGATTTTTCAACAATGGAATTTGTAATAGAAATACTTACTAGAGTTTTTAGAAAATCACTTGAAGAATCTGAACAAATAATGTTAAATGTGCATAACAACGGTAAAGCAATTTGTGGAATATATACAAAAGAGATTGCTTTAACAAAAGTTGCACAAGTAAAAACAATGGCTAGAAAAGCAAAATATCCATTAAAAGCAATTGCCGAAGAGGAATAAAATATGATCAGCCAAAACTTACAACAAGTGTTTACAGACGCAGTAAATTATGCTCGTGCAAATAACCATGAATATATTACTACAGAACATATATTTGTATATCTATTAAAGTCTGAGTCAATTACAAACCTATTAACTCAAATGGAGATGGATGTTGAACTATTGTATTCTCAACTTAAAGATTATATTTTAAAAAATACACCTAAGTATCCTGAAGATTTAATAAATGAAGATCCATTAGAAACGGTTACTTTAACTCATACCATAGAGCAAATGATAGCACACTCTTCATTATCTGGAAAATCAGAATCAACTGTTGAAGATATGTTTGTATATATTTTAAAAGATGAAAAAGCTTATTGTACTTATTTGTTACAACAGCAAGGATTGGAAAGAATTGATATTCTAGAAGAGATTAGTCATGGAGAAAATTCTGATGATGAAGAAGAATTCGAAGAGATGGAATTTAAAAAGTTAGACAAAAAGAAGTTAAAAGAAGAAACTCCTCTACAACAAAATAGTGTTGAACTAGTAGAAATTGCTATAGAAGGTAAGATTGATCCTGTTATAAATCGACAAAAAGAGATTAACAGAGTTATTGAAATTCTAGCACGAAGAAAAAAAAATAATCCTATTTTACTAGGTGAAACAGGAGTAGGAAAAACGGCTATTGCCGAAGGTCTAGCTTTAGCTATTGCAAATAAAGAAGTACCGGAATTTCTAATCGATACAAAAGTTTATTCTCTTGATATGGGTTCCATGCTTGCAGGAACAAAGTACCGTGGTGATTTTGAAAAAAAGCTAAAAGCTGTACTAAAAGAAGTAAGCAAAAAGAAAAATGCTGTATTATTTATCGATGAGATCCATACAGTAGTAGGCGCTGGAGCAGTAGGTGGAAGTACTATGGATGCTTCAAATATCTTAAAACCAATGTTAAGTAGTGGAAAATTAAGGGTAGTTGGGGCCACAACCTACGAAGAATACAGAAATGACTTTGGAAAAGACAAGGCTTTTAGTAGACGCTTTGCAAAAGTGGAAGTAAATGAACCATCAATTGAAGATTGTATCATTATACTACAAGGTTTAAAAGATAAATATGAAGAATTTCATGGAGTAAGTTATAGCGATGAAAGTTTAAAACTCGCAGCTGAATTAAGTAAAAAATTCATAAACGATAGATTTTTACCTGATAGTGCCATAGATGTTATTGATGAAGTTGGGGCTACAATTAAACTAGAGAGAAAAAGTAAAAAAAAGATTAAAATAACTGCAAAAGATGTAGAAAAAACAATCTCAAGTATTGCTCAAATTCCACCCAAAACTGCAACATCTTCTGATTTATCATTATTAAAAAAGCTACAATCAAATCTTCAAAAAAGAGTTTTTGGTCAAGATGATGCTATAGAAACTATTGTAAAAGCTATAAAAATTAACCGTGCGGGAATGGGAATTGAGAATAAACCTGTTGGAAGTTTTCTTTTTACTGGAAGCACTGGTGTAGGAAAGACTGAAGTTGCTAAGGAATTATCAAAAGTCATGGGTATCCACTTTGAAAGATTTGATATGAGTGAATATGGTGAAGCACATACAGTAAGTCGTCTTATAGGTGCACCTGCAGGTTATGTAGGATATGAAAAAGGTGGTCTCCTAACTGAAGCTATTAAAAAACATCCACATACTGTTTTATTACTTGATGAGATAGAAAAAGCACATCCAGATTTGATGAGTTTACTACTACAAGTAATGGACAATGCAACATTAACAGACAATAATGGAACAAAAGCAGACTTCCAAAATGTTATACTTATTATGACTTCAAACTTAGGTGCTACGTCAGCTAGTGTTATGGGATTTGCAAAAGATGATGGGATAAATGAAGACAAGGCAGTAAAAAAGTTTTTTGCTCCTGAATTTAGAAATAGACTCGATGCAACTGTAAAATTCATTTCATTAACACAAGCAATTCTTATTAAAATTGTTTCTAAATTTATTCAAGATTTAGAAGAGAGTTTAGCTGATAAAAATATAAAAATAACACTTACAATGAAAGCTAAAAAAGAACTTGCAAGATTAGGTTATGATAAACTTATGGGTGCTAGACCATTACAAAGGGTAATCAGTGATAAAATAAAAATACCCCTTACAGATGAAATCCTTTTTGGCGAATTAAAAGATGGTGGTTCTGTAAAAATAGATTTTGCTAAAGATAAATTTATTTTTTCATATCAAAAATTGGTAAATACAGAAAAAACTCTTCCTTCTAATTTATAACTGATCCTAGATTCCAAATAGGCAACATTATGGCTAATATTAGCCATAATACAATCAAAGATATAAAAAATATAAGCAGTGGTTCAATAGTTGAAGAAAAATTCTTTAAGCTCTTATAAAAACGTTTTTTATATTGGACTGTAATATCCAGTAAAATAAGTTCATAATTATTCGTATTATCAGCTGTGCTTAATAACTTCATAGTGAAATTATCAAATAAATTACTCTTTTTAAATGATTCCGATATCGAAATTCCATTTTTTATATTTATCAGAACTTTTTGCATTCGCTCTTGAATATAAATATTTGAAACAATATTTTTACTATTTTCTATTGCTACTTGAAATTGATATTTGGATTTAACTATAATAGAAATAGAAAGGAAAAGTCTGTAGAAATAATAGTCTTTAATCATATTGCTAAATATAGGGATATAGCGAATTATGATTTTGTCATATTTATATTTATATCTCTTAATTACAAAAGATGTAAAAACCGTAATTAGTCCAATTCCAAGAAAAAACAATATCCAATATTTATCTAGAATTTCTTTCACACTAATTAGTATGTATGTCGCAAACGGAATATCATTTTTCTGAAGAGTAAAAATAAATTCAAAATTTGGTATCACATAAATGAATATCATTCCAATTGATAAAAAAAGAGATAGAATTAATATCAGAGGATACCTCATCGCATCTTTTAGTTTTTCCTTGCTTCTGATATCTTCACCTAATATTTCTACTAAAGAATGAATCGATTCTTTTAAATTTCCATTTTCAAAGCCAAGTTTTAAAAACAATATACTAATCTCTCCTAAATATTTTTTATATTTCGCAAGGGCTTTATCTACTGGAATTGATGAGGAAAGGGATTGTTGAATAATTTTCAAAACTTCCTCTATATTTTTCACCTGTTCTGATTCTAGCAATAAATCTATTGACTGACTAAAAGTTAAATTTGCACCTAACATTATGTTTAATTGTGCAAAAAATTCATAAACATCTTTTTTGGAATCTTTATATGCTGTAATATCAATATAATAAAAATCTTTAATCTCTTTAATTTTTATTATATTGGTAGGAAAAGTATCAAGTTTTTGTAGGGAATTTATACTACTTGCTTCTAAAACTATTTGTTTTAACTTTCTTTCCTTTTGATATGTTATTTTATACTTCATCGTAGTTATTACACTTTACTATAAAATTCTTCCAAAGTTGTATTTCCATTATCAACCAACCTCATCGCATTTTCTTTTAATGTTGTAAATTCTATTTTTTTTGCATACTCTAGTATTTCATTAATTGGCTTACTGCTTGATATCATACTAGCAATAGTGTCATCGATTTCTAATACTTCAGAAACTATTTTTCTATTTTTGTAACCTACATAGTTACAACTCGAGCATCCTATAACATTATTTTTGGATAAAACGGTATCTTTTTCTTTACACTCTAAGCAAAGTACTCTTAATAATCTTTGAGATAAAACCATTTTTAATGTACTAGAAATTAAATAGGGTTCAGCTTTTAAATCCAAAAGTCTTGTTATTGTTTCCATCGCACTATTTGTATGTAGTGTTGCAATTACTAGGTGACCAGTTAAAGATGCCTGTATTGCTATTTGTAAAGATGCAGTATCACGAATTTCCCCAATAAGCAAGATATCTGGATCTTGTCTTAGAATATTCTTTAATACACTTTTATAATTTAACTCAATCTCCTCATTTATATTAACTTGCATTACTCCATCCAATTTATATTCTACAGGATCTTCAATTGTAATTATTTTTTTATTTTCAGTATTAAGAAAATTAATCATCGAATATAAACTTGTTGTTTTTCCACTACCAGTTGGTCCCGTAACTAAAACTAGCCCTTGATTTAATTGTAGTGTTTTTTTTATTGTTAGTAACGTATTTTCCTCAAACCCTATTTTATTTATATCTTTTTGAATATTACCGTTATTTAAAATTCTAAGAACTATGGATTCTCCATGAATGGTAGGTATTGTTGAGATTCGCATATCATAAGTAATATTATCTATTTCTCTAGAAAACCTACCATTTAGGGGTATTCTTCTTTGCGATATATCAAGATTTCCAAAATATTTTATAATGCTACTAACCAAAGGAAAAAGATGTATACCAAAACGAAATATTTGATTTAGTTCTCCATCTATTCTTAGTCTAATTACAATACTAGTATTCATAGATTCAAAATGAATGTCACTGACATTATTTTTGATGCTAAAAGAAAACAGTTTATCCATAAAATCAATTATATATGAATTTTCATCATTCATATCAGAAACAGATAATGCTTCTTTAGCTAAAGTATATAAAGATTCTTTAAATTCTAAATATTGTAATTCTGCATTCATATCATTATTATGAACATTTATAAATTGAATAGGTTTATTAAAAAATGGTAACAACTGATCAATATCTTGTTCTTTACTAGATGTGGCAATCAAGATACTTAACTCCTGACTTTTCAATGGTAATATTTTGTACTTTCGTAATATCTTCTTATCAATATTTAATGACAAAGAGTAATCAATATTATATTCTAATAACTTATTCATAATTTATACTTTGCGTTATTTTATTATTATTTATAGTATTTAATAAATCAACCTTATTCTTTCTAATTTTAAGAACTTTATATTGATTTATCATATCACCCTTAACATACCATTTATTATTAACTAATATTTCAAAATCGACAATAGCACTAATCTTTATAGAAGGTGGAGGTATTACTTTCTTCATCTTTTCATAATAAAAAGGATTTCCAAGTTTTTCTATTCTGCTATATTCTTGATGCAGACTAAAAAATTTCTTTTTACCTAATCGAAGAAACACTACTATAGTGTTATCAATTTTTTGCATATCAAATTGTATGATTTTAAGATTTTGAGAGACTTTCAACAAGAAGTTTATTATCTCTAGATAATCTCCTCTAAGTTTAATATCACATACATTTTGAGATATTTTTATCTCCTCCAAAAAGATTTGAAAATCTTTAGTATTTCTATTAATATAAGTAACTAACTCTAAATCCGATAATCTTTTACTTTCTATTTTATTATTTGTATTATCTCTATTTATTACAGTTTTTTGAGCTATATTTGGATAAATAAGTTTAAGAAAATCTTTATAGTAGATAAATATTAAACTGTAAATCATTATCACTATAAGATATAGTAATACAATATCTTTATTTGTTAAGTTTTCAAAATTCTCTTTAATATTCAAAGGATATATCCATTGTATAAATATTTTTTATTTCACTAAATATGAGTGACTTTAAATGTATATTCTTCTTGTATCTCTTTACAAATTCTAATAAATTTGATTTTTCTTTATGAGAAAGTGTAGTTTTAATTTTATTCTTAGAGTAAACTACTTTTTCTATTTGTATCTTTTTTACTTTTAGATACTCGAAAAGTTCTATAGTTTGAATAATAATATTTTTACTTGTAATTGTTTTATTCTCAATCTCTTTTACAATTGGTTGTTTTACGATTGCTATATTATTAACATTTATATAATCCACATATATAGATATAAAACAAATAAATAATGAACTAATTATAAAAACAATAAAAAAATAGAAAGACTTTTTAGGATATAAAGCATATGAGCCAGTTACTTCAATCATACTACTTTTTTCTATTGATTTCTCAAAATCTTCTTCAGAGACTTCTATGATCTTAAATTCTTTAATTTTATAAATTTGCTGAAGATATAATGATATTTCTTCTTTATCAAGCTTTTTTACTTTCTTCAAAATCAATAATCTATTGTGCTTAGTCACCATTAGATAATTTTTAACTAAAAGTACGTTTATATCATCATAATTACTATTATTAGAATATTGATTTATTAAGAAAAATGGCTCTAAAAAAGTCTTACTTGATAATTTTTCATAAAATATAATTTCATAAGTAAAAGTTTTAGAGTGATAATAGTAATGATAATAGTAATATTTTGTAATAATAAAATCACTGTTTATTATCGCTGTTCTTATGAAATTATGTAGGTTTTTTTCTTCTATTTTTTCAGTAACTTTGACACTTAGTGTTGATATATCATCTACTGTTAAAATTTTCATTTTAAAATATAATCTCTTAAACTATACATATAATTCCTTCTATTTTTATTCACAGAATTATTATAGTAAAAGAAAATCACATTTCTTGTCACTTTTTTAAAATTTATTTTTTAGTCGAAGTTATATCCCATCTCGCTTAAAGAGTTTTTATTTTTAGTCCAACCCTTTTTTACTGAAACAAAAAGCTCTAAATAAACTTTCTTTTGAGTAAGTCTTTCGATTTTCTTTCTTGCATTGTATCCTATTCTTTTAATAGCAACCGCACCTTTACCAATAATCATACCTTTTTGAGTAGATTTTTCCACAACTATAGTAGCCTTAATTACATCTACATTATCTTTCTCTTCAACTCTGTCGATAATTACATCTGCTTCATAAGGAATCTCATCACTGATATTATCAAAAATAGACTCTCTAATAAATTCTCTATAGATTTCTCTTAAATGTGAAGTTGTCATAATTTCTGTATCAAATAATGGTGGTGATTCTGGAAGATGTTTTACAATTGCATCTAAAATATCTTTCTCTTTTGTTCCTTTTTTAATTGATACGGGAATAAGTGATTCATATTTATCATCAAATTGTTGATACTCTTCAATTTTATCAAAAACTTCCGCTTCCGTTACAAAATCTGTTTTTGTCAAAAGAAGTATATGTTTTGTATTTTTTTTATTATTTGTTAAAAAATCTTCATAATGTTTTACTTTGTCTGTAACAGGTGCTAGATATAATATAAGATCACAGTCACCTATAGCTTTTAATGCTTCTTCTAACATAAACTGGTTTATAAGTTTTTCATTTTCATGAATACCAGGGGTGTCTATAAATACTATTTGGTCATCTTCATTCATCACAATTACATTTGATCTTTTTCTTGTAGCATTAGCTTTATGAGAAACCATTGTAATTTTTTCGCCAACTAACCAGTTAAGTAAAGAACTCTTCCCTGCATTAGGTCGTCCTACTGTTGCTACGAATCCACATTTTGTATTTGTCAAATTTTTTCCTTTTTTATCTTACTTTGCAGTAATTGTTCTATCTTCCATATTTAAATACCGAAATAGGTATCCAGCTTCTCTTGGTGTCCACTTAATCTCTTTTTTTAATTCTTCTAAACTTTGCTCTTTATTTACACCTAAATCATATCGATATACTATATCGAATACTTTTATATGCAATTGCTGTCTTGTAGCACCCATAATAAAGCTAGGAATCAGTTCATCAATTTTAGGTATTAAAAATACTCTCTCTTCTTTGATGTATCTTAACATGATACCTATTTGATAAGAGTGATATTCACTGACTTTTAATTGATCAAGAGTTTTATTTTTATAATCTAAAGATTTAAAAGTAGCAACCTCTTTTTCAATCATATTTTTAATATCTTCAATATCTAAATTCATTAAAGCTTTAGGTAAAGATATATCTTCAATCGACATAGCTTCTGGATCAAAAGTTCTTTTTTTTAATCTTGGAGCGAGCTTTACAACTTTATTAATTAATTGTTCCATAAAAGACATCTCTTCCCTTTAAATACTTTGAAATATATATTATTATACAATACTTTTAATGAAAGATAATATATTTGAAAAACCAATAAAAAAACAATTTGAATTTGACGAAGATGTTGCATCAGTTTTTGATGATATGCTATCTCGTTCTGTTCCCCATTATGATGATATGTTAAATCTCACTACATCATTTGCACTCAAATATACTAAAGAAAATAGTAGAATCTATGACTTAGGTTGTTCAACTGCTACTACACTAATAAATATAGCAAAAAATTCCAATGCTAACTTAGACTTAATTGGTATTGATACCTCTAGTGCTATGTTAGATAGAGCAAAACATAAAGCTAATGCCTACGGTATTAATATTAATTTTATTGAAGATGATATTTTTAATATAGACTTTAAAACATCCAGCGTAATTATATCAAACTACACTCTACAATTTATAAGACCACTTCAAAGGGAAAAACTAATCAAAAAGATTTATGATTCTTTAGAAGTAGGTTCTGTTTTTATATTTAGTGAAAAAGTTATTACTGATAATAAAATACTTAATAAACAGTTTATAGATGAATATTATGACTTTAAAAAAACTCAAGGATATAGTGAATTTGAGATCTCACAAAAAAGAGAAGCATTAGAAAATGTTCTCATTCCTTATAGTTATGAAGAAAATCAAAAAATGATTTTAGATGCTGGGTTTACAAATTTTGACTGTTTATTTAAATGGATAAATTTTGCTACTTTTATAGCTATAAAATAGAATTATTTATCTTTATTATAAATAATATTACCTTGAATCATTGTACAATATTTAGAAAAAAGTATTACAGTATACCCACTGTTAATAATCTTAATATTTACAAGACTATCACCATTTAACCCATCATCATTTGCTTTTTTTATCGTCTTAGTAATAAGACTATTTTTATTCTCATTAGATAAGTTAAAAGGACCTAATCCATAAAAACAGTATTCATTTTCATAATATTGAGTATCACTTAAAAGCAAATTTTTTGTTCCATAAAGTGAATTTTCAGAAAAAGTACATCCCGACAATAGTAAAACAAAAGGGATAAAAAAGAATTTAGTCAAGAGATTTTCTCATGTTTATAGCAACATTATAAGCACTACTCCATGCCCAGTGAAGATTATATCCACCACAATCACCATCTATATCAAGAACTTCACCTATAAAAAATAAGTTTTTTTGATATTTTGATTCCATATTTTCCAAATTTATTTCACTTAACTCTATCCCCCCTGCACACACTTCACAGGTTTCAAAACCTTTAGTATCAACAATATTAAATTCTAGTTTTTTAATTGTAGTCACAATTTTACTAATATCTTTTGCTGATAAAAATTTGGCATACTTGATATTTGATGATATATTAGCATTTAGTATTATGAACTTTGCAAGCTTTTTATTCATTATGCCATCAAGCCAAATATTTAGTTCTTTATCTTGTAAATTTTTTACTCTTTTGTTAAGTAAATCAATGAGTTTTTCATGTGAAAAGTCAGGCATTGTATCCACAACAACTTTTACACTTTTATTTGTTTGTAATTTTTTAGATACCTGCCTACTTATATCTAATACTAAAGAGCCAGAAATTCCATACTTAGTAAATAAAAAATCCCCTCTTTTTTTATCAATAACTGCTTCAATTTTAACACCGCTTGCAACATCAAGATTTTTATCACTGCTTACAAGTTGTACTAACGATGGAACAGGTTCTATAATTTTATGTTTAAATTTTTTAGCAAATTGGTATCCACTTTCACTACTACCTAGTTTGGGCATAGCAATACTTCCCGATGCTATTATCAACTTATCAAATTTTTTATTCTGATTTAATTTAAATTGATTTTTTTCATATACAATATCCGTTATTTCACTGTTTAACTCAATTTTTGTGCCATTTTTTAAAGACTCATATTCTAATACATCGACCACTGTTGAAGATGTTAAAGACAAAGGATATACTCTACCATTCTGACCCAATTTAAATTCTATTCCTAGTCTATTGAAAAGTTCTTTACAATAAGAATAACTGAAATCTTGAATATGATTTTTTATTAATGAAATATTTGAATTTGAATAGAAATTTGAGAGAGAAATTTTTTGATTTGTTATATTACACCTACCATTTCCAGTAGCCAGTAATTTTTTACCCACTTTATTGTTTTTCTCAAATATGGTTACTTCAAAATCTTTCGAAGATAACAATATCGAAGTTAATAATCCAGATGCACCTGCACCGATAATAGCAATTTTTGTTTTTTTAATCATTAAACTATTTTATTGTAAATGAAGTACTATACTCATCCCCAGCATCAATAACTTTAAAATTCCAAATACCCTTGGTTCTACCATTTACATATCTATAGTCATATATAGAACCATGAAAAGCTGGAATAATCATCTCTCTTGTACGAGTTACAGTACCATCAGGCTCTATCCATTTTACTGTTATATTTTTTTCACTTGAACTTCTTTCATGTGAATATTTACAGATAATCGAGTTTTCATCTTCAAGTATTATACAATCAACTTTATTTTCTTCCGCATGTGCAAAAGTAAAAAATACTGTACATAGTAATACTAAGTATTTTGATTTCATAATGTTTCCTTAAATATATCTCTACTTATACTACAATTGTATCTATAATGAACTAACAAAATTATTAAATCCATATATTATCAATTAGCCTAGTAGTTCCAATTTTTACAGCGACTAAGACTATACTATTTTGAAGTTCTACTGTCTCTAAACTTTTAAATTTTCTATTAGTAATATTAATATATTCAATCTCTATCATCTCAGATAATAAAATCATTTTCATCTGTTTTACAATATTATTTACATTAAATTCATTTTTACCAATAAGTTTTGCTGCTAATTTTATAGACTCTGATATTTTTAAAGATTCTACTCTCTGCTCTTTTGATAAATATACATTTCTACTACTATATGCTAATCCATCAGGTTCTCTCACGATATCGCAAGCTATAATATTTATATCTAGATATAAATTTTCAACCATTTGGTTTATAAGGGATAACTGTTGTGCATCTTTTTTACCAAAATACGCATTTGTAGGTTTAACAATATTAAATAATTTCAATACTATTTGTAAAACACCATCAAAATGACAAGGTCTTTTTTCACCTTCTAAACCAAAACTATTTAATTTAGGAGCCTTCACTAAAACTTCATCATCACCATACATAGTATTAATATTTGGCATAAATAAATAATCAACTTCACAAAATTCGCAAATCTTTTTATCTGCTTCATCTTTTCTTGGATACTTATCCAAGTCTTCTCCTACCAAAAATTGAGTAGGATTTACAAAAATAGAAACAACAACAATCTCATTTTCTTCTCTAGCTTTTTTAATTAAAGATATGTGCCCATCATGTAAAGAACCCATGGTAGGAACAAACCCAATTGTCAAACCATTATTTTTTAATTCATTTTTTAATTCATTTATATTATTTATTATTGTCATTTTATATTATTTATCTGATTTAGTAAAACTATGCTTTTATATCCAGTAAGGTTCTAGATACTGAATTTTGGGTAGAGATAACTTCTGCATTAGCATTATAAGCAATTGGAATTTCTATTTGCTTAACCATTGACTGAACTATATCCGTATCATTTGTATTGATTTCTTTATTCTTTTCTTCTGATGATAGTTCTTTTTTATTTTCGCTACTTGTTTCACTATTATTACGATTTAATTTTGCAAGAGCATTTGCACTTTCTTCTAATTTCTTTTCAAGTTGAATCATAGAATTTAAATTATTACTAACTTGCATTATCATTTCCTTTTAATTCTAATAATATTTTATTTAAATTTGACTGTGTTGCAATAGCACCATCTGCTCCACTTAAATTACTTGGTCCAGATGCAGCTTTTTGTAACATATCTAGTTTAAAAGCGGCCGCCTTAGGATCATCAGGGATAGAAGTTTCTAATCTAACACTTCCACCAACTGCATACATTTTTCCGTCTGGTCCCTCTTGATAATTATATGAAATAGGTGTAGTAGTATGACCAATACTAGCATGTGCTTGTTCATGAGTTCTAATCTCAGCATCTTTATTTCGAAACTTTTCTAAAACTCTAGAAAAATCTTGTTCATCGTAATTTTTATTTAAAGAGTTTGTCTCTATATAATCTTTCTTACGAATAGATTCTATTTCATCTTTTTTCTCAAGCTTGTTTAATTGCTCATATTTTGAGGATAATTTTGCATATAACTGTGTTACTGAAATATTATCATACTGTTCTGTTATTACATCCATAACTATCTCCTTTTGATTATTATACTATAATTTAATTAACAAATCAAAATTATTAAATTTCTTTTTACAATTAATTGAATGATTTTAATAACTCTTCATATATTATATAACTTAGTTTTAATTGATAATTAGATATAATTCCGATTATTTTAAGCTTAAGGATTAATATGACATCTACATTATTAATAGTACAATTTATTTTAGCAATTTTAATTACAATTGCAATTTTACTACAAAAAAGTTCTAGTATGGGACTTGGAGCATATAGCGGTAGTAATGATTCAATGTTTGGGGCAAAAGGGCCAGCTAATTTTCTTACAAAATTAACATTCGCTCTAGGAATACTAATTGTTTTAAATACATTATATTTAGGGTACTTATACAATCAAGAAAACTCAAAAAGTATTGTGGATAATATTGAAATTAATTCAATGATTCCAAGTGTACCTGCAAATGCAATACCAGTGAATAGTGCACCTTCAGCACCTACTAAATAATTAACTAATAGAAATGAAATATTTATTTCTATTAGTAATATCTACTTCATACATATTTGCTAATGCACATATATTTGTATATCATAGGTTTGCTGATGATAGATACAAGAGTGCGAACACTACAATAAAAGAATTAACTAAACAATTCGATTATTTTAAACAAAATAATTATGAAGTTGTACCTCTTTCAAAAATTTTGGATAAATTAGAAAAAAAAGAGGAAATTCCAAATAAATGGATTGCCCTTACAATTGATGATGCGTATAAAAGTTTTTATGAGCATGGATTAGAAATATTTAAAAAATACAACTACCCATTCAGCTTGTATGTATATGTACAAGCTACTGAAAAACATTTTGGTGACTATATGAATTGGGAACAAATCAAAGAAACATCAAAATTTGGGGAAATTGGGCTTCACTCATATTCTCATCCAAGACTACAGAATCTTTCTAAAGATGAAATAATTAATGATACAAAAAAAGCTTATGATATTTTTGTTAAAAATACTGGTATAAAACCTACAACATATGCTTATCCTTATGGTGAATTTAACCAAACAGTAAAATCAATTCTGAAAGAAAATTTTCCATTTAGATCAATTTTAAATCAAAATACTGGTTCAGTAAATATTAAGACTGATATTTATGATATTCCGCGAATTGCCCTTGTAGGAGAAGTTAATATTAATCATAAATTGCGATACAAAACATTTGATGCACAATGGATTGAACCAAAAGTATTTCCAGAAGATGGAATTTTAAAAAGAATACACGTTAAAGTAGATAAAAAATACAAAAATTTAAAACTTTACATCACAAGTGAAGGGTGGCAAGATGTTCAAGTTGTTGATGGTATAGTTGATCTAAAATTAAATACATATCTAAAAAGAGCTCGAACTAGAGTTATGATTGGACCAAGTGTATTTACAATATCAAATAATATTATAAATAAAGTCAAAATTAAAAAGGGGAAATAAAATGATTAACGAAAATTATGAAGAAACAAAAGTAAGTATGGACAAGTCTTTAGAGGCTTTAAAGAGAGATTATATGACACTAAGAACAGGTAAAGTACAACCAAGTATCCTAGATAATATCACTGTTGATTACTATGGAACACAAACAGCTCTTGCTCAAGTTGCATCTATCCTAGTTCCTGATGCTACAACAATTAATATCTCACCTTGGGAAAAACACTTAGTTGGAGAAATTGAAAAAGCTATCAGTGCTGCAAATATTGGAGTAAATCCAAATAATAATGGGGAGTCAGTTCAACTATTCTTTCCACCAATGACACAAGATCAAAGAAAAGAAAGTGTAAAAGGTGCAAAAGTCATGACTGATAATGCAAAAGTTGCTATTAGAAATATCAGAAAAACTGCAAATGACAAAATAAAAAAACTTTTAAAAGATAAAGAAATTAATGAAGATGAGTCTAAAAGAGCACAAGATGAAATTCAAAAAATTACTGATTCATATGTATTAAAAGCTGATGGACTTTTTAAAGATAAAGATATTGAAATCATGAAGATATAATGATGAATGTAGAACAAATTTATAAAGACTCAAGTGCCTTACTTGAAGGGCATTTTAAATTAAGTAGTGGTAATCACTCACAATTTTATTTACAAAGTGCAAAAGTTTTAGAAGATCCAAAAACAGCTAAGACATTAGCTGTTGCATTGGCAGAGCAAATTAAAAAATCAGGGATTAAAGTAGATGCAGTTTGTTCTCCTGCTTTAGGTGGATTAATTGCAGGTTTTGCATTAGCAACTGCACTTGATGTAAGATTTATATTTGCGGAAAGAGTTGATGGAGAAATGACTATTAGAAGAGGTTTTGAAGTAGCAAAAGGTGAAAACTATGTTATTTGTGAAGATATCATTACTACAGGTGGATCAGCTTTAGAAGCTGCAAAACAAGTTGAAGCTGATGGAGGTAATATTGTTGCTTACGCTGCTCTTGCTAACCGTGGTTTTTGTTCTCGAGTCGGTAGTGATTTAGATCATAAAGATAATTGTAAATTACCTCTTGACAAACCATTATTTGCATTAGAAGACTTTACATTTGAGATGTATTCTCCAGAAAACTGTCCTTTATGTAAAGATGGTTCGGAAGCTTACAAGCCTGGCAGTAGAGGTAACTAAATATTATTTAAATAGAAGTTTAAATACTTCTATTTAAACTTTCCACCTTCCCAATACTCATTAGATAATCCAATCTTTTTATCCTCAGCATCCTTACCAGTAATATTTATAAATGATGCTTTATATCCATTTTCTCCACCTGCGGATTTAATTTGATATCTCTCTTTACCAGGAGTTTGATTAGAATAAAAGTAAGCCGCAGCAGATACTACTAAAACTATTATAATTATTGTTAAAAAGTTTGATTTTTTTTCTTGTTTCTTTACCATATAATATCCTTGTATTTTATAATTTTGCTACAAGTGACATAAGTTCAATTAGATGCAACTCAGCCATCTTCTGTGAAGATCTGTAGCTTTCCGTCCTTACCTCACGGTAAGTTTGGCTATTGTACTGTTATATTTTTATATATTAACCGTTAAATTTTACGATGGCAGAGCCCCATGTAGCTCCTCCACCGAATGCATCTAGAAGCATTGTTTTACCATTAGTTAATCTTCCATCTTCAAAGCAATCATTCATTGCCATAGGGATAGATGCGGCAGATGTATTTCCATATTTCTCAACAGTTAATACCTTTTGACTATCTGTAAGATTTAATGCCTTACCAACAGCCTTAATAATTCTAATATTAGCTTGATGTGGAATAAATAGGTCAATATCTTCATTAACATAGTTATTTTTAGCCATTATCTTTTCCACATCAGATGTAAGAGTTTTAACAGCTATTTTAAAAGTTTCATTCCCTTTCATGTGCATGAACTTATCATCAGGACTTCCAACACCTGGAATGTATAAAATATCTTTTAAGTTACCATCAGCACTACAGTTAACATCAATAATTGACTTTTCTTTATCATCTGTAGTAGAGATTATAGCTGCACCTGCACCATCTCCAAATAACATACAAATATTTCTATCAGTATAGTCCATCACATTACTAGCTTTTTCAGCACCAACTATAAGAACATTCTTTTTCATACCAGATTCAATAAATGCTTTAGCAACACTAAGAGCATAAACAAAACCAGTACAAGCAGCACTAATATCAAATGCCATTACATCTTTAATACCAAGTTTTTCTGATATTAAACATGCAGTTGAAGGCATTGCACTAAAATCTGGACTTAAAGTTGCACAAATAACTAAATCAATATCAGCAGCCTTAATACCAGCTCTTTGTATTGCTATTTCTGAAGCTTTAGCACCTAAATCACTTGTATTTTCATTTTCTGCAGCAACAAGTCGTTCTTTAATACCTGTTCTTTTAAAAATCCACTCATCAGTAGTATCAATTTTATCTTCAAACCATTTGTTTGTTCTAACTTCTGCTGGCTTATAAGCGCCAATAGATTTAAATGAAGCATACATAATTTAGTCCTTAAATTGTTTTAATCTGTCTTCTATATCTTGATTTAAGTTTGAATCAGCAGCGGCAATTGCTTGGAAAATAGCATTTTGTATTGCTTTTGCATTTGATTTTCCATGTGCAATAATTACTGGTGCTTTTACTCCAATAAGTGGTGCACCACCATATTCAGCATAATCAACTTTTAATTTTAAGTTTTTAAATACTTTTCGCATAAGAACAGCACCAGTAATAGAAACTAATGATCTTCTTAAATTATCTTTAATAATTTTACCAATAGTATCAGCTACACCTTCAGCAGTTTTTAGCATGATATTTCCAATAAAACCATCACATGTTACAACATCAACACTTCCATTAAAAATATCATTTCCTTCAACATTTCCTACAAAGTTAGGTACATTTTCTAAAAGTTTAAAAGCTTCTTTCGAAACTTCATTTCCCTTAGATTCTTCTTCCCCATTGCTAAGTAATCCTGTCATTGGATTTTCTATTCCTAAGACATCTTCAGCATAAACTTGCCCCATAATTGCAAATTCTCTTAAATTTTTTGCATCACAATCAACATTTGCTCCAACATCTAATACTAAAGTATTTCCGTTAACTGTTGGTAACAACGTCGCAATTGCAGGTCTGCTTACACCTTTAATTCTTCCTATTCTGAGTGTTGCTAAACTCATAGAAGCACCACTATGTCCGGCACTTACAAAAGCATCTGCTTCACCTGTTTTAACAAGTTCAATTGCCTGGTATGCAGTACTTTCTTTTCTTTTAAGGGCATCTGTTGCACTATCATGCATACTTATTACATCATCTGCTTGATGTATAATAATTCGGTTATCAAATTTTTGAGGAATTAAAGGTAAAAGCTCATCCTTTTTACCAACTAGTATAGCTGTAAAATATCTGTTCTTTTTCAGTGCTGAAATAACACCTTCAACAATAGGTTCGCAACCGTTGTCGCCACCCATTGCATCTATAGCTACTTTAAGCATTACGCTTTATATTCGCCTGTTGTAGGGTTTACATTGTGAGGCATTTTCCATGTCCCATCTGTATCTTTAATTGGTCTTTTTAATGTAATTTTGTAGTGTGTTCTTCTTTTTGCACTTCTTGAGTGACTCACTCTTCTCTTTGGTACTGCCATTTCTTATCCTTAATATTCTATTTCGACTAAATTGTCGTTTGTTTTACAGTTATCACATACATGATACTCTGACTTTAGTGATTCTAATTCACTATGTAACACCTCATTGAAATCTAAAATATGATCTTCAACTTCGATAATTACTAATTCTTCATCATTGTTTTCTGAAGAATATATACCATCACTAAGCAAGAAATTAATATCTAAATTCACAGGTATGTCAAACGTTATACCACATTTACAGCAGTCAACATCACAATTTCCAGTTAATTTTGAATCAATTTTTGCAAGTTTTGATGATATTTTACTAAAAGTACCTAAAAACTTAACTGAATTTGAAAATATTTCAAATTCAGTATCTTGTAAAGGTATTTTTCGAAATTCAATTTTCATTGATTATCTAACTATGACTAGTTATTAACAAATATCTTTTTGTGCAAAAAAGAAGTTGATTTCATTTGCTGCATTTTCAAGAGAATCACTTCCATGAACTGCATTTGCATCAATAGATTCAGCAAAATCAGCTCTTATTGTTCCAGCTTCAGCTTCTTTTGGATTAGTTGCACCCATAAGATCTCTATTTTTAGCCATTGCGTTATCTCCCTCAAGTACAGTTACTACAACTGGTCCTGAAATCATAAACTCAACTAATTCACCATAAAATGGTCTCTCAGCATGTACAGCGTAAAATGCTTCTGCATCTGCTTGGCTTAATTGTATTTTTTTTGTTGCAGCTATTCTTAATCCAGCTGTTTCAAATCTGTCTAATATCTTACCTACTACGTTTTTAGCTACTGCGTCTGGCTTGATGATTGATAATGTTTGTTCCATTATATGCTCCTGTTATTTATTAAAGTGGCGCATTATAGCTTAATAATAAAAAAAAGGCAAGAGATTTAACTCTTGCCTTTTTTTAAAATATTTAAATTAAATTAATTTATATTTAGTCTTCTACACAAGGCTCGCCATCAGCCCCTCTATTTGCATTTCTTGGTTGGTTTGGTGCAACACTAGAATCATCCCAAACAATACAACCTTCTGTTGGACATGCATCAGCACATGCCGGTGCATCATTATCACCTACACACTCTGTACAAGTTTCAGGATTTACGTAATAAATATCCTCACCTGTTGGATTTTCGTCATTATCTACTATTGATTCTGTTGGACACTCATCTAAACAAGCATCACAAGATATACATGTATCTGTAATTATTACTGCCATTTTAATTCTCCTAATATATTTTATTTACTTTATCATACTATCAATAAAAGACACTTTAAATAAATATCTTTATATTTCTAATTAAAGCTTTAGCGAGATTGACCATTACCATAAATTTTAAACTTATATGTAGTCAATCCCTCTATGCCCATTGGTCCTCTTGCATGAAGTTTGTTTGTACTTATACCAACTTCTGCACCAAAGCCAAATGCACCACCATCAGTAAATCTTGTACTCGCATTTACGTATACACTTGAAGCATCTATACTATTTAAAAACTTTTCAGAAGTAGTAATGTTTTCACTTAATATTGATTCTGAATGACCTGAACCATACTCAGTAATATGAGATATTGCTCCATCTACACCATCAACTACTTTTATATTTAAAATATTTGCTAAATATTCAGTATGATAATCCTCATCTGTAGCATTTTCCACAGAAATAATTTTTTGTGTTTTATCACATCCTTTGATTAATGTACCTTCAGCATCAAATGCCTCTTTTATTTTTGGTAATATACCATCAGAAATAACTTTGTCAACAAGTAATGTTTCCATTGAGTTACATACACCTGGTCTTTGACACTTTGCATTTATTGCAATTCTTATTACATTATCCATATTGGCATCTTTATCTATATAAATATGACATTGCCCTTTATCATGTTTTATTACAGGTACACTAGAATTAGTAGATATATATTTTATTAATGCTTCACCACCACGAGGAACAATTAAATCTACATATTTATCCATTTTAATTAACTTCGATACTCCTTCTCTAGTCGCATCTGGTAATAATGAAATAATCTCTTGAGGTAAGTTATTTGAAATAAGAACTTCTCTTAAGTATTTTGCAATAATTTCATTTGAATATTGTGCTTCTTTACCACCTTTTAATACACACACATTGCCACTCTTAAAACAAAGAGCTGCTGTGTCACTTGTCACATTAGGACGACTTTCATAGATTATACCTATTACTCCAATTGGTACAGACACTTTCTCTATTTTTAAATCATCGTCAGTGATCCATCCATCAAGAATTTTTCCTGTTGGTTCTTTAAGTCCAGCTATCTCTTCAATTGCAACTGCCATTGCATCAATTCTTTGGCTGTCTAGAAGTAATCTATCTTTTAATGCACTTGATAAATTATTTTTATCTGCATTAATCATATCTTTTTTATTTTCTTCTATTATCGATTTATCATTTTTTCTTAAAACATCTGCCATCTGAAAAAGTATTTTATTTTTTTCTTTTCCAGAAATTTGAGATACTATTCTACTTGATTGTTTTGCTTTTATTAAAAATTCTACCATATTTATTCCTATTTTTGTGTTACCATATATGCATCTTCTATTGCATTAATACAACTATTTCTTACATTTCCACGTTCTAGTGCAGCATAACCTGCAGCAGTTGTACCACCAGGACTCATTACTCCGTCTTTTAAAATTGCAGGATGTATTGTCTGGATCAAGTCACCAAATCCACTAAATAATCCATTAGTTACTTCTATTGCATCTGTTCTTTTCATCCCTTGCTTAACAGCGCCATCACATAATGCTTCATGAATTAATGCTAAATATGCGGGACCACTTCCAGCAACAGCAGTAGCAATATCTACTTCTTTTTCACTACTTAACCATACAGTTTTACCAATTGCTTTAAATAACTCTTCTGCTTCTTTACGTAAAGTTCCATCTCCTGTCATTGTAGTCATTGATTTACCAACGCTAGCAGCTAAGTTAGGCATCACACGTACAATTGACTTTGCTTTTATATTTTCTTTTAATGAAGAGATACTTGCCCCTGCAAGTACAGAATACAACTCATCAGCAACTCCCTTTAATCTTAAACCTACTTCTTGTAAATTAGCTGGTTTTACACATAAAATAACTTTTTTATCTGTCATATCAAAATCTTCGTAAATCTCTTTTTTGATTTTAACACCAAGGTTCTTTTCAAATTTTTCTAGTTTTTCTATCTGTCTTCCAACAACCTCAATATCAAAGATATCTTTTAGTCCTTGAGCAATAGACAACGCCATATTCCCATTACCTATAAATGTAATTGTTTCTTTCATAATTTTTCCTATTAATTTATTATATAAAAAAAGGGCAACTTTGAAGTTGCCCTTTGAAGTACCTTACTTAATAGAGTCTGCAAACTCTTTAAATATATATTTACTTTCATGAGGACCGGGACTAGCTTCGGGATGATGTTGTACTGAAAATATCGGTTTATTTTTGTACTTAACCCCTTCAATAGTATTATCAAATAAGTTAATATGTGTTAATTCTGCTATTTCTTCAATAGAATCAGGAACATTATAATTATGATTCTGTGCTGTAATTTCAACTACATTTTTAGTATTTTTAACTGGATGATTTCCACCATGTTGTCCAAACTTTAATTTATATGTATCATGCCCATGTGCTATACTTAGCATTTGATGTCCTAAACAAATTGCGAACATTGGAATATCTTTATTAATTAATTTTTGGACTTCAATTTTTTCTTTACTTAATGTAAGAGGATCTCCTGGACCATTACTTAAAAATACTCCACCTATTTCACCCTCTTCGTATCTTTTAATTAGATCTTCACCATTAAAATCACTAGGAACAACTTCAACTTCTAAACCAGCTTCTACTAATTCATTTAAGATATTTCTTTTTACACCGAAATCAACCACTACAACTTTTTTATCACTCATAACTGCTTTATTATAATCCATAGTTGTCATATTCCAAGCACCATTTTTGTGAATGTAACTAGTCTTTGTACTTACTTGTTCAATATAATTAATATCTTCAATTCTAGGACTAGCATCTAACAAAAGTTTTAATTCATCAATATTATCAATTTCCGTTGATGCAATCATCATCATAGCACCGTTATCTCGTAACATTTTTGTTAAATATCTTGTATCAATATCACAAATCCCTAATGTATTATTTTCTTTAAGTAATTCAGCTAGGCTTTTTTCACCTCGAAAATTTGAATAGTTTTCATTATAAGAACGAACTAAAACACCTTTACAATGGGCTTGAGAACTTTCATTATCATTAGCATTTACACCAACATTGCCAATTTCTGGCATTGTAAATGTTACAAATTGCCCAGCATAACTTGGATCTGTAATAATTTCTTGATATCCTGTTAATGAAGTATTAAAAACCAACTCTCCAACCAAAGTACCTTCAGCACCAAATGATTTTGCAGTTAAATAAGTTCCATTTTCTAAATATATGTAAATTTCTTTCATCATTGTCCCTTTTATATTAAACCTTTTTTTATCAATTCTTCTTCATACAATCTATTAAAAACTAAATCATAATCTTCAGTACCTGGAATAAGTTTTCTTTTATAAGTTTTAATTTTTTCGTAAGCTAATGTATCTGCTTCATCATAACCTTTTATAAAACCACTTATTGATTCCGAAATAAGATTTTTAACTTGATTATCATTTACTGTAAAATGGATAAAATCCTCTTCATATAAATAATCCATAATTAAGTGAGCAATATTTGAAAATCTATCTTCAAAATTCAAATTCACACCAAAATCATTCGCCATTCTTTTTTTTGTCATCCAAAATAATTGTCTATAGTCAGCTTTGTAAAATTCAATATCTTCTTCTTGCTTCTCCAATAAGTCATCAACAGCATCATCTAATTCAATCTCTTTTTGGATATCTTCATTTAAAATTCTCTCACATTCCGAAGTGATGAAAGATTTTTCTTTTCTCACCTCTATAAAAGTAGAATTAACGATATCTTTTGTTATTTTTCTTGAGATATAAGGGCTATGTTGTTTTTTTAGTTTCATAATTTCGATTCCTTATTTTCTAATAATAGTATCTTCACGCTCTGGACTTGTTGAGATGATACCTACCTTTGTTTTTGTTAATTCTTCAATACGTTCAATATATTGTTTTGCAGTTTGTGGTAACTGATCATAGTCTCTACATCCTACAACGCTATCCCATCCTGCAATATCTTCATAAATAGGAATGATATTGTCCATATTTGAAGGTACGTAATTAATAACCTCGCCATTAACTTCATATGCAGTACAAATTTTAATCGTTTCAAAACCATCTAAAACATCTAATTTCATTAAAGATAACTGGTCACAACCATTAAGTCTACTTGCATGTTTAACAGCAACAGCATCAAACCAACCACATCTTCTACCACGTCCAGTTGTAGTACCAACTTCTTTTCCTACATCAGCCATAGTTTCACCAGCATCGGTAAAGTCTTCTGTTGGGAAAGGTCCATTTCCTACTCTTGTAGTATAAGCTTTTACAATTCCAGTAACCACACCAATATCACTTGGAGCAATACCAAGACCAGTACAAGCACCAGCACTCACTGTAGCACTTGAAGTTACATATGGATATGTACCATGATCAATATCAAGCATCGTACCTTGTGCACCTTCTAATAAAATCTTTTTATCTGCATCTATAGCATCCCACACAAGATTAGTTGTATTGGTAATAAACTTACCTAACTTTTCATTATATGTGGTCAATTCTGATAAAAGTTCTTTTTCATTTGGTACAGGTACGTTCATTGCATCGAAAATTACTTTATTTTCTGTAAAATAACTCATAATATTTTTACAAAGTTGTTCCGGATTTAATAACTCACCAGCTCTTTGTCCAATTCTATTAATTTTATCAGCATAAGCAGGTCCAATTCCTTTACCTGTAGTACCAATTGCATTATCACCTTTTAATTTCTCTTTAGCTTGATCAATTAAGCTATGATAAGGTAAATTTAAATGTGCTTTATCAGAGATAAATATTCTTCCTTCTAAGTTATCAAATTGTTCCATTTCTGTAATAATTGATTGAGGATTTAATACAACACCATTTCCTATTACATTTACTGCCTTAGGATTTAAAATACCTGAAGGAACTAAATGTAATGCATATCGAACACCATCTACCCAGATTGTATGCCCTGCATTGTGTCCACCTTGACTTCTACATACCATATCATACTCTTGAGCAAGTTTATCTACTATCTTACCTTTTCCTTCGTCACCCCATTGGATTCCTACGATTACATCTGCTTTACTCATGCCTTATCCTTCCATCACTTTTAATAAATTGTCTGTATATACTGCAAATCCAAGTGATTTAATACCATTACTCTTGTATCCACCACCTTTTGCTATTGTTAAATTATCATTTATAACTCTATAATATATATCATCATAATATTTCATAGCACTATAATAAATTGGTGAAATATTTACATTTTTATATTCAATATTTTTTGCAATACTTGCTAATTTTTGACATTCTTCTTCTAAACATTTAGGTAATATATCGATTATATTTTCTAAGTCTTCAACTGTACGAACACTAATAAGTTTACTCAACCACTCTAATTTTAAATCAAATAAAGCACCTATCTCACCATTTTTAAATAAATCAATACTAATATCATATTCTTTAGAAATTATCATAGGTATATTTATATTCGCAATTTGAACCAAAGACTCTATTTCTAATTTATTAAGTAATTCACAATTTAAATTAATCATATCACAAATATTATCATGACCAATCCATTCTGCTCCAATTTGATATGTTTCATTTGCAGGATACGTAAAAACTGGTTGTATATAAAACCATTTTTTATGTAAAGTTGCTCTACCTAATCTTTTAGAGATAATTCTTACCACATCAAGTGTACTATCAGCTCTTAAAGCTAAACTATTATTTACTTCATCACTTAATGTAATAAGTGATTTTTTATTATCAATACTTTGATGCCCAGAATAAGAAAAGTTAGGTGTTATAATCTCTTCAAAACCTTTCTCTTCTAAAAAATCGCTTGCACCATTTTCTAATACTCTTTTTAGCTTTGCTGTTTTACCAAAATAAAGTCTACTTCCTGTTGGTATTTCATGTTCATAAATCATAATTAGTTATTTATTTCCATGAAAATTTTATTTGCTGTTCCATCAAATGTTCTTATACCTAATTCATCTAATGCTTTTTCAACTGCATTTACAGCCCAAGAAGCTTCATAATCTGCAACTAACCCCATATGGTTTACTCTAAAAATTTTACCTTTTAAATGATCTTGACCACCAGCAATATTTAAATCAAATTTTTCTTTTAATACTTTTCTGATTGCATTAGAATCTTCTGTATAAATTGTAGTCATTGCATTAGCCGGATTATGAGGATACACTTCTAATCCAATAGCTTTAAATGCTTCTCTTGTTGCTTTTGCTCTTAGTGCAGTTTTTTCATATAAGTTATCAAATCCATTTTCTTTTAGTTTAGATAAAATACTACCTAATCCTATAATCAAAGTTGTTGCAGCTGTGTATGCTGTTGTATTTGTTTTTTGTTTTTTAATTTCAGATGATAAGTTAAAATAATAACCAGCCGATTTTTTTTCTATTTTAGATACTGCATCATTACTAAATCCAATCATAGATAAACCTGGTGGTAACATTAGAGCTTTTTGACTTCCAGTAATTATAGCATCGATATTTGTAGCATCTACTTTTTCTACACCTATAGCTGTAATTCCATCTGCAACAATTGTAATTCCAGGATTAATTGTTTTAACTGCTTTAGCAATCTCTTCAACTGGATGTCTTAATCCTCCAGCACTTTCACAAAGCTGAACAAAAATAGCATCTATTTCACTATCATTTTTAATTGTATTTAGAATCTCTTCAATACTTACAGGAGTATTCCATTCATGTTTAATTTCTGTATAGGGAATATTATGTGCATCACATATTTTCCCAAATCTTTCACCAAATTTTCCACTATTTACAGTTAAAGCTTTTTTGTGTGTTAAATTTGTAACGCACGCTTCCATAGCACCAGTTCCGCTAGATGCTAGCATAACTGCTTCAGGCATATCAAATAGCTCTAGTAGTAATTCTCTAGTTTCTTTAAATATATTTTCAAATTCAGGTGTTCTGTGGTGTAAAGTTTCACTGCTCATTGCAGTTCTTACAAATTCAGGTACGGCTGTAGGACC
>Ga0193963_1000197_pt1 | contig 31496 bp, 35 predicted proteins | sample FB_6_MG_FD_140359 | JGI IMG/M metagenome (GOLD analysis project Ga0193963, IMG submission 140359) | Microbial mat bacterial communities from the Broadkill River, Lewes, Delaware, United States - FB_6_MG | ecosystem: Environmental > Aquatic > Freshwater > River > Microbial mats | place: USA...
AGTGCATAAAAAACGGTGCTTCAATTAAGAAACACCGAAAAATTTATATAACTAAAATTTTAATTTAATTACCTGTCCTCTTGACAAGACTCAGTTCATAATCTTAAATCTAAGCGATTTTTTTATATATCTAAATGTTTTAAGTTCTTATAAATTGGTTTTAATTTCTTATATATTTTTTTATACCCTAAAGTATATATTTTTTGATATATTCTAACTTCATCAAATTCTGGTTTAAAAATTTGTGTATAATGTACCATTTCTTCAACAGCTTGTTTATAACTATCGTAAACGCCTAATCCTACAAAAGCAGAAACTGCTGCTCCTATTCCAGCTGTTTCATGAGTTTGGGTTCTTAATACTGGTCTGTTTAACATATTGGCAGTAATCTGACAAATTTCATCACTTTGAGCTCCGCCTCCAGTAATTGTAAGTGTTTTCATAGGTATTTTAGTTTTCTTTTCAATTCTTTCAATACTCTCTAGCAAAGCATAATTAATTCCTTCAATAATTGCCCTATAAATATGAATTCTAGTATGATTATCATCAAAACCAATTATTGCACCTTTTGCTTCTGGTCTTTTTAACGCTGGCCCCCAATAAGGTTGTAATAATAATCCTTCAGATCCAGGTGGTACTTCTTTTAGTCTTTTATTTAATAAACTTTCTGGCGTAACACCTAATGCTTTTGCTTCCATAACTTCCTTTTCTGCAAATTCACGATTAAACCAACTTAGCATCCAATATCCTCTAAATATTTGAACTTCAATATTATAATAATCATCCATAACTGAAGGATAAGGTGGAATAAATTTTGTCATTTCCAAATATTTTTTACTTTGAGTTTGAATTGTTACAGCTGTACCTAAAGAGATATTTCCAACTTCAGAGTCTAAACATCCAGAACCTATTGTATCGCAAGCCTTATCAGGTCCAGTTGCTAACACCTTTAAACCTTCTTTTATTCCTGTTTCCTCTGCTGCTTTTTTTGTTATATAACCTAAAACTTTTCCCGTCTCAACTAATTCAGGTAATTTTTCTCTTTCAATATTAAATAGCATATCTTTTATGCCACCCTTTTTATCCCAAGTTTTTTTCTTGAAATCATAAGGTACATGTCCAATTTGTGCAATTTGAGCATCTTTAAAATTCCCTGTTAACATATAGTATAAATAACCTGAAACAAAAACATATTTATATGTCTTTGCCCAAATATCCGGCTCATTTTCTTGAATCCAATGTGCTTTACATTGTTTTCTAAATTGTTCAAATGGATACTCAAGACCTGCTAATTTACCTAAAATTCTAGCTTTTAATTTCATTTCATCCTTACAATGTGCTTCTCTTTGATCCATCCATAATATAATTGGTCTTAACGGTTTACCTTCAAAATCCATCGGTAAAAATGAATTTCTAAAAATCGTAATCGTCATAGCTTCAATTTTGTTAAATGCATCTGGATTTATATTTTTCGCTTGTTTGCAAACATTACAAAAGGAATTCCACAAAACATCTGGATCCATTTCTGCATATCCCGCTTTTTCACGTTCCATAATAATAAGTTGTTCCCTAGCTTTTGCTAGTATTTGTCCTTTAGAATTCACAACCATAGCCCTAATACTTTGTGTTCCACAATCGATAGCTAAAACATTTTTTTTCATTACACACCTCATTGATTTAGTCTATAACTAACATTACTAATATATCTTTCAAATAATTGAGCTAATTTTTTAAACTCATATGCCTCAAAACTTGTAAATTTTCCTTCTCCTAATAATACGTTTTTCCCATCTTTAAAATTTTGAAGCACAAATTTATCTGCTCCATCAAGTAATTTACCAATTTCAATTATATCTTGTTTATCATGCAATTCTCTACATATAGTAGTTCTAAATTCATAATCAACACCAGATTTTTTTATTAAATCAATGCTTTCAACAATAGCATCTATATCTACATCCACTCCTGCAACTTTAGAATATTTATCTAAAGGAGCCTTAACGTCCATTGCTATATAATCTACAATATTCTGGTCTACTAATTTTTTAATAAATAATGGGTGGGTTCCATTTGTATCAATTTTTATTTTAAATCCAAATTCCTTTAACTTTTCCATTAATGTTATGCTTTCTTCATAAAGAGATATTTCTCCACCTGAAAAAACCACTCCATCTAAAAAATTTTTTTTCTTAATGCAATAATTAAAAATTTCACTTTCTGAAAACATTTTAGATTCTTTTTTACATAATAACTCACTATTATGACAATATGGACACCTAAAATTACATCCATCAACAAAAACAACTGCTGAAATAGTTTTAGGAAAATCTATAAAACTTGATTTAATAAATCCTGCATATCCCACCGTTAAACACCTCTACTTATTTTTAATTGAGTATTCTGGATCAAATGTCTTTCTCTCTTTAAATTCTTCCTTTTTACCATGATTCCATGATTGTACTGGCCTATGAAAACCAACAACTCTTGTCCAAACTTCTGTTTTTCTACCACAATCAGGACAATCCCATTTTTCTCCCTTAATATATCCATGTTCTGGGCATATAGAATATGTTGGTGTTATTGTTAAATATGGCATTTTACTGTTTACAAAAGCTTTTTGAATTAATTCTTTACACATCTGTGCATCTTCAATCTCTTCTCCTATAAACCCGTGAAAAACAGTTCCTCCAGTATATCTTGTTTGAAGTTCTTCTTGTAATTCTAAGGCTTCAAAAATATCCTTTGTATGTCCCACCGGTAATTGAGTTGAATTGGTATAATAAGGAATTTCTTCTCCTGCTGTAATAATTCGTGGGTACAATTTTTTATCCATTCTAGCAAATCTATATGAAGCACCTTCAGCAGGTGATGCCTCTAAGTTCCATAAAAATCCGGTTTCTTCTTGATATATTTGTATTACTCTATTCATAAAATCCATTATTTCAATTGCAAATTCTTGACCTTCTTCAGTGGTAATATCTTCTCCTAGTAAATTTTTACACGCTTCATTCATACCATTTAATCCAATTGTACTAAAATGATTTTTATAATATCCACCTTGAGATTTTTTTACTCCCTCAAGATAATATTTTGAATAAGGATACATTCCTATTTCCATATATTTTTCTAAAGCATCTCTCTTAAGTTCACATATTTTTTTTGCTTTTTCCATTAATTTTCTAACTTGACATTTAAATTCTTCGACGTTATTACATAAATAACCAATTCTCGCCATGTTTAATGTAACTACATTTATAGAACCTGTTAATGGATTAGCACCAAATAATCCTCCACCTCTATGTCTTAGTTCTCTATTATCCAATCTTAATCTACAACACATACTTCTAATATCTTCTGGTTTTAAATCTCCATTAAGAAAGTTTGCAAAATATGGTGTCCCAAATTTTTTGGTCATATCCATAATATATCCAACGACCTCTGAATCCCAAGGAAATTCCTTTGTTATATTTATAGTAGGTATTGGGAAACTAAAACTTCTTCCCGCTCCATCGCCTTCCATCATAACTTCACAATACGCCCTATTAAATAAATCCATCTCCTCTTGAAAATCACCATAGCTTGAATCCATGGTATTTCCACCAATTATAACCTTCTGTTTTTTTAGAAGTGGATGTGGTGTAATATCTAATGTAATATTTGTAAAAGGTGTTTGAAATCCAACTCTTGTTGGAATATTTAAATTGAAAACAAAACTTCTAACTGTTTTTTTAACAGATTCATAACTTAATTTATCATAATGAATAAATGGAGCAACGTAAGTATCTAACGAACTAATTGCTTGAGCACCTGCAGCTTCTCCTTGTAATGTATATAACCAATTAACTATTTGATTTAAAAAAGTTTGAAAATGACTAGCTGGAATAGACTCAATTTTACCATTTGCACCTTTAAATCCATTTCTAAGTAATCCCTCTAAATCCCATCCACAACAATAAGGAGCTAATAATCCTAAATCATGAATATGTAAATCACCTTTTATATGTGATTCTCTTAACTCTTCTGTATAAATTTTATTTAACCAGTATTCCTTTGTTATTGATTCTACAATATGGTTGTTTAATCCTTGTAATGAATAACCCATATTAGAATTTTCATTAATTCTCCAATCTTCTAGCGAAACATATTCATCAACCATTGAACCAGCATCTAAATAAAGATTTCTTTTATTTCTTATAGTATTGTGTCTTTCTCTATATAATATATATGCTTTTGAAGTTTTAGCATGTCCTTCTTCAATTAATACTTTTTCTACTATATCTTGAACTTCTTCAACCGTTGGAACTCCAACTCCATACGCTTCTTTTAATACCTCTTCTACACTATTAGCAAGTACTATTGATTCTTCTTTATTTTCTCCCCCAACTGCTTTTGCAGCTGCAAAGATAGCTTCAGCTATTTTATTTTTATCAAATTTTACAATATTTCCATTTCTTTTTTGTATACGTTCTGGCACGCTTTCTCCTCCTCATATTGTGGTCGACCTTTTGCGACAAACTATATATTGTGTCTCTATTTAATTTTAATCCAAATAAAAAAGCTTTTCAAGTAACTTTTTAGAAAAGCTTAAAATAAAATATTATTTTACTAATTATTATTCTTTTTCATAAACACCAATAATTTCGCCAAAATAATAATGATGCTTATCATTTTTGGGATAAAACTTATTTTTTATATTCACAGAAAGATCATCAAAATTCATTTTTTGCTTATTTACTATTTTACAAACATATTGGATATCTCCACCAGAAATCCACTTGCCTTCCTTATTAGGAGTATCTTCTATATTTAACTTTAATTTTAGAGTTTTGTCAATATCTCTTCCTGACTTTGTACCGCAAAAAATTAATTCATTATCAAACTGATTATCTAATGGTACTGTAATAGTAAAGTACTTAGCTTTCTCTATTAATTCATAGGTATATCTGCTCTCTCTAACTAAGATTGTGAAAATCGGTTTTGACCAAATAACACCAACACTTCCCCAACCTATTGTCATTGGATTAATTCCATTTTCATTTTCTACATTTAAAAAGGCTCCTCTACCTCCTAATTGATTTAGAACTAAGTCTAATTTCTCTGTATATTTACACTTTTTATACATTTAATTTCTCCCATCATTCTAAAGTAATTTTATTTTCCCATCTGTTTAGCATATAAAAGCCTTTATGATTCTTTGTGTCTTTTCTATTATAAGTCATAATAGAATCATCTAACTGCCTAAAATATCCTCCAGCTTCTTCTAAGATGATTTGCATTGCTCCAGTATCCCACTCCATTGTAGGTCCAAACCTATAATGCATCTCCGCATCTCCTCTAGCTATCATACACCCTTTTAATGCACTCCCCATTCTTATAATTGGAATGTTATATGAATGCGCTAATGCAGTAACACATTGAACTCTTGTACTTTGACCTATTACCATTCTTCTATCCTTAATTCTTTTAGATACACTTAATTGAGTTTTTTTCCCTTGAAAAACTCTAAATGAACCACTTCCCCTAATAGAATAATATAAATCATTTTTAACAGGCGCATATATTACACCTAATACAATTTGACCTTTATATGAAAGTGCAATATTAACACAAAATTCTCCATTTCTCTTAATAAATTCTTTTGTTCCATCAAGTGGATCTATAAGCCAAACATATTCTTCATTAAGCCTAGAAATATCATCAGATGATTCTTCAGATAAAATTGCAATATTAGGATATTCTCTTGTTAATATATCTATAATTTTTCTATTTGCTTCAATATCCGCCATTGTAACCGGTGACTCATCTTCCTTAATATAAATTTCAAAAGGATTTTTATATATTTCAAGAATATCTATTCCAGCCTTTTTAGCAGCTTCTATTGCAACTTTCAACATTTTTTGAAAATCCATAATATACCCTCTATTCTTAGATATTTTTAGAATAATTATAATTATATCAAAATAAATCATTTATCACGATTTATTTTTAGTATTCTTTATTTATACCCATTATTAAAAAATATACTCTTTAAATCTTATCTAAGTCATTTCTTCGCAAAAAAAAAAGAACTGATGCAAGCACCAGTTCTTAGTATATCTTAATAATCGCCTTGAGCTGCCATAGCCTCTGCAACTTTTAAGAAACCTGCAATATTTGCACCAGCAACTAAATTATATCCTAAACCATAAGTTTCTGCTGCTTTCATTGCATTTTCATGTATATTAATCATAATTTGATGTAATTTCTCATCAACTTCTTCTGCAGTCCATGATAAACGCATAGAGTTTTGAGACATTTCTAATGCTGAAGTTGCAACACCACCTGCATTTGCTGCTTTAGCTGGTCCAACAATAACATTATTTTCTTGTAAATATTCTAATGCTTCATTTGTTGTAGGCATATTTGATGCTTCAACTAAATATTTAACACCATTTGCAACGATTTGTTTTGCATGCTCTAAATGAATTTCATTTTGAGTAGCACATGGCATAACAATATCAACTTTTACACCCCAAGGTCTTTCACCTTTATAGAATGTTGCTGAAGGATATTTATCTGCATAATCTTGAACGCGATCTCTACCTGAACCACGCATTTCAGCTAAATACTCAGCTTTTTCGCCAACAATTCCTTCTGGATCATGTACATATCCGTCTGGACCAGAAATAGTAACTGCTTTTCCGCCTAATTCTTCAATTTTACGAGCAGCACCCCATGCAACATTTCCAAATCCTGAAAGTGCAACTGTTTTACCTTCAAAAGAAGTTCCCTCATGCTTTAAGATTTCATTACAGAAATAAGTAACTCCAAATCCTGTAGCTTCTGGACGAACTAAACTTCCTCCATATGATAAACCTTTTCCAGTTAAAACGCCATTTTCAAATGCGCCTCTTAATCTTCTATAGTGACCATATAAGAACCCAATTTCTCTTGCACCAACACCAATATCTCCTGCTGGAACATCTACATCTGGTCCAATATGACGATATAATTCTGACATAAAGCTTTCACAGAAACGACGAATCTCTGCATCTGAACGACCTCTAGGATCAAAATCAGAACCACCTTTACCTCCGCCAATTGGAAGACCTGTTAATGAATTCTTGAAAATTTGCTCAAAACCTAGGAATTTAATGATTCCTATGTATACTGATGGATGGAAACGAAGTCCACCTTTATAAGGACCTATTGCACCATTAAATTGAACACGGAAACCACGATTAACTTGTAATTTTCCTTGATCATCTCTCCAAGGTACTTTAAATAAAATTTGACGTTCTGGTTCAGTAATACGTTCAAGAATATTAGCCTCTACCCACTCAGGATTTTTTTCCATTACAGGCTCTAATGATTTAAATACCTCTTCAACCGCTTGTAAAAATTCAGGTTCTGCTGCATTTCTAGCTTTCACGTTTTCAAATACTTCTTCAATGTACTTCATGAGCTCTCCCTCTCCATTTCTTATTTTCTATCAATCATTATTAGGATATTGATAAAATGTTATCATCCGACTACTATACTAACATATTTTTAAAAAAATACTAGCCTTATTTTTGATTTTTTTCATTTTTTTTTTACATCTTAGTCAATGTGTATATTACAACAATTTGATAACCTTTATTCTATGTGAAAGAAAACGCTTTCTATAAATCTCAAGTTTTTTTATTATTCATTTTTCAAAAAAATCAGAAATAAGTGAAAACTTAGATTTTTCTGCTATAATAGATATGTATAATAATGATATATTTACTATTTTAGGAGGTCACAAATGAACCCGTTGCTAATTTTAAGCATTTCTATGACATGTGGTTTAATAATCGCAAAATTATTAAATCACTTTAAACTTCCAGCTGTTACCGGATATTTAATTGCCGGTCTACTTCTAGGACCATCTTTTTTTAACATTATTTCTCATGAAGCTATGATGGAATTAGATTTTATTTCTGAAATTGCACTTGGATTAATTGCCTTTCATATTGGTGGAAATTTTAGCATCCCACATATTAAAAAACTTGGTAAACAAGTAATTACAATAACTTTTTTTCAAGCTTTTATTACAACTATATTAGTCACCATCGTTGTATACTTATTTTCAAAAAACTTTGCATTTAGTATAATGCTTGGAGCCATAAGTGCTGCAACTGCTCCTGCTGCAACCTTAATGGTAATAAGAGAATTTAAAGCAAAAGGTCCATTAACTGAAACATTAATTGCAGTAGTTGCTCTTGATGATATGTTATGTTTATTTATTTTTAGTATTGCTAGCGCAATTGCTAAAATTTTTGAATCAAATGTTTTTAGTTTAAAAACTGCACTACTAGTGCCCTTTTTAGAATTAGGCGGATCTATTCTATTAGGATGTTTTCTTGGGGCTTTAGTTGTATATATGGCTAAAAAAAGCAAAGCCACAAATGAATTAATGGTCTTAGCTGCAAGTGCTATACTTTTAGGTTCAGGAATTGCACAATTGCTTCATCTTTCTGAATTATTAACTTGTATGTCAATTGGTGCTATTATTGCTAATCTAGCTAAAAATCATTATAGAATTTTTGATATAGTGGAATCGATAACCCCTCCTATATATATTCTTTTTTTCACAATGGCTGGTATTCATTTAGATATAACCGTATTAAAAACCATAGGTGTTTTAGGTATTTTCTATATACTCGCTAGAGCTTTAGGAAAATTCATTGGTTCATATATTGGTTCAGTTGTTTCTAATGCTCCTATTGTAGTTAAAAAATATTTAGGAATAGGGCTATTACCGCAGGCTGGTGTTGCAATAGGACTTTCAATGATTGTTGGAATGACATTTCCTTCATTTGGTCAAACTTTAACCAACTTGGTTATGGGAGCGGTTTTTGTATACGAAATAATTGGTCCAATTTGTACAAGAATAATTTTAACAAGAGCTGGTGAAATACAAATAGATACTTCAAAAAAATAATATAACAATTTATAATTAATAAAACCAGTTAACTTAAATTAGCTAACTGGTTTTATATTGTAATAAAGATATATCAATCCGATTTATAATTTTATTATTAAAATATTATCTATTCTTCATTTTTAAAGCCATAAATATCTAATACGGGAACAACAAACATAAATCCAACTCCTGGTTTAGATAAATCTCCAAGTTTCTTTTGAATTTTTTTTACTACTTCATTTAATTTCTCTTCTTCTCTAATAACACTTATAATTGTCTTATTATATGGTTTATCTCCTTCTAAAATACGCCTTACACTTGTAAATAGCATCATATTTATATTATGTTCTAAAAGTACTTTACCTAGCCCAACACTGTCCATTGTTGTAGCTCCAACCTCACATTCATAAAACACCTCATGTACTTCATCTAGCATATAAACATCATTTAAAATTAAAAACAAAGCATACATTTTCATTCCCCCTTATTAGCCATCTTAGTATATTATACCACGAATTTATCTCATTATTCAGAAAATTATCATTTTCGTTTCTAAATCCTGCATTTTGTTTTTACTTTACAGCTATCTATATTTGCTTTACAATAAGAGAAAAAGGAGATAATTATGTTTAAGAAAATTAATTTCAAAGAAGATTGCAATATTGATAAAATTAATGATTTATGGAATAAAGATACTCTATCAGTTGATGATACGTTAGAATTATTAAAAGAAATGCTTGATCCAAATAGATACAATTTATTACACGACGTCGATGATGGCTCTTTACATTTATATGATTTAGAAAAACAACAAGATATCTTCCCTAGCGATTATATAAATGAAAATATTCACAAATTTATAGATGCTTAATAAAAATGACTTCTAATGCACATAGAAGTCATTTTTTAACTCTCACTATTTATTAATAATCTTTTTATTTAAATACTTCTCATTAATAAAAACGCCATCATATAAATTTAATCCAAATCTATCTACAAATAAATTGCATTTACACAAAAATACATAATATATATTTTCTCCACAACCAGCTAATGACTCAAAGTTTCCTTGTCCTTTTGAAATTATTAAATCTGCATTTTTAATTTTATAAAGAGCCTCTTTATCTATCTTATCTAACTGATTACCTGGCATATTAATTCCATTATGAAAACATTTATATTCTTTTGTAAGTCCAATTAATTCAGCATCTTCTATTGTGGCATCATTAAAAATAGGTGCTCCTCTTAATATAATTTCTATTTCTAAATTATTATATTTATTTCTAATTTCATTTAGAAATAAATAATCACAAACTAATTCTCCTGCATTATCTGTTAAATAAACAATTTTTTTAGCATTAGATAAATCATTTGAAAATAATTTATAATAATCTTTGTCTATATCTATTAAATCCACTTTATTTAATATTTCATCTAACACCGAATCATCTACTTCATCCATAGCACCAAAATCAATAAAATTGCCTATCATAGCATATTTAAGTGCATTATATAAACTATCCTTTGATGTTTTTATTTTATTTTCAATTTCCTCCCTAATACACATCATTTTATCGTTAGAATACTTTTTTTCATTATAATATAAATCTTTTTCCCCAAACAAATTCATTAATTGTCTGCTAAGTTCAGGTGCCGTGTCCTTTTTATCAAAATGTGAACAAATATTATATGCTTTTTGCATAAATTCCATTTTATTATTTTGATTCCCATTATATTTATCATATAATTTTTCTATTTTATTTAGCATACATTTCATGCATGTAATGTTAATGTCCATTTCTTCCTCCGAATCTATTCCTATGCCCTCTTCCTCTGCAGTTACTACATTCTTCATTATTTTTATTTCTACATAATTCGTAATTTCCACCACTTATATGAATTATTTTTCCATTAACTATACCATCTGCTACAATGTTTCTTGCCTCTTCATATATCCTTTGTAATGTAGTTCTTGCTACCCCCATCTGCTTTGCACACTCTGCCTGTGTCATACCTTCATAATCCATTAATCTAATGCTTTCATACCCTTCAACCGAAAGAATTATTGTTTCTAAATCATCTTTTTTTCCCATAGGTCCATAAAAATTAACCTTTGGCATCTTGCAAATTTTACGATTTTTCCTAGGCCTCGCCATATAATCCCTCCCTATAATAATCATAAGACATTATCATTATATTACAAATTCTTTTTTATAGTTAAGAAAATTATAATTAAAAAGGCTATAGACAATCTAAAATCATCTACAGCCTAAAACTTTTTTTAAAACTTAAAGACTCAATATTATTATTTAATCTATTTTATTTTTTCCGAAAGTTCTTTAAGTTGATTTTCTAATGTCATCAATCTTTCTTCCAATAAATTATTATTACTTCTATTGTCTTCTACGCTCCAAAAACCTCTTCTACAAGCATTTCTATTGAATCTATTATATTTCCTTCCTGTATTATTATAATTAGCTCTATCCCCACTACAATTTCCTAAACCTCTTCCTGTAAGTGGTCCCATACCATTTGGTCCTGTTTGATTTCTTCCTGGCATAATAATCCTCCTTTCATTTTGAACATATGTCGATAATCCGTTAAATTTTTTTACTCCAAGTAATTTATTGGAATAATTTAAATTTTTTCTAAAATTTCTTTCATTTTGTTTTCTAAAGATACTAATCTTTTTTCTAATGAATCATCAATATACTCGCTACTTTCTACGCTCCAAACTCCTCGTCCACGTCCATTTCCACCAAATCTATTATACCCTCTACCCATATTATTAATTCTATCACCACTGCAATTTCCTAAACCTCTTCCCGTAAGTGGTCCCATACCATTTGGTCCTGTTTGATTTCTTCCTGGCATAATAACTCTCCTTTCATTTATTTTTATTTTTGGCATATGCTATATTAATATATTACTTTAGTTTTGGTCATATGTCAATAACTTTCTAAATTTTTTTCTTTTTACTAATTTTGAATTCTTAAATTATAAAATATTTAAACAATATAATATTATCGCCTGCTGTACATATAATAAATTTTTCTTAAATTCATATCCAACAAACGCTTTTGAATCAATTATGCTAGCTTCAATTTCTTCTCCTCTATAAAACGGAGGGCATGGATTAACAATAATATTTTTATTACAATATTCCAAATGCTTTTTTGTAAGTTGATATTTATTATAATACTCTTTATTTCTCATATGTTTAGGTAAAGGATCCGTTAAAATAACATCTGCATTTTTAATTCCATCTATTAAACTTGTTGTAAAACTATAATTTGCATCATTATCTTTCATTTTTTCATTATTTTCACTAATATGTATAAATTCTAAATCCAATATTCTAGCTGCTTCCATCCAAGAATAAGCAATGTTTCCTTTTCCACCAATAAACACATATTTTAATTCTAAAAAATCTTTATTTAACTCATTTAAAGAAAATAAATCACTCATTATTTCACATGGATGATTTTTTGAACTCATAGCATTAATAACTGGAATACCACTATATTTAGTCATTTCTTCAATTTTGTTAAAATCAGAATGTCTAACAATAATACCATTAACCCAATTTTTTAAATATCCAATTACATCCTTAGTTTCTTCTCTTTTATCTAAGGTAGTTGAAGGAAATAGAATAATTTCAGCCCCTAAATTTTTTAGAGCCATTTCAAAAGTAACTCTAGTTCTTATACTTGATTCTGGAAAAAATAATACAAATGTCATTCCCTTTAAATAGTTTTTATTATATTCATTTTTTATATTCTTAGCTATATTAAAAATTTGAAATATTTGTTCCTTATCAAAACAATCTAATTCTAAAAAATTCATATTCTTCTCCCCTTAGGCAATTTTTTTATTATTCTTTTTAATCGCATTTTCACAATCTAAATGTTTCTTTTTTAAATTTTTTTTAATAAAATAAAAAATTATCAATATAGCTATAATACTACAAATTGCAGCTTCAGGTCTTTTTAATATAGTTGCAACTTGATACCCTAAAACGGTTAAAATTGACACCATAATAGATTTCCCTATTAGTAATGCATAAAAGTATTTTTTAGCGTCCATTTTTGAAACAGCTGCAATAAATGAAACCACACATGATGGGGTAAATGGAAAACACATTATAACTACTATTGGCCAAAATCCTTTTTCATGAACTTTTTTTAACATTACAAATGACTTTTCATTATTATAAAACTTATTAATCCATTTAAAATGATGCAATTTTCTTAACAATAAAAATAAAACATAAGAACCCAATATTGATCCAATTGCCGTATAGATAAATCCTTCCACTAATCCAAATGAAACAACATTAAAAGTTGCTATAGCTGCTAATGGAAAAGGTGGAAAAAAGGCTTCTAAAAATGGACCCATTATACCAATAATAAAAGCAAATGGACCCAAATTTTGAAGCCAAATAGATACTATTTCTTGAATTTTAAGCAATATTACATTCATAATTATCTCCTAATTTATTAACTTTCTTTCACTCTATCACATGTACCTTAAAAATTAATTAAAAAACATTTAAAATAAATGAACATAATATTACTACAAATTTATTCAAATAATGATGTGCTAAGGTATTTCTCTCCCCTATCAGGAAAAATACATACAATCGTTCCTTTGTCAATTTTTTTAGCTATTTCAACTGCTGCTAACATTGCTGCCCCTGAACTCATTCCAACAAATATAGCTTCTTTTAAAACAATTTCTCTTGCCATTTGAAATGCTTCTTCACTCTCAATCATTATTTGTTCATCTAAGATAGAAGGATCATATATTTCTGGAACTATAGCTTCTGTCATATTTTTAAGTCCCTGAATATAATGCCCTAGTACAGGATGAGCTTCAACAATTTTTATCCTAGGATTATTTTCTTTTAGTCCTTTTCCTACTCCCATTATTGTTCCAGATGTTCCTACAGCCGAAACAAAATGAGTTATTCTTCCATTTGTTTGTTTCCAAATTTCCTCTGCAGTAGTTTTATAATGAGCCATCTTATTTGATTCATTTGAAAATTGATTTGGCATAAAATACTTATCTGGATCTTTATCTACTAATTCATGTGCTTTTCTTATAGCTCCATCAGTTCCATATTTAGCTTCAGTTAAAATGATTTTTGCGCCAAAACCCATTATCATTTTTCTTCTTTCTATTGAAACCGCTTCACTCATTACAATAACTACCGAATATCCTTTAACCGCTCCAATCATAGCTAATCCAATTCCTGTATTTCCTGAGGTAGGTTCAATAATAATTTTATTTTTATCAAGTTTTCCCTCTGCCTCAGCTTGTTCAATCATTTTTAGAGCTATTCTATCTTTTATACTGCCCGTTGGATTAAAACCCTCTAATTTAGCATATATTTCAACATTATTATTAGGATTTAATTTTTGAATTTTCACCAATGGTGTATTCCCAATTGCTTGTAAAATATTTTCATACATCATATTATCACTCCTTTTTATATATTAAAAAAACCCGTTAAACGGGTTTAAATATTATTTTACTTTGTCTTTACGTCTACTCCACCAAACGCTACAAATACTTTCACAATAATCTGTCTATCGCTATTTTGAGAAAAATCAACTTCTGGCCCTGAAAAGCCACCCAGTATTGGCAAACCTTTAACCACTGTTTTGCAATCCTTTGGAACTATAATATCAATACCTCCAAATAAAGCCGTAGCTGAAATTTCAATTGGATTCTTTCCAAATTGTATATCTCTTAAATCTATGTCACAACCTCCAAAAGCTGTAAAAACATCTCCGCCTTCTATAATTTCACCAGCATATCTATACTCACCACCGGAAAAAATATGAAAAAGATGTATTACAGGTCCCTCAGTTAATCCACCAGATCCTCTATCTCTTTTAAAAAGAATACTTACGCCTATTAAAATTAATACAACAGGCCAAAATAACTTAAATATTGAAATTGAAATAATATTTAAAATCCTTAACTGTATAAAGGCGAAAATTAGAATAACTATACCATTTCCTATCTTGCCATGTTTTTGCGTAACCATTTGGGCAATCATCAATAATATAATCAAACAAGGCCAATATACTTTTAAATAATACATTGCATCAATTACGCCTAAATTTTGAAGTATAAATCCAATTCCAACTAAAATAAAAATGAAACCAAAAAAACGTCTTCCATTCATAATTTCCCCTCCATTACTAATATTTATATCACACTTTATTCTAATATATAAAGATATTTCAAAATTTTTATACTTTTTTCAATACTGTCACAATCATAGCAAACAATAATAATACTGCCCCTATAATACCACTTAAATTAACAACTTCATTTAATAATACTACAGCCATTGCAAATGTAAATAATGGCTCTCCTAAAAATATTAACCCAACACTTTCAGGACTTGCATATTTTTGCCCTCTAGCTTGAAGTAATGTTGTTAATCCAGTTCCAATAATACCTAAAACTAATACAGGACCTATCGCAGCTAAGAAATACTTTATAGAAATTCCCTCAAATAATATCATGGAAATTATTCCTAATAAAACAACAAATACAAGCTGTACTTCAGTTAAAATTAATGAATCTTTATTATCTCCCATTCTATCTAAAAATAGAATATAAATTGTATATGCAAGTGCACATCCAATACTAAGCAAATCACCTTTATTAATTCCTAGTCCATTCATTCCCGAAACCAAATAAAGTCCAACTAATGCCATAAAAATACTTATTAAAAGCCACTTACTAGGTCTTTTTCTTTTTAAAACACATTCAAATGTAGGTACAAACATTACTGCCATAGCTACAAAAAAACCTGCTTTTGAAGCCGTTGTATATACAAGTCCTACCATTGCTAATGCATAGGCTAAAAATGAAAAAAAACCAAGCAAAACTCCCGTTTTAACAGTACTTATATCAGTTTTTTTATAATGTTTTGGCCTAATTAAAAATAAAAACAATGCAGCAACAAAAAATCTACCAGTTAATAAATGAAATGGCGGAATATCTCCAACATATTTTTTAATTATAATTGTACTCATTGCCCATCCAAAACTAGCAAACAATAACTCCATATAAGCAATTACTGTTCTATTACCTGGTTTTTTCAATTTATTTATCATTTTATACCTCACTATACTTTTATATTTAATTAATTATAGCATAGTATCCTTTAATTAAAACAATATTTTCTTATAATTGTCCTCTTCAATTCTAGCTAATGAATATATCCAATCGGACAATCGATTTATAAATCTTAATAAATCACTTGATATAGATTCTCTTTGATTTAAAGATACAATTACCCTTTCTGCTCTTCTACAAATTGTTCTAGATAAATGTAAATATGCACTGGCTTTATTATTTCCAGGTAAAATAAAATATTCAGGTTCATCAATTTTTAACAATATTTCATCAATCCATTTTTCTAATACTTTTGTATCTTCTTCAGTAATAGTTTTTTTTAAAATACTTCTATCTTGTGTAGCTAATTCTGCTCCTATATCAAATAGCAATCTTTGTATTTTTTCAATTCTAGCAAAACTATCTTTTTTAGTTACATAATGTTTGCAAATACCAAGTGAAGAATTAAGTTCATCTATTGTTCCATACGCTTCAACCCTTAAATGATTTTTAGGAACATTTTTTTCATCAAATAAATCAGTTCTCCCCTTATCTCCTATTTTTGTATAAACAATATTTTCCATATAATCCCTCCCTTGATTTTCTACCCCTTCCTGCATTTTTAAATCAACTATAATTTATAAATATGATTTAATGGGCCAGAACCTTTGCCTAAATTTATATCATTTTTTATTGCTCCATATAAATACTCTTTTGCACCACAAACGCTTTCTTTTATATTTTTCCCATCTGCTAAATTACATGCTATTGCAGATGACAATGTGCATCCAGTTCCATGTGTATTTTTGGTATCAATTTTTTTAGCATTAAACCACTTATATTCTCCACTATCATATAATAAATCATTTGCATCATTAACGGCATGTCCACCCTTAATAAGAACTGCCCCTTTTATTTTATCACCTATTATTTTTGCAGCAGCTATCATATCTTCTCTATTTTTTATTTCAATTCCTGATATTATTTCTGCCTCTGGTATATTAGGAGTTATTACATTTCCTATAGGTATTAGTTTATCTTTTAAAGTTTCTATTGCATCATCATTTAATAATTTTCCACCACTAGTTGCAACCATAACGGGATCTATTACAATATTTTTTGCATTATATTTTAATAATTTTTTAGCAATAGTGCTAATTATATCACTATTTGAAACCATCCCTATTTTAATAGCATCAGGTTTTATATCTTCAAAGATACAATCTATTTGTTCTTCAATAAACTTAGAATCAGCTTCTAAAATCGATTTTACTCCAACTGTATTCTGAGCTGTCAGAGCCGTTACTACACTCATAGCATACATTTTATGCACCGTTATTGTTTTTATATCAGCCTGAATTCCAGCCCCACCACTACAATCTGAACCTGCAATTGTTAATATTTTTTTAATCAAAAATCTCCCTCCAATTTGTAAATGAATCTAAATATCTATCACTTAACATTACAATTTGCTCTTTATCTTCTTTTGAATAAAAATCTTCAACCCCTACAATTTTAAAACCATTTTTTTTAGCAGTTTCAATTGCATGCAATGAGTCTTCAAATATATAAACTTGTTCTTTTTTAAGTTCTAAACTACTAATTGCCTTATCAAATATTAAAGAACTATTTTTACCCTCGCCAACTTCATTACATGTTAAAACTTTTTTAAAATATTTATTTAAACGGTATTTACTTAACACTATTTCTACCATTTCTTTATCCGTAGCAGTTGCAATACACATCTCAATTTTATTTATAAATAGAAAATTTAAGAATTCTTTTACTCCTTCTTTTAAACACACTTTATTTAAATAATAATTTTTTAAAATTATATTTATATCTTTTAATATTTTAGATTTATTATCTTTTATATTATAATTTTTTTGATAATATTCTACAGCCTCTTCTAAACTTAATGATTTAAGACTATTATATAAATTTTTTTTAGGTTTAATATTTTTTGATAATAAATAATCCGAACCTATCGTCTGCCAAATAAACATTGAATCTACTAATGTTCCATCAAAATCAAAAATAATACCCTCTATATCCATTATATTGTTTCCTCTACCTTTTTTTTCAAATCAATACATGCCTTTTTTATGTCCTTTTTTCCAAATATTGCCGATATAACCGCCACTCCAGAAACTCCTGTTTTTGAAAGTTTTAAAATATTTTTCTCACTTATACCTCCAATTGCGCAAACTGGTATATTAACATTTTGACAAATGTTCTTTAGTTCCTCAATTGAAACACCACTTGCATCTTTTTTAGTATTTGTGTTAAATACAGCACCAACTCCAAGATAATCAGCGCCTTTTTTTTGAGCATCTATTGCCTGTTTTACCGTCTTAGCCGAAACTCCAATAATTTTATCACTTCCTAATATTTTTCTTGCACTTTCAATATCCATATCATTTTGACCAATATGAACACCATCAGCGTCACATCTTTTAGCAAGCTCTACATTATCATTTATTATTATTTTTATATTGTTTTTATTGCAAATTTCTTTTATTTTATTTATTTCATTTATAAATAATTCTCTATCTAAATCTTTTTCTCTTACTTGTAAAAAAGTAATGCCTCCTTCTATTGCCAATTTAACATCTTCTATTAATTCTCTTCCATTTAACCAACTTCTATCAGTTATTGCATATAATTTTAAATCCTCTTTAATACAGTTTATATTCTGCATATTTATCTAACTCCTCACCTTTTAATTTATATATCTCATCAATAAGTAAATTTCTATAACTTGAATTACCTAACTCATGATTAATCATTTTAAAATAAGCTTTTTCGCCACATATTCCCATATTACAAACACCAGCTAACACTGCCTCTAACATATTTTCTTTATTTGCAGCGCAATAGGCACATATTAAACTATTTAGCATACATCCACTACCTGTAATATTAGCCATCATAGCATTTCCATTTTCAGCTATATATACTTTTTCTTCTTTTATAATCAAATCTTTTTCTCCAGTAATAACTATAATTGATTCTATTTTCTTTGAAAAATCTTTTGCAAGTTTTATTATATTTTCAATATTATCATTAGTTAGCATATCTTTATCGCTTGCATCTACTCCCTCTGAGTGCCCATATCCACTTGCTAATATTTTTATTTCAGAAATATTTCCCTTTATGACTGAAAACTTAATATTTTCTAAAAGTTTCTTAGCTGTTTCCCTTCTAAGTGTTGATGCTCCAACTCCTACTGGATCTAAAACTACTGGATTACCTAATTCATTTGCCTTTTTCCCAGCAATAATCATTGATTCAATAGTATTTTTATTTAATGTTCCTATATTTATATTTAATCCATCACAAATAGATGTAATTTCTAAAACTTCATCTTTATCATCCGCCATAATTGGCGATGCTCCACATGCTAATAGAATATTAGCACAATCATTTACAGTTACATAATTCGTTATATTGTGAATTAAAGGTCTTTTTTCTTTAATATTATTTAAATATTTATCTAGCATTTCTTTCTCCTTAATAATTTATTTAATAAAATAGATAATACTGAAGTAATAATAATAACTGGAATAGTACTTCCAATAGGTGTATTTATATTAATAAACACTCTATAAATTCCAAATCCTATCACCCAAATAAATAAGTTAATAAAATTGAAATTAATATTATTAGTATTTCTTTTATTTATATAATAATCTGTTATTTGAATTGAAATCATAGGTGCAAAAACAGATCCTATTAAATATAAAAAATTTTCATATTGAGTAACAGGAATAAAGATTGCAAAAATAATACCAATTAAACAAACAACTATAGCTGCCTTTTTTTCATTTATTTTAGATGAAATACTTACTGAACTAACTCCCGCTGAATACACATCTAAAAATGTAGTTGTAACCGTTGATAAAACAATTATAAGTAATCCAATCATTCCAAATCCAGCTGAAACCATTATATTAGCAATATCACTTTCCCCAGTAAATATAGCCGCTCCCATACCAATAATATACATCCATGAACTAACCAACGCATATACACCAACACTTGTAAAAGTTGCCTTTTTCTTATCTTTAGCATTTCTTGTATAATCAGATATCAAAGGAAGCCATGATAATGGCATTGCAATAGATAATTCTAAAGCATAACCAAATGACATAGATGAATCTTTAATTAGATTTGCTTCTCCTCTAAAAACCACTAAACATAATATAATTGATAAAATAAATAAACTACTCATTGCAAAAATATTTATTTTACCCAATTTTTTAATTCCAATTATAATCCATATAAGAATTAATAACCCAATAATTAGCGACCAAATCCACGTTCCTCCAAATGAAACAATTGAATTAGCAGCTGATGCTCCACTAACTATCATAACTGCTGTCCAACCGACTAATTGAAGTACATTTAGAGATGAAAATAAAAAAGATCCCTTTTTACCAAAAGACATTTTTACCGTTTCCATTGCACTTTTTTCTGTATTAGCTCCAATTATCCCTGCAAAATACATAAGTATTGCTCCAATAATATGTCCTAAAATAATAGCTTTAATCCCTTTTTCAAATCCTAACGGTGCAATCAATGTACCTGTTAGAATTTCTGCAATAGATACAGCTGCTCCAAACCAAATTAACCCATTGTCAAAAATACTTGTTTTATTTTTTATCATATTTCCTCCCTTTGAACAGAAAAAACCGGAACACCTATGGCATTCCGGTAAAAAGAGTCTTATAATAGCTTCCTACGTTGGCATTATCCAATTCAGGTGTAAGGGTCGAAGTTAATTACTTCCTCTCAGCCTGCATACAAGCTCCCCTGTTCATTTTATTTTATTCTTATGTTATCCTACTCTTAAAATATACTTTTGTCAATCTATTTACGCTTTCGCTAATGCTTTTTCTATATCTTCAATAATATCATCAACACTTTCAAGGCCTACAGAAATTCTAATCATACTTTCTGTTAATCCAAAGCTAACCAATTTTTCTTTATCATAGCCTCTATGTGTAATTGCTGCAGGCATCTCAACTAAAGTTTCACAATCTCCTAAACTTACAGCTAATTTTGCCATTTCAAATCCTTCAATCACTTTTGAAGCCGCTTCATATCCACCTTTAACTTCAAAACTAATCATTGCTCCATAGCCGTCCATCTGTTCTTTAGCAATTTCATGCCCTTTAAATGTTTCTAATCCTGGATAAAAAACCTTTTCAACTTTTGGATGTTTTTCTAAATATTCCGCTATTTGTTTTGCGCTTTTTTCATGTGCTTCCATTCTTATTCCCAATGTTTTTATACCTCTAAGCAATAACCATGCATTAAATGGACTCATTACTCCACCAAATTCACACATATATTCAAATTTTAATGACAAAATATAATTTGGATCTTTGGATATTGCAAGTCCACCAACAATATCTCCATGTCCACTTAAATACTTTGTTGCACTATGAACCACTACGTCAGCGCCCAGTGTAAGTGGTCTTTGAAGATATGGAGTTGCAAAAGTATTATCAACTACGACTTTTGCATTATATCTATGTGCAATTTCAGCTATCGCTTTAATATCAATTACTTCTAAATTAGGATTAGATGGTGTTTCAAAATATATTACTTTTGTTTTATCAGATATAACCTTCTCTAAATTAGATGGATCTGTTAAATTTTCGATTTTATAATTCATATTATACTTAGGTAATAATTTTGTAACAACCGAATATGATGATCCATATAATGTTCTATGAACAATTATCTCATCCTCAGGTCCCATCAAAGAAAAAATAACTGAACTAATTGCAGCCATTCCAGATGCAAATGCAACTGCACTATCACCTTCTTCTAATGCAGCTATTCTATTTTCTAACATTCTTAACGTTGGATTATTACCTCTTGTATATACATAGTCATCACTTTTAAAACTCATTACATCATCGACATGTTGTAAATCATTAAATTCAAAAGTAGATGTCATAAAAATAGGTGAGTTAACTGCATTTTCTGGATTTTTATGTGGTCCTCCTGCATGTATCGCTTTAGTATTAAAATCTTTTGCTCTTTTCATTTTATTTTCCTCCTATTATTTAAATTTCAGGCTTGTCTGACAACTTTAGGGATTAATGAGGAGAAGCAAATGCTCCTCCTATTATATTACTACTTTTGCATTGCTCCTCCAATAAGAATACCAATAGAACCGATACCTGCAATAACTGCAACCATCATATTTTTGGCTTCTCCAGCAAATGAGAACATCTCTTGTCCTCCACCTAACGCTGTAACTAAACCAGCAATAAGTCCAAATAAAATCGATGCAATCATAATATATCCACCAATTCTAGACTTTGCTCCACCTTGTGGTAATTCTGATTCATCTACAATATCTGTCCACAATAAATCCCATTTCTTTACACGTGGATAAAGAAGAATAATAAGAGGTAATCCTAAGACAATTGAAGGGATCGTATTATTTGCAGTTATAATGCTTCCAAGTGCTGCAAATGGAACTAAACCTAATAAGTCAACTCCCCAAGCAATAAATAATGCACATGCCATTGAACCTAAAATAGCAATTAAAATAAACATAATCACATTTTTCTTTCCAATTACCTTTGGTTCTTTAAATCCAAATGAATGCCATAATTTATATGGTACATATGCAAATAAGAAATTTCCTACAAATCCAAAAATTGAACCTGCGCCTAATGAACCAAAAAAATCACCAATTAAATTTCCAATAGCCGCTCCCCATGCACCTGCTGGACCAAATAATAAACCAAAAACAATTGGCAATGCACTAGCTGGCCTTACTTCTGTAATACCAGGAATAACTACAATTGCTTTAAAAGGAATTAATAATGCCGCATAAAGACCAGCACAAAGTGCTACTAAAACCACCATTTTAGTATGTTTCCACATTGAAAAAACTTCTTTCATTTTAAACCCTCCCTAAATTATTGTAAGTTGCAGTGTTCTTTAGCCCAAACCTCCTTTATTTAATTTACTATACCAACCACTCGAATAAATATACATCCTATGGTTAATAACACCCCTAAACTTAGAAAAACATAATCATTTTTCTTTAAGTATATATTTAAATAATTTGATCTTTCTTCGCTATAACCAAATCCCTTTGATTCTAATGCCATTGCAAAAACATTTGTATTTCTAATTACAGATAAAATCGTTGGAATTACAAGTGGTATATATTTTTTAATTCTTGAAAAAATATTACCAGATTTTAAATCAAGACCTCTAGAACTTTGAGCTTGAATAATAGTATATGAAGTCGATACTATCATAGGAACCAATCTTAATGCAGTTGAAAATGCAAATGCACCTCTATATGGCACCTTCATTTTAACCAATCCTAGTGATATTTCTTCCATTTTTGTTGAAGATAAAAATACCATACCTGATATAATCATTGCATCAAATTTTATTCCAGTTGCAACACCAAATAATATGCCCTCTAATGTAATTGGCCCTAGTAATTGAGTGCTTCCGCCCTTATAGCTTAACGACCATAAAACTAGTGAAAGCAAAAATATCATTATTAAAATCATTCTAATTCTTTTTAAATTTGCAAGTGATTTCCCCATAACTCCGTAAATAACTATTATGGCCGCTATAGCACTTAATATATATGGATTTGTAAACATTAATGCCATCACAAATGAACAAAACAATAATATTACCTTAGTTCTAGGGTCTAAACGATGTACTATCGTATTCTTGTCAAGATACAAAAACATATCCATTTGTCTACCCCCTTTTCTTTGTTACCTGTATCATTTCATCTACAGATAATACGGTTTTATTAAGTACGTTGCTCATTTGAACAATATGAGGAGTTTTTAAATAAGATTTTAGCAATTCTTCTTCTTCTTTAAATACATCTCTTGTTTTTCCAAATTTCATTATTTCTCCGGAACGAATAGCCGCAACCTTATGTGCATATTCTGCAGCAACCCACATTGTATGAGTTATTATTATTATTGTATGGCCTTCTTCATTAAGTTTTTTAATTAATTCCATCATTTGTCTTTGTTCTGCATAATCTAAGCCCGTCGTAGGCTCATCAAGAATGATTATTTGTGGTTGTGCCGACAATACAGCAGCAACTGCAACTCTCTGTCTCTCACCTTTTGATAACATAAATGGATCCGCTTCTTCATATCCAGTTAAAGCAACTGATTCCAACGCTTGCTTAACCCTTTGTTTAATTTCATCTTCTTTACAACCTCTAATTTTAGGACTAAATGCAACTTCTTCATAAACAGTATCTGCAAATATTTGATGATCTGGATTTTGAAAAACATATCCTATATGTTTTCCTATTTCATAAATACTATTTTCCCTAGTATTTAAGCCATTTACCAAAACATTTCCCTCAGTAGGCGCAAGTAATCCATTAAAATGTCTTACTAGCGTTGTTTTCCCGCTACCATTATGTCCTAAAATAGCTAAGAATTCACCCTTTTTAAGTTCTAAATCTATTCCCTTTAAAACTTCAACACCACCTGGATAAGTATGTTTTAAATCTGAAACTTTTAAAACAGTTTCACCATATCCATTTTCTCTTTTAATATCTTTATCAAGCAACTGCTTATATAAATCGTCATCTATTTTTAAATTATTTTCTTTGAAAAGCTTAATTCCATCTTCAACAGTTAGTGGAAGTTCATTTTCCTCAGTTTTAAATGCTCTTTTAAAAAACAGTGGAATTTGAAGTGGCATTAATCCAAGTGATTCATAAGTATCAACCTTCTTTAATATATCTTTTGGTTTACCATCTTCAATAATTTTTCCATCTTTCATAACAACAATTCTATCCGCATGAAGTGCTTCTTCTGTTTCATGTTCTATAATTACTAATGTAAAATCTTCATTTTCGTGAAGATTATTAGCAATTTTAAATATTTGCAATTTACCCAATGGATCTAAATCTGTAGTAGGCTCATCCATACAAATAATATCTGGTTGAGACGCCAAAACCGATCCAATTGCCAATCTTTGTTTTTGTCCGCCAGATAGTGTAGCAGGGTGTCTTTCTCCAAAGCTTTCTAAATCTACAACCCTTAGCACATCTTTAATTATTTCTTCAATTTTTTCTCTATCAATACCAAAATTTTCAGGTCCAAAAGCAATTTCCAATTTAGCATTTGTTGAAAAAAGCTGAGCTTCAAAATCTTGAAAAACTAAACCAATTTTCTTTGCCATTTTACTTACACCAGTTTCTTTAACTGGCATTTCTCCAACAACAACATTGCCTTCATATTTTCCTCTAATAAAATTAGGAATTAATCCATTTAAGCTATTTGCTAAAGTAGATTTACCTGCTCCTGAAGGTCCCATTATTACAACAAATTGACCCTTCTCTATTTCTAAATTTAAATTATTCAATGCTTTTTCATTTTCTTGAGTTTTATATTGAAAACTCAAATTTTTTATAGAAATTGCACTATCTTTCACTCCCATAGCTACCCCCTAGATTTTGCTTTTTTTAGCGCTTCATTAAAAGGAGGTTTTAAAACACCTTTTTCCGTAATAATCCCTGTAATATTTTCATTTGGTGTTACATCAAATGCAGGATTATAAACTTCAATTTCTAATGGTGCAACCTGTATACCCCTAATATGAGTTATTTCTTTTGCCGATCTTTCCTCTATATCAATACCATTCCCATCAACGATATCTAAATCAATAGTACTAGTTGGTGCAACAATATAAAAAGGTACATTATATTGTTTTGCAATTACAGATAGCATAAATGTGCCTATTTTATTTGCAGTATCTCCATTTGCTGCAATTCTATCTGCTCCAACTAATATTACATCTATTTTTTTATCTCTTATTAAAGTTGCTGCTGCATTATCCGCAATTAATTTCGCTGGAATTTTTTCTTGAACTAATTCCCAAGCTGTCAATCTTCCGCCTTGTAATCTTGGTCTTGTTTCATCAGCATAAACAAATATATTTTTATTAGTTTCATGTGCTTTTCTAATAACACCTAATGCTGTTCCATATGCAACAGTTGCAAGTGCTCCTGTATTACAATGAGTCAATATTGTAGCATTTTGAGGTATAACTTCATTACCAAAAGTCGCCATTGTCTCATTTATTTTTGCATCTTCTTCATATAATTTATCTGCCAATTCTTTCATTTTTAATGAAACACTTTTTTTATTACCTTTACTCTCTTGGTTTAAAATATCTTTAGCTTGTGAAATTGCCCACATTAAATTTACAGCAGTAGGTCTTGCTTGATTTAATTCTTCTAACGCATTTTCTAATTTGACAAAATAGTCTTTATCTTCTGTTAATTGAATAGAGGCAATATATGCTCCATATCCCGCTGCTACACCAATAGCTGGTGCACCTCTAACAACCATATCCTTTATTGCAAATACCACTTCTTCATATGTTTTGCATGGAAACTCTTCATAAACTACAGGTAGTGCACGTTGATCAATCAAATACAACGTATCGTCTTCAAATCTCATAGATCTAACTTTTGCCATAATTACCTCCCCTATTCTATTTTAAATAATATTTTCATGCCTTTGTGATTAAAAACTTTTTCAAAGTTTTCTAATGGTTCAATTCCATCTATTAGTTCTTTTAAATTAAAATCATATATATTTAATAATCTTATTGCAGTTTTTATATCTCCACACCTAGAACCCAATATGGTATATTCATTTACTACAATATCCGATAATTTAAAATCATCAAAGCCTTCAGTTGTTGTTTTTAATGCTAATACCCCGCCAGGAATCAAATGCTTTAATGCCATATCAAATCCTTCTTTTCTTCCAGTTGCATCAACAACAATATCAAACATCAAATCTTTATTTAATTCCTTAAGTAACATTGTCTTTCCAAACTTTTTAGCCTTTTCCAATTTTCCCTTGTGTTTTCCTATAATTGTACATTCGGCTCCAGTTAGTGATAATGCCCTTATTATCATTTGCCCTAACTTTCCATCTCCAAAAATTGCTATTTTGCTACTACTCTTAATATGTATTTGATCTTGTATTTGCAATGCCGCTGCAAATGGTTCTGCAAATACAGCTATTTCATCATCCAAATTTTCTGGAACAAATACTATATTATCTTCTGGAATCTGTATCATTTCAGCAAAAACACCTTGAAAATTTGATATTCCTATAGTTTTTCTATTTATACAATGATGAAATTTACCTTTCTTACACATATTACATTTTTTGCATGGAATATTTATATCAGCCACAACTCTTTTTCCTATAATATCCTTAGAATCAGCATCTATAATTCGTCCCACAAACTCGTGTCCTAATACGCCACTAAAATTTTTATATCCATTAATCAATGCCCTATCAGTATGACACAATCCAGCTATAATAACCTTTATTGTAACTTCACCCTTTTTTCTTTTTGGTAAATTGATTTCTCTAACTTCAAGTTTATTCGATTCAAAAAGCAGTGCCTTCATTTTATCTACTCCTATTAACCTTAAATGTGAAATAATCAGTACTATAGTAATCTTTTGAGAAAATGACATGTCTTTGATCTTTATCTAAATATAACTGTCTCATAAGTACAAATAACCTTGAATGATCTAATTCCATAATTTCTTGAAGTGGTTCATTTGACCAAACAGGAACTATTTCGGTAACAGCTCTTTCAGCAAAAATATTATGTTCCTCTTCAAAATAATCAAAAAGAGACTCATATTCTAAAGAGTTTGGCAAAGAAATATCTATAAACTCCTTAGACACATATGTTTCAGAATACGCAGCCAACATACCATCTGCAAGTCTAAGTCTTCTAAATGTTGCAACCGCCTCTCCTTTTTTTATTCCTAATTGCTCTCTTACATCAGCATCTGGTACTTCATATCCAATGTAAACCCATTTAGTACTTGGCTCAAAGCCAAATGATTTTATAGTTTCTGAAACACTTTCCAATTTTTCTAAACCACTTTCCATTTTATCTGGTCGCTTTTGAATAAATGTTCCTCTTCCTTGAACTTTTAATATCATTCCCTTTTGCTCTAACATAGCCAAAGCTTCTCTTACTACTGATCTACTAACTCCTAACATATTTTTAAATTCAAATTCAGAAGGCAATCTATCTCCTTCTTTTAAATGTTTTGCTTCAATATATTGAATTATTTTTTCTTGAGCTAATAAGCTTAAAGACATACTTTTTTCTTTTATTTTCACACTTCCACCCCTATTGTCAGACATCTTACCCTTTTATTGTAGCATATTTTTTTGCTTTTTAAACTATTTTTTTAATAAAAACACAAACTTTTTTTATATTAACAATTGTTTAATATGTCTTTTAACGTTTTGAAATCGTTTTCTTTGTGTCTATATTTCTATTTTTTCTTCTTTAATAGAGTAGAGAAATAATAGCTAGTATTACTTCCCTCTCATTGAACCGTACGTACGGGTCTCGTATACGGCTCTACAACTTATATTCCAGCACTTCTTAGGTAATAATGTAAAGGATTGAGCAAACATGCTCCGTCCTTTACTTTTGTTTCAAGTAACTTAGGACTTAATATGAAATTAACTACATTCATACCACTTCTCTTGTACCATCCAAGCCTAGAGTTCGCAACTTTAAATATATCTTCATGATTGAAACCATTATTATATTTCCTATTTAGATAGGACAAATTTCTATAGATTGTCTTAGGCTTCTTCCATTGCTTTAAAATAATCATCCTTATTTTATGTCTTAACCATGCTCCAAATTCATTCATAAATCCTTTCATCATTCCAATTCTAAAATAATTTATCCACCCAACAACCATTTGATTTACCCTCTTTATTGTTACTACTATAGAACGAGATATTGCTTTACCTCTTTTTAAGTATTCACTCATCTTTTTATATAAGGATTTCTTCTTTTCTGTTGTTGGCTTTACTTTCCATTGTCCACCATTTTTAAGAAATGTGAACCCTAGATACTTACTTCTGGTCGGTCTAACTACTTTTGATTTTGTCGCATTTACGTTAAGAAATAATTTCCTTTTAATCCAACCACTAATGGATTTCATGACTCGGTTCGCAGCCATTTCACTTTTTGTGAATATGAGCACATCATCTGCGTATCTTACGAAACGCAGTCCTCGTTGTTCCAATTCTTTATCTAACTTATCTAGATAGATGTTAGATAGTACAACGGATAACGGTCCACCCTGTGGAACTCCTGTCTTTGTTGCTTTTACTAATCCTTGCTCCATCACTCCTGCTTTCAGATATTTACGAATTAGGTTTAATGTTGCACTGTCATTTACTTGTTCCCTAAGAATTTGAATTAATTTATCATGATTTACTTTATCAAAGAATTGTTCAATATCAATATCTATTACCCATTCATAATCATCATTTAAATAGGTTAATGCTTGCCCTATTGCATCATGACAACTTCTATTTGGTCGAAATCCATAGCTATATTCACTAAATATCCCTTCATAAATATCTGATATTGGTTGAGCTATTGCCTGTTGAATCGTTCTATCAAGAGCAGTTGGAATTCCCAATGGTCTCATTTTCCCATTGCTTTTTGGTATATATACTCTACGAACTGGTTTTGGAAAGTATTTTCTATTTCTAATAGAATTTACAATATCATTCCTGTTAGTCTTAATGTAATCTCCTAGTTCATCTACTGTTATTCCATCAATCCCACTTGCACCTTTATTTCCAACAACTTTCTTGTAAGCTCGGTTTAAATTCTCTTTTGTTGTTATTACTTCAATTAATCCCATTGCTGTTACTCCTCTGTTTATTACAAAATTTATACATACTACCCCTCTAGATATAGATAATATTCCTCGGTTACGTTCCTACTTTTCTTATCCATCTGATTTCTGGCTTATGTATTATTTTATGAATAACGATTTGTACTATAAATCGTTTCAGTCCTTCAGTTGTTATACCTACTATGACTTCATCTGACTCCCTCCCCAAACCTTTTTCGACCATATCTTTTGACATGTGGGTAGGGTGGATCGGTTATAATAAATTAGACAGTTATTATTCGGTCATGATAAAATAAATCAAATAAAGAAAGGAAGAAAATATCATGGCAGGAAAGAAGAAAAATTATACAGAGGAATTTAAGAAGCAAATAGTTGCTCTAAAACAGAGTGGTAAATCAACAACAGAAATTGCAAATGCTTATCATATAGCAAAATCAACAATAATTAAGTGGACAAATGATTATAATAACTCTGGATCATTTAAAGCTAGTGACAACCGTACTGATGAGGAAAATGAATTAATAAGATTACGTAAGGAAAATAAACAGTTATTGATGGAAAATGATATTTTAAAGCAAGCGGCGCTGATAATGGGACGAAAATAAATATTATTTTAACAAATAAGGCAAAGTACAGTATTAGCGCCATGTGTAGATTGTTGAACATACCAAGAAGCTTAGTTTATTATAAAAGAAAGTCAAGAGTATATAATACTAAACTTGAAAATGCAGTAATATCAATATTTAGATTAAGTAAAAACAATTATGGTACTAGAAAAATAAAAATAGAGCTTAAGAAAGAAGGGATAATAGCTTCTAGAAGGAAAATAGGAGAAATAATGGCTAAATACAGCTTAATATCAAATTACACTGTAAAACAATTCAAAGTACATAGAAGTAAATGTAATAATGATAAAGTTGATAATATTGTAAATAGAGAATTTGATGATAGAGATGATTTAGAGATAGTTGTAAGTGATTTAACATATGTAAATGTAATGGGTAAATGGCATTATATATGTCTATTAATTAACCTTTTCAATAGGGAAATAGTTGGATATTCTGCGGGTTCTAAAAAAGATGCAGAGCTAGTATATGAGGCGTTTTTAACATCTCATATAAATTTATCAAAGATAAAAATATTTCATACCGATAGAGGCAATGAGTTTAAAAATAGAATAATAGATGAAGTCTTAGAAGCATTTAAAATAAAACGTTCTTTAAGTAAAAAAGGCTGTCCTTATGACAATGCTGTAGCAGAGGCAGGATATAAAATTATTAAGACAGAATTTGCATTTAATAGAGTTTTTAAAAGCCTAGAAGAACTTAAATTGGAGTTATGTGATTATGTAAACTGGTATAACAATAAGCGTATTCATGGTTCATTAAATTATATGACACCAGTAGAGTATCGTTTATCTAAAATGACCGAATAAAATTTGTACAAAAAAGGGTTGACAATCCAATATTTACCGTCCTCGCCCTGTGTTCCGAATAACCTTAGTGTCGTAGCCTTTGGAGTGGCTGTAAAAGCAAAGAAGCTTACATTTGAATTATCAACAAACTTTTCAAGTTCCATGTTAATCTTATCTTCAGTATCAATTTCTTCAGCTTCTGCCTTACTTGCTGCTTCAAGAGCTTCTTCCTGTGTTAAAGACTCTTTCAGTGCCAT
>Ga0193963_1000200_pt1 | contig 31397 bp, 26 predicted proteins | sample FB_6_MG_FD_140359 | JGI IMG/M metagenome (GOLD analysis project Ga0193963, IMG submission 140359) | Microbial mat bacterial communities from the Broadkill River, Lewes, Delaware, United States - FB_6_MG | ecosystem: Environmental > Aquatic > Freshwater > River > Microbial mats | place: USA...
ACATATTGTATAAATTTAAATATATTTAAAATATATACATATAATTTCTAAAAGAAAATAAAATAACCAATATGTTAGAATGAAAAAAAACTCAAGGCGAACACTTATGATAAAAACTACTCATGAAATATCAAATGAAGATGGATATATTAAATACAATTATTTTGAAATTCATCCAGATTTAGAATCAATAATCGCTGATGATTATTATACTTATTCAACAGAAAATTTTAAAAAACAAGAATTATGTGAAGCTTTATACAAGCAAAATTTTTATGATAAATATGACAAAACACAATACAAAGAAGTGTATGAAAAATATATTGATAATGAAAGTTTTAAATCAAAAGCAATGTTTATTTATTCAATAATTGATTTAGATAAATATACAAAATTTGTAGAGCAAAATGATGAAGTTTCTAATCCAAATGAATTAACAATAAAATATGCTATTTTAGACAGTTCAGGTGTAAAAGTAGATATTTATAATATTAGTATTGTAGATATTTCTTTTGTTTTTTAAGTAAAAACAATGGAAACAATAGATTTATATTTTTTAGGACTTGGTATATTATCAGGTTCTGATGGGATTTTGGATATTTATTACCTGTAATATTAAATAGAATTCATTTAAGTTTTTATGGTCTTTATCTTGTTTTTACAATTGCTTGGATTTTACTTCTATTTTCTTCAACATTATTATTGGAAGGAAATATTTTTTTAGCAGTTTATATTGCCGGAATTGTGGCAAATACAAGAGAGTTTGTTCATAAAAAAAATTTAGTTGGTTTTAATGATGGACTATCATGAATTATGTAAATTGCAGTATTCTTAGCTCTTGGACTGTTAGTTTTTCCTTCTGAATTTCTAGATGTTGCCTTATCAGGACTTGCAATTGCTTTATTGTATTTTTTATTGTTTTATTTTCAATATTAATTCAAGGTGCAACACTTCCACTTATGGCAAAATGGTTAAAAGTGGAAACTAAAAAGAAAAAAGTTAAAACAGAAGATATTGTTGATTCTCCTCGTAATAGTGATAGAAAATATAAAAAAGTTTTAAAAACTTTTAAAACAGAAAAGATATAATTTAATACATTTTCTAAAAGGCTTATGCTATAATCGCGATTAATAAAAACAAGGTACAGTAATAATGGAAAAACCCGAAGTTAAAACACAAAAATTCATAATTAAATTTTTCCCCGAAATTATGATAAAAGGTAGTAAAGCTAAGAGACAGATGATTAATCAGCTTTACAATAATCTTAAAAAGATGCTAACAAAAATTGATGAAGATATATCAATAAAAAAATTTCATGATAAGATTGAAGTTGTATGTTTAGTAGATTTTGTAACAGAAATTAGACAAATACTATTACAAACTCCAGGTGCTCAGCTTGTATTAGAAGCATTACAGTTTGATAATATCACAACAATAGATCAAATGAAAGTTATAGTTAATGATGTAACAAAAGATCAAGTTATTGGTAAAACTTTTGTTGTTAGAGTAAAGCGTTCAGGAACTCATAGTTTTAAATCAACAGAGATCGAAAAAACTATTGGCGGATATATGTTGGCTCATAATGATACAAAAGGAGTGAGTTTAAGAGAAGCAGAAGCTACAATAAACGTAGAACTTTTTGATAATCAATTAAATATTATCACATTAAAGCATAAAGGTTTAGGTGGTTTTCCAATAGGAACTCAAGGAGATGTATTATCTTTAATGTCTGGTGGATTCGATTCTACAGTAGCTTCTTATCTTACAATGAAAAGAGGAATTAAAACTCATTTTATTTTCTTTAATCTTGGTGGTGTTGCACATGAAATTGGTGTAAAGCAAGTTGCCTTATATCTTTGGAATAAATTTGGCTCATCTCATAATATTACATTTATATCCGTTCCTTTTGATGATGTAGTTACTGAGATATTTAGATCTACATCAGATTCGTACATGGGTATTACACTTAAAAGATTAATGATTAAAGCTTCTGAAAAAATTGCAGACGATATGGGAATTGATGCCTTACTTACAGGTGAGAGTGTGGCTCAAGTATCTAGTCAGACATTAAGAAACTTAGCTTTAATTGATCAAGTTACAAACAAATTAATTTTAAGACCCTTAGCTACTATGAATAAAACTGATATTATGGATATTGCAAATGATATTGGTACTAGAAGATTTGCAGAAACAATGCCTGAATATTGTGGTGTAATTTCAAAAAATCCAAATACTCATGGTTCATTTAAAAGATTAGAAGAAGAAGCAAGAAAGTTTGATTACACAGTATTAGATAAAGCTGTAGAAAATGCAGTAAGTTTAAGAGTTCATGAAATCGAAGATGATATTTCTGATATTGGACAAATAGAAACTGTTAGTGATTTAAGTAGTGCAGAGTACACAATTATTGATATTAGACAAAGTGATGATTGTATTGAAACTTCTGCTGAAACTATTAAAATTCCATTTTATAAATTAAAAAGTGAATTTAAAAACCTTCCACAAAATAAAGAGTATTTATTTTACTGTGATAAAGGTATTTTAAGCCAGTTACATGCTCAATATCTAAGAGATGCAGAGAACTTTACAAACATAAGAGTTTATCGACCATAAGCTCTTATATTTAATTCTTCTATTATTACAATAGGAGGATTTGGAAGTGCTGGATAAGATTTTTGTACTATATTTGTTACCCATTGTGGATATATTCTAAAGTTCAGTTTTACTTCTACATTTAAAGGAAAAGATAGATTTTTAGGGAGTTCATACTTTTCTAGTCTTCTTTCTTTTGCTTTTATTCTTGTATCTCTTAATAATATTTTATATCTCCAAAATGCTAAACCAACTTCTTTAGCATTTTCATCTGCAAATACTTTCATATAAGGTCTAGCATCTTTACCTAGATTTCCATCTTTTTTTAATTTACCACTTGAAAATATAACTTTATTTTTTGAATCTTTTACTGTAATATCTAACCATAATTCTCTAAAATCTGCAACGCCCGTTGGTAAATGATGTCCTGCACCTATATTTGTAACTCCAACTTCTAAAATAGTATCTTTAACACTAGCATCAAGCTTTGCAGCAGTTCTTAAAAGTTGAAGTGTTTGGTTTTCATGTTTTTTACTTTTTAAACCTGATAAAAAGTGATTTGAACCAGAAAAATAGTGTACTTTTACATCTTTTTTAAGAACTCCTCCTTTAGTTGATGTGCCTACAAGTGGTGTGAACTTATCATTTTCTAGGTTTGTCATATGACAGTCTATACATGATTTGTGTTTTGTTTTATCTGCAAGATTATTATAAGGCGATTCTTCCCACTCTTTAAATGTTGATACTATTTGTTTTCCTGTTGTTGGTGATGTTTCATCATGACAAGAAGCACAGTATGCACTTTTTTTATAAAGAGGTTTCATATAGCTTTCTTTATGTACATTTGGCTTTGCATTTATAAACTTTTTACCTAAATATGAGCCAAGTGTTCCTTCTTCATCTTCAAAAGGATATTTTTTTCTATTTGTTAAGTCCAATTTATAAGAAGCATTTCCTTTTGAACTTGCATCACTTATTCTATGGCAAGTAAGACAAGATACTCCTTCTTCTAGTCTTGAATTGCCATGTTGTTTATAATTATTTATTAATGTTTTAGCCCCTTTATCAAAAAGAGTATTTGCTAAAGAGTTTTCATTCATATAATGTGAAGACTTAGTCAATCCTGTTGTAATACCACTTGGATTGTGACAAGACATACACCATTGCCTAAACTCATGACCTTCAAGTTCTCCTGCTAGATTTTCCATAACCATATAGTATGGATTTGAGTCTACAAGATTTTTATGATTTGAATCTGCCCATTGATTAAATATTTCACTATGACATGATTGACATTTAGTAGAGTTTGTCCAATCCTCACTATGATACATAGTTTTACCATCTTCAAGCTCAAAAGAGACAAGTTTTGTTTTATATTCTTGTTCTAAAGAATAAGAAGGTGTTGGATTAATAAATGTAATAGATATACCTACCATAAACAATAATACAAGTTTGTTTTTCTTAGGATTTTTTGTATGATAAAATAAAAATGCAAGAAGAATAAAAGATGAATATAGGTGAATATTAAATGAGTAAATTCCTAATATATTTCCACCTGTATTTCCAATAAAGAACAAATAAAAACCACTTAAGGTAGTTAAGAGTAGAACAAAACCTAAAATCCAACCAATCTTACTATTTACTTTTTTTATTACTATATATTTGTAAGCGTGTTTATTCACAAAAGGAATAATATAAAATATTGAAAATAATATAGAAGTAAAAGCATGGATAATAGATATATCTGTTAAATATTTCCATTGGATATTAAAAATATCCATTTGTAAGACACCTGTAATAAAGATTAGAATAATTAGTATTTTGATATTAAATAGTTTCATTATTTAATTTCCTTCTTTGATTGTTTAATTACATTCCCCTCTAAGGTCTTCAAAAAAGCTACAATATCATCTATTTGTGTATTTGTAAGATTTATTCCTACTTGATGCCTTCCCATTATTTCTACTGCTTTTCTTATTTTATCAACTGAACCATTATGAAAATATGGAGACGTTTTTGTAACGTTCCTTAAAATAGGAACCCTAAAAAAGCTTGTATTTGCTCTTCCTTTATATTCTCCTTTATTTTCAAAAGGAAAAGTATTATCAATTATTTCAAAATCAGGAGCAGGACCAAGATTAGGTCTTAAATCATGAATACCAGCAAAGTTTCTTAAAGGAAACCTTTGAACACTTTGTCCTCCTACACTTCTTCCCGTATGACAACCACTACACCCAAAGTTCATAAAATTTACTAAGCCTTGTTTTGCCTGCTTATTAATTGCATTATTGTCACCTTCTAAAAACTCATCAAAACTACTTCTTGTCAAAAGTGTTTTGATATAAGCTTCTATTGCATCAATTATTTCTTCATAGTTGTAATTAAATCTTTTTTCTAGTTCTTCTGCTGATATATTTAATTTATGTGTTGATTTAATTGAGTTTATGATTTGTTCTTTTAATATTTTTACTTCGCCGCTCCATGTAAAAGTTTTTGCAAGTGATGAGTTTAAAATAGTCATAGTATTTAGATGATGAGGATTTAAAGTATTGTTATCTCCTAGAGAGGAAGAAAGTCTATCTGTACCGCTTTCGTCTTTTAAATGGCATCTTACGCAATTATTTGTATCTATTAATACTTGCTCTTCTTTTGTTATACTATTTTCTTCTTTACTAATCATATGACAAGTAGTACAAGAAGTTTTTTTATTTAGTGAAAGATTAGGATTAAAAAATAACTCTTTTCCTAAAGCTATTTTTTCTTTATTTAAAATAGTATTTTGTTCATATTTTTCTAAATACTCTTCATAAGATTTAGGAATTGATTTAAGTCCTTTTTTTATAGCTGTTTTTCTTAATGAATCGTCGTTGTATGAGGGGAAATCTCTTTGTTTAAGAAGTGAAGGAAGTGATAATAGTATTGATATTACAACAAATGCAAATAACAATATTCTCATAAATATTTTCATAAATAGTATCCAATAAATATATATTTATTAGATACTATCAAAAAGATAGGTTTTAAAAATTGTAAATTATCAATTTTTATTTAAAATAAAAATAAAAATAGATAAATACATACTCCCATTAATGAACTGATCGTAAGTCCTAGAAATATTAACTTACCTAATTTTTTATGATTTGAGCTTTTAATCTGTTCTAATTGCTTATTTCTGTATAGTTTAATAGAGGTAATAAATAAATACACCCATGAAATTAAAGCAATAATAGCAATAATTATATGAATAATTAAAAAAGATAGCATAAAGGTATATGAAATATTACTAGCTTTTGAGTACTCTAAAAAGCCACCGGAAATTCTAAGTCCAATTTCAAAAACAATTATAATAGTAATAGTAATAGCTAATAAAAAAGCTTGAGATATAAAATGCTCTTTATATTTTCTTTTAACGGCTAAATATATTGTAAAAGCCATTAATAGTGGGAATACAGCAAAATATATAGTTACAAAATCTATATAAAAAGGTGCTGCTGTTCCCAAAAAACCCTGATTAAATAGCATACAATTAATCTTTATTTTGTTTTTTAATTACATTTTCAATTATGATAAAACCAAATGGAATTAATGAATAAACAAATAATTGAAATCCTAAACCTTTGTCCCATTTACATTTAACCATTACATGAAAAAGTGCCATACAAAATAATATAAATAATACACCATGTCCCATTCCAACTATTTTTACAGGATATGGATTATCGCCTAAATACTTAATAGGCATTGCAACAAATACTAATAATAAATATGAAAGACCTTCTATTATTGAAATAATTCTAAATCTTCCAAATGCTGTTTTTAACATTTTTATTCCTTTAAATTTTAAATTTGATTATATGTAAATATACTTAATGATTAACTAAAAACTTTATAAAAAATATGTATAATTAAAAGAAAGAGTTTAAATATATGAGTACAAATAAAATCATTTTTGCACTATTGGTGTTGTATATATTAGCAGATGTTGTTAAAACATATTTTTTTTAAAAGAAAAAAGAATTAATCTTCTTTCTTTTCTAAATCACATTTCTTAGAGATAATGCAAGCAGGGCAAAAGTTAGCTAATCCTGCAATTAAAGGAAGTACCCCTAAATAAAACCATGCATTGCCTGTAAAAAATCCTACTGCAATTAGCACAAGTCCTAAAACAATTCTAAATGGTCTACATACCATTCTCATCTTTTCGAAAAAATTCATAAGTTTTCCTTATTATTAATAGTTTAATTTTTATAATTATAGCTTATGAAACTTATAAAAATTTAAAAGTTTATTTAATAGACATGAATCAAGTGTTATTTTTTCAAAAGATGATACAATAAAAATATAATTTATAAATCAAAAGTTTTAATATGAAAAAACACTTCCTCGAACAATCAATTATCTTTTTCTCAGTTAGTAAATGGCTTATTATCTCAACAATCATAGGTATAGTAATAGGTGCAATAGTTACTTTTTTTGTGACAGTCTTACAGTATTCAGAAGACTCAAGAGATTTACTAGGCTTTAAATACTACTATTTATTGCCCTTTGCTTTAATGCTTACCATATGGCTTACAAAAACTTTTGCTCCAAATGCAAAAGGTCATGGAACAGAAAAAGTAATAGAAGCAATTCATAAAAAACATGGAAAAATAGATATTTTAATAATACCTGTGAAATTAATAGCAACTGTTCTTACAATTTTTGCAGGAGGTTCAGCAGGAAAAGAAGGACCAGCTGCACAAATAGGTGCTGGTGCTGCTTCTTTAATAGCCGATATTTTTAGATTTTCAAAAGAGCATAGAAAAAAAATTGTAATTTGTGGGATAAGTGCAGGTTTTGCAGCAGTTTTTGGAACACCAATTTCAGGTGCTATTTTTGGTGTTGAAGTATTAATTGTTGGAATTATTATGTATGATGTACTACTTCCTTCTTTTATAGCGGGCTTTGCAGCTTTTTCTACGGCACAATTTCTTGGTTTAAACTATACATATTTTGATATGAGATTTTCACAAGCTATTCCACTTGAACTTACACTTATTGGTCAAGTTGTACTTGCTGGTTTATTTTTTGGAATTATTGCAGATTTCTTTATTACTTTTTTAAAAACTACAGGAAAGTCTATTCAATCATTTAAAATGAATGCTTACTTAAAAGCTTTTCTAGGCGGAACATTTTTAATTGTATTATCTTTTTTCTTTGGTGAACAGTATTTTGGCTTAGGATTAGAAACTGTAAATAGTACATTCTTTTCAGATCAGAGTGTAGTAGAAGAGATACCTTGGTATGCATTTGTTTTAAAAACTATATTTACATCAATTACTCTTGGAGTTGGTGGAAGTGGAGGAGTTTTAACACCTTTATTTTTTGTAGGTGCAACTAGTGGGAATTTATTTGGTTCTTTAATGGGTGATCATATTGCATTCTTTTCAGCTATTGGTTTTGTAAGTTTACTAGCAGGTGCTACAAATGCGCCAATAGCTGCTATTATTATGGCAGTTGAACTTTTTGGACTTGAAATTGCTCCTTATGCCGCAATTTCTGTTGTAATTACTTTTTTAATTACAGGACATAGAAGTGTTTTTCCATCTCAAATATTAAAAATGAAAAAAAGTGAAATGCTTGATATTTCAATGGGTGAAGATATGGATCATTCTTCTGCAAATGTACGAGCTGAAGATAAACAAAAGTTCAAAGATTTAAAACAAAGATTAAGAAATAAAAGTAAAAATACAAATAAAAGGTTACCAAAATGATTAAAGAAGAACAAAATACAGCAAAAATTTTATGGACAACAGACAATAAAGATACAGCAATAAACATGATATGTTTATATGCACATAATGCAAAACTAAAAGGTTGGATACAAAATGTTCAAATACTTGTTTGGGGTGCTTCTCAAACACTAATAAGTCAAGATAAAGAATTACAAGACAAAATCCAAGAAATGATTAAAGATGGTGTTGAAGTAATAGCTTGTAAAAAGTGTGCAGAAGATTTAGGTGTTAGTGATAATTTACAAGCTTGTGATATGCAAGTATATTACACAGGTGAGTTATTAAGCTCATGGGTAAAAGAAGGTAATAGTATTATCTCTGTATAAAATAGAACAAATAGTTCTATTTTATTTTGATATATATAAAAGATGAAAAAACAATAATAAGTAATGATATACCAATAGCTAAAAAGAAATGCTGTACACCTAAAAAATTAACAGGCCAATGAAATATAATAGGTGAACTAAACTGTCCTAAAAAAATTGCACTTGTGAAATATCCAGAAGTTTTGACTCTTTTTTTTGCACTTGTACGACTTAACATCCAAGCAGTTATATTTGTCATCATCAAACCACCACCAAAGCCAAGTAATGGACTTGTTAAAAAGAAATAGTAAGTATGATTTACAAAACCAACACCTGCAAATCCAATACCAATAATTGCTAAACCTATAATGTAAATTATAGAGAATGAAAACTTTTGTTTTAACTTTGAAAAAGTAATAGCTCCTAAAGCATTACATAAAAAAGCAATTGCAATAATAGTTCCAGCAAAACTTCCACTAGCTTTAAATGTTTCAATTAATAAAAATGGAATTTGAGTAGGTAGTATAAAGAAAATCAACATATAAAAAAAAGCAAGAAAATATATATAAAACATATTAGAATTAATTTCAATATCTTCATCTTTCTCATCTTTTACTATAACTTCTTTAAGTTGTGTGATAGCAAGAGGAATAAGTAAAAAACCAATTAAGTATATACCAAAAGAGTAACGCCAAGAAATATCAGATAAAACTCCACCGCCTATTACAAATACAACTCCACCTAAAGCCATAAAAGCACTTTGATACCCCATAAACTTGTGTCTATCTTGTTCTTTAAAATAATCCCCAATAAGAGAAGTTGATACAATCATTAACGTTGCTACACATATACCAAATAAGGCCCTTGAAAATAAAAGCATTTCGATATCTTGTAAATATAATCCTGCACTTCCTGTTATAGAAAAAGCACTAAGTGCGATAATAACAGCACGCTTCTTTCCATACTTAAAAATTAAATGTCCAAGAAAAGGTGCTAATATAGCAATAACAAGAGAAGGAATTGTTAACATAAGCCTTGAGTAAAATTCAATATTTGCTATATCTGTAAAGTACTCTTTTAGATGAGGTAAGGCTGTTACTATTGCAACATTTGACATTGATGTTGTCATTGCAATTAGTAATAAAGTAAGCATTGTAAGTTTTTTGATATTTTTCATTTTTGGATTATAGGGTAAATTTTATTATTTACCCTATATTAAAAGGTCAGTTATAAAAAGATTAGTCAAAAATCTTTTTATAAACATGACAATAAGGACTTTTCCCAGTTCTTATATAATAGTTTTGATGATATCCTTCTGCTGCATAAAAAGGAGTGTCTTTTGTACTTTTAAGTGTAGTTGCCACATCGTAACCTTTTGATTTTAAAATATCAATTAGTTTTTCTGTTGTTTTCTTTTTTTCTTCATTATTATAAAATACTACAGATAAATACTGACTTCCAATATCTGGACCTTGTCCATTTTTTTGTGTTGAGTCATGTATTTCAAAAAATAGCTTTGCTAAACTTTCATAAGAAATTTCACTAGGGTCATATATAACTTCAACAGTTTCAACATGTCCTGTTTGTATAGTCAATGTTTTTATTTTGTGGAACTACAACTTCTTTACTAAAATTTGTAGAGATAAACGCTAATAGACCAAGAGCTATAATTACTGCATATTTATTAATCTTCATTATTAATCCTTTTTGTATTTTATATTTTAGTGAAGTTTTGTTTAGTGCTTATTTATCAAAAAAGTTCTTTCTTATCATCTTCCCATATATTACTTCAAATAAAATAGAAAAAGTTATAAAAGCAAAAAATATTATAATTGCATTTTTATCACTACTGTATGTATGAACTAGTAAAGTAATAAGTGCAAGAAAACTTACTATACAAGATAGAAGAACTATTATTCTATTTGCATTTAAGAGCTTATATAGTTTTAAAGCTGCAATATTAACTATAAAGAAAATAAGTAAAAAACTAGCACTTCCTATTATTGCTATTTGAGTTAGTTCAATACTGTTTGCAATAATCAAAGAAAAAAATGCAGTTACTAAAATACTAGTGCTAGGAATACTGTTTTTCTCTTTATTAAGCTTTGAAGGAAGCTCGCCTTCTTTTGCTAGTATAAATCCTAGTCTTCCATTTCCATATATAGTTGCATTAATAGCTGAAAAGGTTGCTAATAGTGCAGCAATAGAAACAATAGTAAAACCAATTTGTCCTAAAGCCGGTTTTGCTGCAATTGCCAAAGCATAATCTTTAGCTTCTAATAATGCACTTTCTTCAACAGTTCCTACTGTAATTAATGCAATTAGTATATATAGAAAGATAACTATAATAACGCAAGCATAAAAAGCTCTTGGTAAATTTTGCTTAGGATTTTTAATATCTTCTGCTGCATTAGCAATTAACTCAAAACCTTCATAAGCTACAAAGATAATCATACCAGCTACTAAAATAGAAAAGCTATCACTCCATTGTGAAGGTGATAATCTTTGTGTATCTACATAAGAAAAACTTGATAGAATAATTACTACTAAAAGTACTACTTTAATTACAACTATAATAGTCTCAGACCGACTTACAAAAGAAGCACTAATTAAGTTAATAAGTAAAGGGAGTATAATAGCAAGAGAAATAAACAAATGCTTACTTAAAAATGTAGACTCTTTAAAAAACAAAACTTCAGCATAAGAAGAAAAAGCAACTGCATATAAAGAAATTGTAACAAGATAAGATAACCATAGTATAAAGTTTACAGCTCCTGATAAAAAGTTATGACCAAAAGCATTATCTATGAAACTAACTGTCCCACCTTTACTTTGAAATTTTACAGATAGTTTTGCATAAGAGTATGAAGTAAGTAGGGCAACGATTCCTGCAAATAAAAAAGCAATTAAAGTTGCTCCTTTTGCTAAAGATACAGCTTCACCTAAAACAGCAAAGATTCCACCTCCTACCATTCCTCCTATACCAATTGAAATTGCACCTATTAATCCAATTGTTCTTTTGTTATCATTTTCGTTATTCAAGTACTTACCTTAGTATTTTTAAAATATTATAGTATAAATATTTAGTATTTAAAATAAAATACTTTTAATATGTAATTAATATAAGAAATGATAAAATACTAAAAGTACTAAAAAATAAATACTAATAAAAATATTAAAAAAAGGCATAAAATGAAATCACCATTTCCTTATGAGATAATAGCAGATAGTAAAACATTCTATGGAAGAGTAGAAGAGATAGAAAAAATAAACGATTTTATTAAAACTTCAAACAATATCTTAATACACTCAAAAAGAAGAATGGGTAAATCAACTTTAATACAAGAAGTACTAAGACGTAATAGTAATGAGTATACTTGCATATATTGTGACATCTTTGATATTACTTCAAAAGAAGATTTTATAAAGTTACTATTAAAGGGCATATCAAATATAGAAGAGAGTGATTTCAAAGTAATGTATAAAAAATTTAGTGAGATGTTTAAACGTGTAAGAGTAGAACCATCATTTGATCCTAATACTTCAAAATTCTCATTAAGACCAATAGTAGCAACACTTTCTTTTGATGAGATGATAGAAGACTTCTTTTTAGCACTAGAGGAAATATCAAAAGATAAGCAAGTAGTATTTGCAATAGATGAGTTTCAACAAATATCACTAATAACAGATATAAAGCTAGATGCACTATTAAGAAAGTATATACAAACACTGCAAAATGTATCATGGATATTCTTAGGTTCAAAAAGACATTTATTAACTTCACTGTTTGAATACAAAGCACCACTATATGAAATGGCAACGCATTTAGAATTACAACCTTTAGCTTTAGAAGAAGTATATACATATACAAAGAAACATATAAATATATCAAAAGAGTTAATGTCTTATATCTATGAAGTATCTGATAGTGAAACAAAACTCTTACAAAACATATGTCATATTTTATGGTTAGAAAAGAAAAATGAGGAAATTAGTAAAGAGTATATCGATGAGGTTGTAAAACAAATTGTAAATTCTAAAGATTCAAGTTATAGATTAATATATGATATGTTAAACAATAATCAAAAGATTGCACTAAAAATATTATCAAAATATAAAAAGAAAATATATACACAAGATGTACTTAATGAATTTAATATAAAGAAGCAAACTTTACAATCAGCAATAAAGGCACTATTTGAAAAAGAGATATGTGATAAAAATGATGATGTAATATATATTCCAGATAGAACATTTGAATTGTGGTTACAAAAAACATTTACTAGAATCTAAAAAAATTGCAGAAGAAGTGTCTAAATAATAATCACTATTATGCATAAAATTTGTAACTTTTGTATATATTATATAAATAAATAAGCTGTTTTTACAGATTTTTTACATAGAATATAACAAATTGTTAAAATACAAAAGGAGATTCAATGAAGAAAATGTTAAGTATTGCACTTGCATCTGCATTAACTTGTGGTGTTGTAATGGCAAAAGAGATTAAAGTAGGGGCAGTTATGCCAATGTCTGGACCAATAGCTGCTTATGGTCAAGTAACTCACTTAGGTTTAGAACTTGCAAATAAGTTACAACCAACTTTAGCAAATGGTGATACTGTTAAATTAGTATTATTAGATAACAAAGGTGATAAAGTTGAAACTGCAACTGCTACAACTAGACTTATCTCTTCTGATAAAGTTGTTGCTATTTTAGGTGCTTTAACTTCTACAAATACTACGCAAACAATTGCTATTGCTGATAAGAAAAAAATTCCAGTAATCGCTTCTGTTGCTACAAATGATAAATTAACTGCTAAGAGAACTTTTGCAAATAGAGTTTGTTTTACAGATAGTTTCCAAGGTGAAGTTGTTGCAAACTTTGCTATTGAATCAGGTTATAAAACTGCTGTTGTTGTAATTGATCAAGCACAAGTTTATTCTTTAGGTCTTTCAAAAGCATTCCAAAAAGCTTTTAAAGCTAAAGGTGGAAAAATTGTTAAAAAAATCAAAGTTACTTCAGGTGATAAAGACTTTAAAGCTGTAGTTTCTCAAATTAAGAAAATTAATCCAGACTTTATGTTTATGCCTTTATATCACCCAGAAGCTTCTATGATTGCTAGACAATCTAAGCAATTAGGTTTAGATAAACCAATGTTCTCAGGTGACGGTGTTGCAAATCAAACATTTATTGATTTAGGTGGAAAATCTGTTGAAGGATATATGTTTACAGACTTCTTTGATTACAAAAACCCTCCATCAAAAACTTCAGCTGATTTCGTAGCTTTCCACGAAAAAGAAACAGGAAATGCTGAAATGAATTCATTTACTGCTTTAGGTGCTGATACTTATAATGTATTAATTGCAGCAATGAATAAATGTGAAGACCCAACAAACTCTGTTTGTATTAATAATGAAATCAAAAAAACAGTTGATTTTGATGGTGTTTCAGGAAAAATTTCTATTAATAGTGAAGGAAATGCAACAAGATCTGCAGTTATTAAAGAAATTAAAGATGGTAAAGCTGGATTTAAAGCGACAGTTAACCCATAATAAATTTTATAAATTTAAAAAAGTCTAGTAATATTTAATTACTAGGCTTTTTTTTTACAATAGTAAAAATAATTATGTTTATTTTTCTTATTGTAAAATAGAAGTTAGAAAAATCAGGAGATTTAATGGACATATTAACATTAATGCAACAATTAGTAAACGGATTCTCTTTAGGGTCTATGTATGCACTTATTGCAATTGGTTATACAATGGTATATGGAGTGCTTAGACTTATAAACTTTGCACATGGTGATATTATGATGGTTGGTGCCTTCTTAGGTTATACATTTATGGCAGTATTTGAGCTATCGTTTCCTGTTACAATGCTTTTATCAATTGTAATAGCTGCACTTTTAGGAGTGCTTATGGACAAGATTGCATATAAGCCTTTAAGAGAAGCTCCAAAAATTTCATTACTTATTACTGCAATTGGTATTTCATTTTTTCTAGAAAATACATTTACAGTTTTTGCTGGTGGAACTCCAAGAGCTTTTCCAGTTCCTGAGTATATGGAAAAAATATTTGATGTTTCAGGTGTAGTATTTTCAGTAGCATCTATTACTGTTCCAATTGTTACATTAGGATTATTACTAGGTATTTTGTATATATTATATAAAACAAAATATGGAATGGCAATTAGAGCTTTATCATTTGATATTAAAACTGTAAATTTAATGGGTATTGATGCAAATAGAATTATTGCAATTGTATTTGGATTGGGTTCTGCTCTTGCTGCTGTTGGTGGTTTATTTTGGGCAGTTAATTACCCTAGTGTTGAACCAATGATGGGAGTTTTAGTAGGACTTAAAGCCTTTGCAGCAGCTGTTGTTGGGGGTATTGGTTCAGTTACAGGGGCTGTTATAGGTGGATTTATTATTGGGTTTACTGAAGTTGTATTTATTGCTTTTTGGCCAGAACTTGGTGGTTATAAAGATGCCTTTGCATTTATTTTATTAATATTTGTATTACTTTTTAAACCAACTGGAATAATGGGTGAAGACCTTGAAAAGAGTAGGTTCTAATATGATTGAAGATAAAATATTTACTAAACAAAGATTAATTAATCTAGCAATTATAGTAACTGCTATTTGGTTTACGTGGTTTGCACAGGTTACTTTTGATGAATATACAGTAAGAATTATAAATAATGTTGCAATTTTTATTATTCTTGCAGTTTCGTATAACCTTATTAATGGTGTTACTGGTCAGTTTTCTCTTGAACCAAATGGATTTGTTGCTATTGGTGCATATGTTACTTCTATTTTGATTGTTGATGCTGATACGATGCTTTATCAATATGATATTGAAGACCCATCAGCTTGGGTTTTAGCTATGCAAGCAGATTTTGCATGGGGATTATTATTTGCAGGTATTATCTCAGCGTTGGTTGCTTTATCTTTATCTTTTCCTGTATTTAGAGTAAGAGGAGATTATCTTGCAATTGTAACATTAGGATTTGGTTTTATTATTAAAATTTTAGCTATTAATAATCCTCAAATCACAAATGGTTCTTTAGGTATAAATGATATTCCTGAATATTCAAACCTTTATTGGACAGGCGGTATTGCTATATTTACTGTTCTTGCTATTTTAAATATTATCTATTCAAAATATGGACGGGCTATGAAAGCTGTTAGGGACGATGAAGATGCCGCAACTGCAATGGGTGTTAATACTTTTAAGATTAAAACTTTAGCGTTTTCTACTTCAGCTTTTTTTGAAGGTGTTGGAGGTGGTTTATTAGCTGCATTATTAACATCTATATCACCAGATTTATTTACATTCTTCTTAACATTCCAATTACTAATTATTATTGTATTAGGTGGATTAGGAAGTACAACAGGTGCAATATTAGGAACTATTTTTGTAATGGCAGGTTTAGAATATATGAGATTCTTAGATGAACCTATGAGTTTTATGGGAATAGAAACAGAAGGAACACCTGGAATGAGAATGGTTGTATTCTCACTTATTTTAATTCTTGTAATGCTTTTTGCAAGAGAAGGATTAACAGGTAAAAAAGAATTAAAAGACTTCTTCAAAAAGAAAAAGGCTGACAAATGATATTAGAAGTATGTAATGTTACTAAAAAGTTTGGTGGAGTAACTGCCATTAAGGACACATCTTTTAGTGTAAAAGCAAAAGAAATATATGGTCTTATTGGTCCAAATGGTGCTGGTAAAACTACAATGTTTAATATTATTACTGGAAATTATGAACCTACAGAAGGTGATATTAAATTTCATGGACAAAAAATAAATGGAATAAAACCATATAAAATTGTTCATCGTGGAATTGCAAGAACTTTCCAAAATATTAGACTTTTTACATCAATGACAGTATTAGATAATATTTTAATTGGATTTGATTATCAAGCATCATATACTTATCTAGAAACTATTTTTAGATTGCCTAGATTTTTCAAAGAAGAAAGACGTGTTAAACAAAGAGCTTTTGAAATCATGGAAGTACTTGGCATAGCAGAGTATGCAGATGAATTAGCAACTTCACTTTCTTATGGACAACAAAGAAAAGTAGAGATTGCTCGTGCACTTGCTGCAAATCCTCAACTTTTACTTTTAGATGAACCAGCAGCTGGTATGAATCCACAAGAAACACATGAGCTTGCAGAATTATTCTTTAAAATAAGAGATGAATTTGATATTACTATTTTATTAATTGAACATGATATGAAGTTTGTAAATAAACTATGTGATAGAGTTATGGTTTTAGATTATGGAAAAACGATTTTTGAAGGTGATATTAAAGATGCTATTAAAGATGAAGAAGTAATAAAAGCCTACCTAGGAGATTTTAAACATGCTTAAAGTTAAAAATTTAGAAGTATTTTACGGACTTATCAAAGGTGTTAAAGATGTAAACTTTGAAGTTAAAGAAGGTCAAATTGTTTCACTAATTGGATCTAATGGTGCTGGTAAAACTTCGACTTTACAATCAATTGTAAATGATGTTAAGAAAAATGGTGAAATCACATTTAGAAATGAAGATATTTCTAAAATGAAAACTCATACAATTATTCAAAATGATATAGCGCTTGTTCCTGAAGGAAGAAGATGTTTTCAAAACTTAACAATTGAAGAAAACCTCAGAATGGGTGCTTTTAACAATGATGACAAATATGAAGAGCTTCAAGAAGAGATGTTTAAACTTTTTCCAAGACTTGTTGCTAAGAAAGGTCAATTAGCAGGAACAATGAGTGGAGGGGAGCAACAAATGCTTGCAATTGCAAGAGCTTTAATGTCAAGCCCAAAACTTTTAATGCTTGATGAACCATCTTTAGGATTAGCTCCTAAAATTATTGGTGAACTTTTTGAAACAATCGTACGACTAAAAGAAGAGGGTATAACTATTTTATTAGTTGAACAAAATGCTTTTGCTGCTTTAGAAGTATCTGATTATGCTTATGTACTTGAAAATGGTGTAGTTGCACTTGAAGGACCAGGATCTGAGCTTATTGATTCTGATGAAATTAGAGCTAAATACTTAGGTGCTTAATACTCTAACATAGATAATAGATAGTATTTTTATACTATCTATCTACTTTTTTTGATTTAATTTATAATTGATTAACGTTTAACCATTATAATAGATTATATAAATATAAAATAGGATTTTAATATATGTTATTAATGCAATTAGAAGCAAGAGAAAAGTTTTCATTGGATTTAATACTATCTATACTTCTTAATAACTTTTAATATATTTATTACTTTTTTAATTATATAATGATTTATATATCTATAAAGAAAATTAATGAAAAAATATAATCAAATTCTTCTTATACTTATTTTCCTAAACTCTTTTTTATATGCTAATAATCAAATATCTATTAGTAATTCTTCTATTTTTATTGATAAAGAAAATTTAAATATCGAAGCTATTAAAACTAAAACCTTTGAGCCTTTAAATAATATTCACAAGAACTTTGGGTTTAATAAAAACCTTACTGTTTGGTTAAAAATACAAATAAAAAATAATACAAATAAAAAGATACAAAAAATACTAGATCTTGACAATCCTTTATTAGAGGAAATTGTTTTATACTCAAATAAAGATATTAGAAGAAGTGGTATGTTATATATAGATGAAAAAAGAAAGACAATCAATCCTTCTTTTACTTTAAATATTTCTGCAAATTCAACGCAATCTTATTATGTTAAAATCAAAAATAACACAACAGCCTTACAGTTTTCTATTAAGCTTGAAGATGAAGAAGTATTTTTAAAAAAAGATTTTGCTAAACAATTCTCTATTATATTATTAATAGGAGTTATTAGTTCTTTTCTTATTTATGCAATGGTTTTATTCTTTTATGCAAAGGATATAAGCTATTTATATTATTCCTTTTATATTATTGTCTTACTCTTTCAGCAACTCACTTATATTGGTTTACTACCCTTATACATGCCCTTATGGTTTACTAGAATTGATAATTTGATAGTTGTTCCTAAAGTTGGTGCTGTAATAATTATGGGGATAGTTTTTGCAAGAAGTTTTTTAAAAACAAAGAATTATGAGAACATAGATAAAATATATAAATATCTTATATATATAGTACTTTTGCAAATAGTATTTATTTCAAGTCCTTATTTTTATTATCCAGAAATTACCGTTTTAACTGGTTTAGTATTTATATTTTTTAATTATTATGCTGCAATCTATGTTTATAAAAGAGGGAATAAGCAAGCTAGATTCTTTATAGTAGGTTGGAGTTTTCTTATAATTGGATTTTTTCTTACAATTATTGATGCCTTAGGAATTTATTCTATTATGTATAATATTCCAATTTTAGTTTTAGTTTTTACAGCAATTGAAGCTTTATTTTTATTACTTGCATTTGTTGATAAGTTAAATATTTTACAAAAACAAAAAGATTCAATTGATAATAAATTAGTAGAAGAGCTACATGAACGAAATGCAATTATCAAAGAAGAAGTTGAAAATAGAACTTTAATGTTAAAGAATCTATACAGAGAACTTCATCATAGAGTTAAAAATAATTTACAAGTTATGCTTTCAATTATCAGATTGCAAAGTAATAAAATTGATAATATTGAAACAAAAGAACAGTTTTTAAAGCTTGAAAATAGAATCAAATCTATATCTAAAACACATGAGATTCTAAGTTTAAATGATGATATTGAAAAAATTGATATGTATGAATATATTTATAGTTTAAGTGAAGATATTGAAACTTCATATTCTAAAGAGATAGATTTTGATATAAGAACTGTTGTTTTCATATCCTTGAAAGATGCTGTATATATAGGTATTATAATAAATGAATTACTTACTAATAGTATGAAATATTCTGAATGTACGAAAATCTCAATTTACTTAACTCAAAAGAAAAATGAATTATTTTTGCATATATCAGATAATGGAAAAGGTTTTAAAAGCTCAGATATAAATGAAAAGTCTTTAGGTTTAGAACTTGTTAATAGTTTAGTTGTAGGACAACTAAATGGTACTATATCAAAAGATATAGATAATAAATGTGAATACAATATAAAGTTGAAAATATGAAAATACCTGTAATGATAATAGAAGATGAAATGATTGTTGCTATGGAAATAGCTGATTATTTGGAAAACCTTGGATATGAAGTTGTAAATATTTCAAATAACTCATTAGATGGATATAACAATGCCTTAAAATACCAACCACATATTATAATGATGGATATAAGAATCAAAGGTGATAAAGATGGTATTGATACAGCTTCAATGATACAAAAAAAGATAAATACAAGTATTATTTATTTAACTGCATATTGTGATGAAACTACAGTTGAGAGAGCTATTAAAACTAACCCAAGTGCCTATTTAACAAAGCCTTTTAATAAACAAGAATTATTTGTTTCTCTTAAAATGGCAGTATCTTCGTATGATAATAATATTAAAAGAGAAGATCATAAAGTCGGAGATATACTATTTGATAATGAGTTTAGTTATGACTCTAAAAATAATCAACTTATTTATAATAATGAATACCTACATCTTACAAAAAGAGAAATTCAACTTCTAAATCTTTTAGTTATTTCTAAAAACTGCATTATTTCAATTTATGAAATGGAGAATAAAATATGGCCAGATAAATTTCCCAATGAAAATACTAGAAGAGCCTTAGTTAGTAGACTTAGAGCTAAAATGAAGTATAAATTCATTGAAACTATCCCTTCTATTGGTTATAGAATAAATATCTAAATCTTTTGTTTATAACTCTAATCATAATTATTTTATAATTTAATATTTTTTTTATTATTTTTGCAATGCTTTTGCAATGCCTTTTTCTTATACTTAGTAACAAGAAAAATAAAGGATTAAGCATGAAGAATATTAAGATATCTATACTATTATTAATATTTACAATAGTATTAATTGGTTGTAATAGTGGTAATAAAGTATCATCATCAAGTTCAAGTGGTATTGCACAAAAAGGTCCATTTTTAGATGGCTCTACTGTAACGGCATACAAGCTTAATAATGGTGAAAGAAGTACTACTGATAAGAAAAGTACAACAACAAATGATGATAAAGGTTCTTTCTTACTTCCTCTACCATGGTCAGGTGCAACTGAATATGAAATTAAAGGTGAGTATTTAGATGAGAATACTGGTAATTATGTAAGTAATGGGATACTATCTGCGATTGTTAATCTCCAAGCCAATTCTTCTCCTAATATAAATATAAATATTTTTACTCATATTGCTGCAGCACAAATAAAAGACATGTTAAAAAATGGTGAAAATATTAATGTTGCAAAAGAAAATGCAAGAGAAAAAATAAAAGAAATGTTTTCTTTAGAATTATCAAATGATACTCAATTAGAAGACCTAGATTTAACAGATGGAATAAGTTCTAATAAATCTGATAATGCACAGCTTTTAAAAATTTCAGCTGCAATACTAGCTTCTGATAATCCAGATACTTCATTAGATAAGTTAACTAAACTTATTACTGTTGAGGGAGATATAAATACTGATGTTATAAATACTTATAATGATATATTAGAAAAAGCTGATAATGTAGATTTATTTAGTGTTAGTAATATCTTATCTTCTACAATTGGTGTATCAAACGCTCCTAGTGAAAATACAAGACAAGGTAGCTTACCTTTTAATCATAATCTATCTTTTGATACAAAAGTTGACCAAGATATAAATAAAGGTTTAATTTCTAATTATATTGTAATTAACAAGCTTTCTTCAACTGCAAAATTAACTATAAACAATGGTTATTATAGTTTAAATGATGGTGAGTTTACTGATATAGAAACAACTGTAAAAAATGGTGATTCTATAAGAGTAAAACATTATTCATTAGATTCTTTTTCTAGTGAAAATATAAGTACTTTAAATATTGGAGTTTCACGAATTACTTTTAAATCAATTACAAAAGCAAATCCAACTTTAAATATAACAAGTCCAAATAAGTTTTCTTTTCCAATTAGAATAAATGCTCCTTTAGGAGGACTTATTACAAGTGATGAAATTATTGTAAGTGGTTTAAGTAATGGAGTTGTTTCAAAAGTTGGAATAACAAGTGGTGCTTCATATAAAATCAACGATGGAACTTGGAAAAGCAATCAATATGAAGATACTTTACAATTTGCAAGTGTTAGAAATGGTGATATTGTAAAAGTTAGTAAAGCTGCTAGTTCTTCTTATGGTGGAAAAGAAGAAGCAACTTTAACTATTGGTGGTATTGAGGGGAAATTTATCATTTTCTCAAAAGAAAAAGATTTAAAACCTGATTTATTCTTTCCTAAAACTGTATATTTAGCTGAGTTAAATACTAAATATGAAACTTCATATTTTAAAATGAGTGGATATGAGGGTGGTTTAGATATTAAAGTTACAAATGGTGAAGTTCAACTTGAAGGTGAAAAAATTTGGTTGAGTGAACTTTCTCAAGTACCTACAGGCTATAAAGTTAAATTTAGACAAACATCTTCATCATCGTATGGAACAATAAAAAATACTCATATTGAAGTAGGTAAAAGTATAGTAAACTTTGAAACTAAAACAATAGATAATCCTAGTGTTCCAAGTTCAAATGTTGATAAAATAGAGTTTAAAACAGTTTTTGATGCAGATTTTAATAGCTTTGTTGAAAGTGAAGAGAGAATTATCTCCGGAATCAATGATACTGCAACTTATGCTTATGTTTCGAATGGAGCACAAATGAGTGTAAATGGTTCTGCTTGGACGAGTGAAGCTATGGACATTGGTGCAGGAAGTAAAATAAAACTAAGAATAAAAACAGCTTTAGATAATAATAGTACAAATGCGGGATATCTTTATTATGGACCTGAAAAAAAATTATTCGCTAGTTTTCATGTTTATAATAAAAAAATTGATACTAAAATAGATAGTATAGATTTTATTGATAAAGAAAATGCTGCTATTAATACTTATTATGAATCAAATATTGTTACAATAAAAGGTATTGATTCTTATACTAATGTAAAAATTGTAAATGCTGAATTTAAAATTAATGGTGGTGAATGGAAAACAAGTTCTGATAAATTGTTGCTTTATGTTGATAATACATTACAATTAAGACATAAAAGTTCACAAGAAGCAAATGATATTGTAAGAAGTATTGTTAGTTTTGATAACGCACAGTATGAATTTAAAACAAAAACTTCAAATGCTCCTGTACTTCTAAATGAAATTCCTACAAGAGTAAATCAAAATTCTAATTATACTTTTATTCCAAATGTAAGTGATTTTCATACTTTAACTTATTCTTTAATAAGTAAACCAACTTGGATGAGTATAAATACTCAAACAGGAGAAATAAATGGAACTGCAGGTCAAAATGATATTGGACAATCTGATACTATTTCTTTATTAATTAAAAGTTCAAGTGGACTTGAAACAAATATAGATTTTAAAGTTATGGTAGATGATGTTAATGATGCCCCAATTTTAAGTGATATTTGGACTTCATCTACTACAGATGAAAATAGAAATTATTCTAAACAAGCAAGAGCTATAGATATTGAAGGTGGAGACTTAACTTGGAGTATTTCTAATAATCCTACTTGGTTGAATATCAATACTCAAACAGGAGAATTAACAGGAATTCCAAGACAAACTGATGTTGGAATAAAAAAAGATATTAAAGTAATTGTAAGTGAAGAAGGTGGACTATCTAGTTCTTTTACTTTTAATTTAACAGTTATTGATAAAAATTCTAATGTTACATTATCAGCAATATCTGATAAAACAGTAAATGAAAATGAAGAACTAACCGTACAAATTCATGCAAATGATTTAGATGGAGATATTTTAATTTTTAATATACAAAATCAACCATCTTGGCTTACTTTTGATAAAGAAGCACAAACTCTTAGTGGAACACCAACTAAAGATGATATTGGAGATATAAATATCACTATTAGTGTAACAGATGGAAAGGGTTCAACTCGTTTTGAAAGTTTTAAAATCACTGTTATAGATGTAAATGAAGTACCAATTATTACTAGTGCTGACTTTAAAAAAGAGTTTATTCTAGATGATACAAGTGCAACTCCTAATAATTATACTTTCACTTTTGATATATCAGATAATGATAATACTTTAAACTCATCAAATGTAACTTATGCTGGTGTTATAACTGAAACAAGAGTAGGTTTTGCAAAAACAGCTAATTTTTCAAACACCACTTTAGAATGTCTTAGAGGAAAATGTACTGCAATTATAAGTTTTGCTTTTCAAGATATTGATGATTTTCATCCAAGTTTAAAAACAAGACATACTTTTACTGTAAGTGATGGTGATAAAAGTGTAAGTAATTATATAGATATTTGGTATGCTCCAACTACTCCTATTCTTAGTGGAGAGCTTTCACATACAATTGAACCTAAAGACAAAACATCTTATGAAGCATTCTCATTTACTCCTACAAATAGTGGAAACAAAGCTAGAACATGGGAAATAAAAAATATGCCAAATGGTTTTGAATTTAATAAAAGTACTGGAGAACTTAAATATTCACGATTAATTAAAGGTTTATTATCAGATGATACAACTTTTAAAGGTATAGAAATAACAGCAACAAATGATAGAGGTACAAGTGAAAAGTTTATATTTAATATTCTAGTAAAAGGAAAACCAGCTACACCGAAATTTCAATTTAATGATAAAGTAGGAGTTGAAATACAACAATGGTTTGATTCTAGTGTTACAGTTGATTGGTTAGAAACAGGTCTTAGTAAAGCTGTTATAAGTAGTGGATATCTTGGGCAAAACGTACATTTCGGTTTTAAAGTAAATGGACAAGATGGAATATCAGGAACTACTACTGTTCAAAATGGTGATATTCTTACAGTTTGGCATAAATCATCAAATGAATATGATACTACTTTAGATACGACTATTACAATTGGTAATGATAGTGATACTTTTAGTACTACAACTAAAGAAAATGAAAATACAAAATTACCTTTAATCGTAGGTGCTCCTAATACTAGAGCTAATGTCGGTGAAGTTTATTCTTATATTCCACAACTTAGTACAGATTATACAAAATTCGCAGCAGTTACAAAACCTTTTACTATTGAAAATAAACCTTCATGGGCAACATTTAATACAGTTACTGGAGCGTTAAATGGAACACCTAGAGAAATTAATGTTTATAATCAAGTAAGAATCACTGCATTTGGAGATAATGGATTAGATGATATTACATTTAACATTACAGTTTCTAATGATGCACCTTATATAAATGGAGCAGGGCATAGTTTAGAAAACCCAGATTTATCATTTAATTTTACTGATAATGCTACTTGGAGAGATTCAATTACAGAAGTTTCTATGTTTGGATGTTATGATGAAAGTACGAGTGTTATTTTAAATCCTAGTGATTATACATTTTCAGAAGGAAGTTTAAAACTTCATGCTTCAACTACTACAAATCCAATTCTACGTACTCCATATATTGGTGGAGCTGGACTTGTTGTAAAAGCAAGTAATTATCCAAATAGTGAAGTTATTATCAATATGGTTGAAGATGGTCAATATGCAGTAAAAGCAACAAGTATTGAATTTGCTGATAATAAACCAATAACAGAGGCTAATTTAAATGAGGCAAGAATAAATATACATTTATCAAATCATTTAAAATTTATTGATAATTCACTTTCAAAAAATAACTTCTCACTTTATAGTTCACCAAATGGAGTATCAATATCTAATGTAGCTTATATAAATGAATCAATTGCTCAAGTAACACTTCAGTTTGATGGTACAGATTTTGATGAAGATAAATTAATACAAATATCAATAGCAGCAAATGAATTAAATATTTGTCAAGAAGTTATCACTAATAGTCTTGATGTAACAGCAGTAGTTGAAATACCTTGGTCAAATGTTATTTATCCAAGTGATCCAATAGATAATGCACATTTTGGAAACTCTGTAGATGTAAAAGATGGAACAGCTGCAGTGATAGCAAGATCAGGAATTTATATTTACAATAAAGATATAAATGGAGATTATCAAGAAACTCAAAAAATAGCTGCATTTGAAGGGACAGAAATTCTTGGCGCTTCAATAGCTTTAGACGGAGATTATTTAGTTGCTGGTAATGGAAATTATTATGTTGAAGGTAATGGTTTAGAAGGCAGAGTAGAGCTTTATAAAAAGAATGAAAATGGAATTTATTCTTTAATTCAAAATATAACAGTTTCAGGTTTAAGTGACTCAGCTCATTTTGGTGCATCTGTTGATATTAGTGGTGATTTATTACTAATTGGTGCTTATAATGATGATAATCATAAAGGAGCTGCTTACTTATTTAAAAATAATGGAAGTGATAATTTTGCTTTAGTTGAAACAATAAAAAGAGCTGATGGAAAAAGTTCAGATAGTTTTGGTTTTGATGTAGCAATTGATGGAGATTATTTTGTAATCGGTTCTTCGGTATTTCCAGATTTAGGAGCAACTCCAATAGATACAAAACCTGAATTAGGTGCAGGATTTGCAAATTATTACACTTATTTAAATGATACTTTAGAGTTAATAAGTGTAATTACTCCAAGTGATTCTTCAAGATTAGCTGATCATTTTGGATTTGGTGTTGCAATTTCAGGAGATCATATAGCTATTTCTTCTTTTGGAAATAATGATACAGGTTCAGTATATTTATATAAAAGAGCTTTTAATACAGTGATTTCTAATGGAAAAATAGAAAATACACAAGCAATAACAGGTAGTGTTGGTATATATCATGATGCTTTAAATTATATAGTTGCAGGTAATAATTCTTATACACCTCAAGGTAATGATTATATAAAAAGTACAGTACCTAGTGTTTATGGATATGATGTAGCAATTGACCAAAATGAGGTAATTTTTGGAAACTGGAAAAATGATGATAAAGCAATTGATGGTGGAGCTGTTTTAATTACAAATATTGGTGAAACAATTAGTGAAGAAGTAAATGATACTATTCCTCATCAATTTACTTTTACAGATAAAACTGATGCTTCCTTAGATGAAGTAGTAAGTTCATCTATAACAATTACGGGAATAAATCAAGAGGCACCTGTATCAATAATAAATGGTGAATATTCATTAGATGATGGTATAACTTGGCAAACTGAAGCATTAACTCTAGAAAATAATCAATTAGTAAAAGTAAGACATCAATCTTCTTCTTTTTATGCAACTAGTGTCGATACAATTTTAACAGTTGGAACTATAAGTGATACTTTCTCTTCTAGAACAATTACAGAGCCTTTAAAAACAGTTCCTACAATAATTGGAAAAGTTGGATACAGTTTAGAAAATGATGCTTTTATCTTCTCTTTTGAAGAGGATGAAGCTTGGGAAAGTGCTATTAGTCAAGTTTATTACAAAGCTGGAGTAAATAGTGAATATTCATTATTAAAAACATATGAATATGAAATAACAAGCGGACAAATAAAACTTATAATCAATAGTTCAACAACAGTTGATTTAAGAACACCATATTCAGTTAATGATACAAATGGATCAATAAAAATTATTGCAGATGGATATGAAGACAATACTCATTCAATAGCGTCTGTAACAAGTGGTAAAAATGCTATTAAAATAGAAAATAGTCCACATCAAGATAATACTATAATAACAGAAGCAAATCTTGATGCTGCAAAGATTTATGTAATTTTAGGAAATTCTTTAGAGTTTAAAGACAACATCTTAGATGTAAATAACTTCACTTTAAATCTTGCACCAATAGGTACTACAATTTCATCTGTAACTTATAATGATAGTAGTTCTGCAATTGTTACTTTAGCTTACGATGGAAGCGATTTTGATACTAATGCTGAAGTAAATGTAGTTGTTAATAAAAATGAATTAAATACTAATGTAACTGTAAGCGGGAAATATCCAATTACAGTTACTGCTATAGATGAACAAAACGGTGGTTCAACTAGAGGACAAGCAATAGACCCATATATTGTAAATGCAAGATTTTGGTATGATGCAGATGGTGATTCACAAGAAGATGAAGATGAAATATCTTCTTACTCAAATGAAAATGGTGAGTTTATTTTTAACATTCAAGTTCCTGAAAATGCATTGATTACAATGCTTGATAAAGGTTTACATAATGGTAAGGTTTTTGATGGTAATTTAAGTGCTAAATATTCTAGTTCAAAACAAGGACTTATTTCACCTATTACTTCAATTAGTACTTTAGGTTTCACGAATCAAGAAGTTATTAGCTTATTAGTTACTAATGGTTTTGATGCAAATTTAAGTGTAGAAGAACTTTATTTGGATCCTTTTGATTCAAGTATTTTACTTGAAGATATGAGTATAGCTACAGATGAACAAAAAGCAAAACTTAGAAGAGTATTACTTTCAAATGTAATAATTAACTCTGCAATTATGGCAAATTCAAGTGGATATGACATAACTAAATCAAATTTAGAAGATTTTTTTAATACAGTTTATTCAGCTAGTGAGGAAGGTGATTTTGAAGGTGCACCCCAAGATACTACAATCTTAAAATTCCTAATATCTTTGGGAAATGAGGTTTTATCAAATGATAAATTAGGTTCACAATCGAAAATAAGAGCAAGAATCTTTGTAACAGTTTCTGAATATGTAAGTAAAAGATTAAAAGATTCTATTTCAGGAGGAGGAAATCCGATTTGGGAGTTTGGATCTATACTTTCGGAATCTCAAAATATGATATATCCTTTATCTTATGCATATACAAAATCTTTATTCAACAATATGACTAATCCAAAATTTGCTTGGGTAGAAATTGATTTTAATTATAGACCAATATTAATGGTAAATAATCAAATATTAGGTGATTTTAAAAAGCTTACACTTATTTACAAAGACAGCTCAAACGATGAACAAACAATAGAATTTATAAGAGATAATCAAGATTTTACTGAAAATGATGTTACATCAGGACAATGGATGATTCAAGATAGAAAAGTTCTAGCAAATGGAAAAGAATACGAGATTTTAGGAGATAAAATCATTGTAAATGGTGAAACTTTTGATATTCGTGATGTAATAGTTCAAAAAGAAGATGATAGTTTAGAAAACTACTATGAAGAACTTCCTCAATTTGAAAGTTCAAACTTAACTAATAATGAAACATATGTTGATTTAGATACTAATATTATATTTAATTATGACAAGGTTTTAGAAGCAATTCATGTTAATAATACTAAGTGTTATATACAAAAAGCAAATGAATATAATGCCGTTGAAGTTACACCACAGCAATTTTCAGGAGCTAGTATAATATATAAACCAAGTGAAGATTTACTTTACAATCAAAAATACTCTTTTACTTGTTCTATTTCTTATGGAGAACAATCTTCGTATAAAAGTATAAGTTTTACAACTCTTCCAAAACCTTTACCTATTGTAAAAACAGGACAAGAAGATAACTTCTCTTTAAACAATGATATAAGTAGATCTAGAAACGGAAATATTGTAAAAGATGAGAATACAGGTTTAATGTGGAATGATGATGGTTTCAATGAAACAAGAACAAACTCTTCTGCAAAACTATATTGTAGTGCTTTAACTGTAGATACATATGATGACTGGAGATTACCAAGTGCAAAAGAGATGCAAACACTTATTATTTTTGATGATACTTCTCCTTCAAATATAGATAGTTTCGTTAATTTGATTCATTTTGATTATTGGACTAGTACAAAAAGTGTTGAATCAAGTACTTGGAATTCAGATCAATATATAAAAATTAAATTTCCGAATGAAATGGGAACAGAAATTGAAGCAGGTGGAAATAAATTTATTTGTGTAAGAGATTATGAACCCAGTGAAGAAATCACTGTAACAGAACTACAATGGCAAGATTTATCAAATGATGCAAAAACTTGGGCAGAAGCAAACACTTATTGTGAAAGTTTAGCAGGAACATGGAGATTACCAAGTATTCAAGAGTTATTAACGACAGCAGGAGGAAAAGAAGTTATTAATGATACTTATTTAAATTCATTAAACTCAAGCTTTCAAGGCTCTTTAGTTGATAACTATTGGTCTTCAACTATTTATAATTCGGATAATACAAGAGCTTATAAAATGTCTGCAAGATATGGTTCAATTAGTACAAGTTCAAAAGACACTACTAATAAAGTGCTTTGTGTTGGTGCTTTATAAATAATTAATATAACATGAAGAAATTTAATCAAAGATTTTTTCGTGTTATGACTCACTCACAAGTATAACTATTCAACAAAGAATTCTAAGTGCTGAAATTATGATTATTTATTATTGATTAACTTAAAATGAATATAATAGAATACAAGATAAACATAAAATAGGATTTTAATATATGTTATTAATGCAATTAGAAGCAAGAGAAAAGTTTTCATTTTTACAATTAGCTCATTATTTAGCTAGAATTGATAAGAGTTATGGAAAAAGAGAAGAAGAAGTAATCTTAGATTATTGTACTGAAATGGGAATTGAAAATTTAGATTCATTTGAAATTGACACTTTTTGTTTAGAAGAGAATTTAAATAACTATAAATCTACTCGAAGTCAAAGAATAATTCTTTTAGAACTAATGATTTTAATTCACATTGATAATAATTTTCATGTTAATGAAAAACATTTAATAAAGAAAATGACAGAAAAATTTGGATTTGATTTAAAAGATATTGATGACTATTCTCAATGGGGAAAATCAGTAGCAATGCTTTCACAAGTTGCAAATATCTTTATAAATGAAGGAAATTAGTAAAATAACAATTATTTAAATTTTTTTACTAGGAAAATTTAGGTAGAATGCGATTATGGAAATAATAGAAACATTAAATAATAAACTTGATAAATTATTACATGATTACGAAAGATTAAAGCTTGAGAATCAATCATTAAAGCAAGAACTTGAATCAATGCAAAATGATAATGATGAATTAGCTAGAAATAATCAAGATATGTTTCTTCGAATTGATAGTACATTAGCTCTAATAAAGGCACAAAAAGGTGAATAAAGACATAACTTTTCATATTAACAATATGGCTTATACTATAAATGTTACTCCTGATATGGAAAAAGAACTTACTAAATTTTTAGACTTAAATAAAAACAATGATACTAAAGATTTACTAGCTGCATATATTAGAATCACACAAGAATACTCAACATTTAAAGAAGATGTTAATCAACTTTCAACAAAATTAGCAAGATTTTAATGGCTAAAGCCTTCTCTTTATTAGAAGTTTTACTTGTAATTGCAACAATTTCAATAGTTTTAACATTTGCTATTCCTAAGTTTACAAATATCATCTCAAATTCAAATATCTCAGACTTAAAATCAAATCTTGCAATTATTAGAAATAACATAAGCAAATTAAAAACTTCACAAGTTTTATTAAATAAAAGTACAGATATTAACAGTTTAGACAATGCAACAATTGATAAAAAGGATGAACTACTATTTACAGAAGTTCTAGACTTTTCAATAATTTCCACAAATTCAGCTATAAATGAAGTTGGTAAATGGTTAAAGGTATCAAATAATTCATATAAATATATATTATCTTCAAGTAAAAATGTTGTGTTTTTACTTGAAGATAATAGTTTTAAATGTAAAAGCAGTTTTGAAATATGTAAGGAAATAGAATAATGTTTTATTATGAAGTA
>Ga0193963_1000202_pt1 | contig 31318 bp, 33 predicted proteins | sample FB_6_MG_FD_140359 | JGI IMG/M metagenome (GOLD analysis project Ga0193963, IMG submission 140359) | Microbial mat bacterial communities from the Broadkill River, Lewes, Delaware, United States - FB_6_MG | ecosystem: Environmental > Aquatic > Freshwater > River > Microbial mats | place: USA...
AATCAGTAGCTGAATGTTGATTTCCGTTTGCCGCATTAGCGCTGGTTGTAACAATTCTTCTGATAACAGCATCTTCAGCAGAATCATCAGAAAACACGGTCGTTAGTCTATCAATTACTGAAGGACTAACAGTGTTATATAAACGGTTTCTCAAGCCTGAACTAGAATCTTCCCACCATTCTTTGCACGTGGGATAACCAGGCAACCCAGGGCCTGTGTTAGCCATCCCTGAATCTCTTGTTGCATCATAAGTGAAGCCTTCTATAGGCATAGAGCTCTTGATTGAGTCATAGTAACCGCTGGTGTTACGCAAATACTCAGAACCAATCCATCCGACATCTTCGGCTAATGCTTCTGACATGCTGGGGGTTTCATAATATGCCTTGGCCATTGCTTGACCGAAGCATTGCCTTTGAAATTGGTTTACTTCATTTTTTAACATTGGATCTTGTAGTGGATTAAGATCAAGTTCGGTTGTGATTGCTTGAAGATCCGGCGTGCACGGAATTTGACCAATCGCCATATTTGTAACACCATGGCTTATGGCATGGATGATTCCCCACCACGCTGGAATTTTTACGCTAGACCCTCCAATCATATTTACTGTCGTGTTGTCCCACGCTCCTTCAGGTGTTGATACAACGTCCGTACCACATTCGCTGGAATATGAATGATCAATATTGATTGGCGAAAAGCTCACTGTGAATAAGGGGACTACTGTGAAAAAATAGACGATAAGCTTTATGTAAAGCCCCATTTCGACTCTGTTAAGGCTCAAGACACCTTTATTCCCAGCCTCTTCACCCTCATGTTTTGCTTCAAACCACTCTTTGATGATTAGCGCAAGGAAAGGAAATAACGCCAAGCCTGTTTGATGGAAAACATCGGTGACCGCATTGCTGACTAACCACCCCATCATTAACATTGCTTGCTCGAAAAAATCAAACGTCACCAAATTTGCAGTCATGACTATATAACCCCTCTAAGTAGCCAAAAACGCTGAATACAAAGCTGATATTTCATAAATACCAATGAAACATAGACACATGACTTCGCGACGCTTTAACTTTTCTTTTATAAATTGATTTGTGTTATTGAGCACTTTCGGCTTAATAAACTTGACCCAAATGAGCGCGAGTAAGCAATAAATAAACATCCGCCATAGAACTAGATACTTAAAAGACTCTTCAAATGTATTTCGAAAATCTGAACCATAATAGTTAACCCCTAATGTCACTAGGAATGCGCTAACTAATAACGCGAGTAACAAGGCTAATATGATAATAAATAAAGATTTAACCCAAGAAGCTTTCATGATTATAGCCTTTCATTACCTAGGGGCACCCAACGCGTCGAGCTTAGCTTTCGGAGCTATACGATTTGTCTGACCGGCAGCTGATGCTCTCGCATTAGAGCGCTGTAAAAGTGCAGTTGCAGCATTTGATGCCAACATAGTCCGGATCTCCATTTCCTCCTTCAGCATCTGCATTTCTGTATTTAATAATTCTAATTTTGCGAGGGCTTTTTCTTCGTATTGACCAGCTTCTAAAATATTAGGATCACTCATTCCTGCCATTAGAGTGCGCCTGGCCCACATTGCTTTAGTAATTGTACGTGCAAACGCAATTTCACTTGCTAATCGTTGGGCTAACAAGCTACCGTCTGGGTCTGCGCTAATAGCTTCAATTACCTTACGATTTACAACAAGCGACTCTCCCGCCGACACACCTTGCAGGGAATTAGCATTAATTGATGATGGGTCAGATAAAAGGCTGTTTAAATTTGATGCAATGTCGTGGAATTCTTCTTCCAGCTTCTTCGTTAAGCCCGTTCCCGCTTGAGCTTTAACTTTGTCGCAACCGTCGCAAAGCCTAACAGAAACTTCCCCGAGCACATCAGACACCCACATTGCAGCTTCTTCAGGGTTTTTCCAAAGGGTACACATTCCTCCTTTGCAATTCGATGTAACTGAAACTGAAGGCTTCATTGCTGCACCCGCCCAATCCCCAACTCCTGTTAATACACTTCCCCATCCATCACCGCCACCTTCAATATCTGACTCATCTGCGGAATTAGATCGGCCATGTAGCTGATTGAAACCAGCATAAACAACATCTGAAATAATCTTCAAAGGACTTTGCCCTTCGCCCCCTTTTTTCAACCCACCGATGCTAGTAATACCTTGATTACCTCGCTGATCTTCGGCTTCTTGTTGAGCTCGAACAGCATCGGATTCACTCTCTGCAGTGCTTTCCCAAGCTTCACTTGATGCTCGTTGCATCCAGCTACCCGACTCCGCATAATCAGCTGCTGCCGTTGCTATAGACTGACAAGACAGTTTCGCATTTTCAAAGTCTACTCGCCCTTGTAACACGCCATTTTGTAACATGTCGTAAAGACCAGGATTAACCCGCTGTATAATCATGCCTGGCAGCGCTGCAACAGCACCTGTTGCACTGTTAATGATACTGCCCATCATGTCTTGAAAGCCGGTCGTCAAACCGTTCAATTGATTGCTAACAGTTGCACCGATATCGAATCCGGAACAAGATGAAGACATGTTCCAACCCACTCCTAAACTTGCAAAAGAAGGTTGATAGCCTGTACCAGCTGACACCGAAAATGGTACTGCACCACCGATTGAATAATAGAGTTCTTCTGAAGCGGAGTATCCTTGCACAGAAACCGATAGCAGCAACCCCGATATAAGTATTTTTGTCCGTGCTTTCATTATATTCATCCTGAAAAGTTAGTTGGTAGTGCGTCCAAGAAATTGCTGTCCTCTGCGCTGACAACACTCATAAGGTCTCCATAATGCCCACACATAATCACCTTCATCGCTTACACGTTCGCCGTAGGGGTAAGAGGCTGTACGATCGGGCCAAACCCGACACTGTTGAGTCATTTGAGGACGTAGCATTTGCCACTTATGAGTGTCTTCTTGGCCTTCTTCAACGGGGCCAGGAGGCCAGTAACCAGCTTCTGATTCAGGATTAAGTGGCCAATAGATGTGTGGTTGAGATTCCCTAGTAACTATATCAGCAGTTCTTTGGGCCATTACCGCTGCCGCTTTATAGTCATGGACTTGATTGATAAACCCTGATCGAGGATAAATATTTCCCCAAAGATCTCCAAATTTACCAAGCTCTCTCAGGCCAGGTGTCACCGCTTGCGGATATACCATTTCGGGTATACCTTGTCGCCATGCCAATGTATCTAATGTTGATAAAAAATACGGGAAAAAAGGAGTCGCTCCAGACTCACAGCTAAAACCGAAGCTGCTTGCTAACGTATCAAAAGCAAGTGTGCTTGGGTGCCCTATAGCATCGGTGTTTTTAAACACTAAATTGCTTTGCGTTGCACGATCGCTGTTTGTTGTTCTTCCGCCATCTTGTGCAATGGGCGTGGGAGGAGAAAGAAGAGAAGCGAAATCAGACCAAGGATTTTCACCTGTCTTTCGATAGCTCGAAATAACGAGCTCAGGCACATAATGTTTAACTAATACAGATGTACGAATTTCACAACCACTAATAGTACAGTGCAACCAAAAACACACACCGATGACATCATAATCGAGACAATCGGTAGAGAATCCAGATTGGGCAATTTGCGCTGTTGATATATCCTGTGCTTTAGTGCCCAACGTTGTTAATAAAAATACTAAAGGCAATATCTTCAGATAATGTACCATCAGCGCCCCTCATTATAGCTAGCTATAATTCGCAACGCTTTTTCTATGTCATAAACGCCGTAGACAACATATTTGCTATCAACAACAACAGCAGGAACTTTAAGCACACCAAGCACCCTCGCTCTTGTTAGGCCAATGTACGAATCCTTGTAACGTTGATAAAGCTCGGGCCCATGTACGCTAATTTTTTCTTTGATTTGCGAAAAAGCCTCCTGCGGATCGCTGGAAAGACCATACGAGAAATCAGCATCTAAACGGGCTGCAGCGTCAATTTCTACAACTACAGCATGTTTGGTCGCACCGTAGACGGGCTTACCAGCAACAGTAAACACTTCAACTGACTGAAGAGCATTAGCTATACCTGGTATCATGATCAACATAGTCATTAATAGATACTTAGTCATTTGATTTGATACCTCGTAACTCATCCATCTTATTTGCTATAGCTATAGCTGCATCAAGCTCAGCATCCCATCCAGTAAACCCATGCTCCTCGATCATTTTCATACGTTCAGCTTTTTCTTCACCTTCAGTGCCCGCTAACGCTAGATAAAGGCTCGGTGGTACTGCTCTGAATAATGACTCAACTCTATCCGATAAAACGACACCCTCTGTATATTTTCGAGATTCTTTAGACGCAGATAACAACAAGTCTTTTTGAGACTGAGACAGACTCTTAAAACGTGATATTTGCTCAACTTCATCAGGCGGCATTACGAGACATACCCACCACTCAATCATGTTTAAAAGCTTTTCAGCCGAATCAGGAAAGTCTTCTAAATTCTGTGTGGCCAACCAAATCCAGTACGAAAGTTTACGCCCCATCTTGCCGACTTTAACAAGAAATGGGCTGAGTAATGGGTTAATAGTAACAATGTGGGCCTCGTCTATCGCTTGCACGATCGGACGACCAGAATATTGCTCACGTTCAGCTAAGTTCGTAATCATATTGGTCACACTGATTACTGATAAAGCAAGTTGTGCTTCATAGTTTTCACGTGCGTAATGCGCAAGATCGATAATAGTAACGTCAACCTCTGGCCATGCTTCACCTGGCCGATTAAACATCTGACCATCAAATCCATCACAAAAGAGCCCTATGGCTTCTCCCATATCATAGATTCTTCCTCGACGTGCTGGAGTAAGTTCTTCGTTAGCTGCTAACTTATGAAACGCTTCGCGTACATCCTCTGTTAAGCATTGGCGGGTTTCGTTAGCTGCTTTTTTTCCTGCCAAATAAATCGCATCTCTTACGATTCGCCGATCAGCTCGCCTAAATTCTTGCTCTTCTTTAGGGTCTCCACCGGTGATCATAAGCCGCGCTGTAATTTCCATTTCACCCAGAAGGTCACGCTCATCATCATCTTGGCTTTGAGCATCAGAAGGCGCAGCTAACATATCGCCAGCACTATCGTCTTCCTGATCACGCCTGTAGCGCTCCTCTTCAATTTTTTCATCTACAAGACGATGTGCATCAGCAAATGGCGCTAATGTAATTTTGGAGCCTGGTGCTAGCTTTACACGATTTACAGTTAGTCCATGACGTTTAAAATAATCTCCCAAAAGACCAAATGAATTACCGACCTCTAGTACATACAGTCTCGGTTTCTTTACAGCCATAATTTGAGAAAACAATGCGTTTAACGTTGCGGACTTACCAGCGCCCGTAGGGCCAAAAAACACCATGTGTGCATTTTTTGCGCGATCCAATAAATTGAACGGATCAACATGAAAACTTTCCCCCCCCCGATTAAACCATGACATACCTGGTTTACCGGTTCCACGAGCTCGTCCAAAAAAAGGAGACAAATTGGCAATATGCTGTACATAGTTATACGAGGTGTACCATCTGCTTTTATCTAGCTCTGGATCGTAAGCCATTGGGAGCCAGCGTAAATAGCTGTTTAATCCGGCGATCTCATCTATCGAATCGACGGGCTTCAATTTAGCTTGTAGCAATTTATTGGTGATAGATAACTCGGCTTTCTCCAGCTCACTCTCATTTTCAGCACTGATATAAAAACATAATGCACTTTGATAAAGTTTATGCTGTTGAGCTAAATAACTTTTTGCCTGTTTACAATCTTTACGTACTTCTTCTGCAAGAACCGAGTCCCCTACCGCTTTTTCACCTAACGTATTTATGTGACGTTCTAACTGATCTTGAGGAATAGCGACCATTGTCAGACACATCTCAGTGCCCTCCGGTAACGTATCAAATATAGCGTTATGCGTTTTCTTATCAGATCGTTGTGTTTCGCCAGTGATGTGACCTATTGTTGGCTTTTGACGTAGTTCATCAACAACGACTACACGATGAGGCATGTCATTGAAGTACCATAAACCTTTATCTGCATCACAACGTGGGTGACTAAACAAAACTCCTTCTGATAGATCTGCTTGCTCAAGCTGGTCTGATGTATCTTCAGGGTAATCACACGCATCATAGAAAGATTGCGGATTATCTTCAAAAAACTTAGGCTTAGGATTAAATTTAGGCATCATCCAACGATGAAATTTTCGTCCGTCCATTCGCTCAAGTATTAATCCGGCACCTTCCAGCGAAGCTGCTAAGCGATTATAAATGCTATTCACATATTCATCGGCTGCACCCGATATACGCCGTTCATTTTTATCTTTATTACCTGACCATCGATATAAAACTAACCGGACTCTTCTTGTTTGACCTTTCCAAATATTTTTAGTGACGACCGTATCTGTGAATAACCCACCTGGCTTAGCAATAGCGTTAAGATGCTTACTCATCTGCCCTAGCCACTCTTTTGTATACTCTGTATCTATTAAATCCTGCGGGATATAATCCTCTATTTTCTCAATTTCAAGTCGCGTATCTGTTTCATCTTTCACATACATTTGCACTACCCACTGATGATGATCCAGTTCGGGTAGTGCATCTTGAAATGCAGATTCAATTTGATCACGGACAGCCATTAAACTATCTTCACCTTTACCCTCAGTTGCCACGGGAATTACATCAGCTATTACGCCAACTGAACGAGCATCTTCAAGCAAAAAACAACCTGTTTCCTCTATGTACTCAACCCATGGCAATAAATCCGCAAATGATTTATGGCCACGGTATGCCTCTTTGAGCTGATTGAAAGTAAGCGCTTTGCCACGAGGGATATTTACTTTTATGGAGTGACCATCTACATCAAGGAACTCTTGGGCGGAGTCTTCAACCTCGCTCACAATTTTTTCTTCTAACTGCTTATTGCCACCATCGCGCTTGCCGAAAACAAACATTACTCACCTCCATGCTGTTGTGGAGTGGGGACTTCGCCTGGCAACGCATACTTTGGCTGTGAATACAGAGGAAACACTGTTGAATAACCTGGAATTGGAAGCTGCTCTCCTGAGCTATTTCCGACTAAATGTGGATACACATACATAACAAGATCTGGGTTCGGCAAACGCACAAACTGACTGTCAATTTCGTTCGTTACTGATCGACTATAATGTACATTATCAGTGAGTGGCTTGGTGTCTAACCCCCTAGACTGATTCAAGCTATTAACTGACTGGCTTACACTGCCTATTGTTTTGTCATCCCAGACAGCTCTCATAGTTTGGCCATCTTGGATCGGTAATAACTCTTTTTGCGATGTCGAGCACCCTGTAAGCAATAAAATGAGAGTTGTAATAACAACAAGCTTACTATGGCAAATTTCGAGAAATTGTTGCGTTTTCATAACGAACTTTCCGTCCTTTAAATTCATAATCAATTGCTAGTTCTTGATCAATATGAATAGCTACACGTTGGCCTGGTGGCACATAAATAGCGTCGAAAGTTTGACCAAACCTATCAGTTACCCACTGCCTCACATCATCAACACCACTTGAAACAGCTTCGCCAGCCACATACTTTCCTTTCGATCCCGTAACAGAACTGGTTACAGAGTCTGCACCGGCAATCGTCGTAACTTCACTACCAGCATATGCAGAAGATGCAGCGCCAGCAGCACTCAAGATAAATGAAGTGAGTAGAAACTCACGGGCGTTAGTTTTTCGCTCACCGTAAACGCATGGAAGACCTTGTGGATCAGATAGCCAACCTATGCTTGATTTCTCAGATTCTGAAGCGCCCATTGCTGAACCTACACTTTGTGCAGCTTGCTGACTGGATGATGGGAGTGTCCGGATTGTTCCGTCATAAAAAACAAAAGTAATGCTAGATACATCACCACGTACGCATGAAAGAGTCCAATCACCCGATGCTGTACCACTTACAATTGCACTTTCTACTTCAGGTAACTCAATGCCATTCGCAGTTAGATTGTCAGCTCCAATAATTACTTTAAAAGGATACGGATCACTCACTGTGCCGTTGATTGGTATTCTTCCAAGAAGCGCAGTCATAGCTACACTGCCAATTAACGTGGAGTTTTTTGGGATGGTATAAACAGGCTCGGCCTCTTGCTGGCCCGAAGCCGTTGATGGCAAATTACTAATCGACTCGAAAATATCACTCGACTGTTCATCAGAGAATGTATTCGGAAAATTAGGAGCACCGGTTTTACTAAACGCTCCATCTGTCTTTTCTTTTGCGTCTAACGGCTCCACCCAAACTAAACCCGTACTCCCATCTAACCCCAAACCTATCGGAATCTCTGTTTTAGTCTGGTTATTAGAGAGAAAATCAATTTGCTTTTGCAATGACTGGAAAGCATCTTTACTAAAACCTTCTGAGTCCGATACAGACCTGCTTCGCTCTAGCTCAATAGCTCGTTGAATTTGTGAATCAATGGATGCACTACGTTCAGCAAGTTTTTTATTCTGTTCACGTAATTCAGCCGACTCATCTAATGCATCTTTCGTTTGTTGTCGAAGCACATTAACCTGCCCTACAAGGGTAGCAACAGTATCACGAGGTGTGTCTCCCTCAACCCCTAATAGTTGTAGCTCTTCTTGCGTTAAGACCAAGGGGGATTCATCTTCTTTATTTACCGCATCACTTTCTCCGCCGGTCGACATTAGAATTACTGCTATTACCAAGAAAAGGACTAAGGGAACGATAATAAAGAGTAGTTTGTTAGTTTTTAAAGCCATCTCACCACCCCCACTTTTTTGCTTGTGCGGTCAAAGTACCTTCAGTAACTAGAAATAAAGTTGTTGTATCTTCAACACTACCGGCAACGCCTAGTGTTCGATGCATAAACGTAGCACTAACTGCTTGGGCTTGAATCCAACGAGGATCTAGGTCAAACATCCTCTTTTGATCTAAATTACGGATTTTTAGCGCTGTTACACTAAGACCTGCGGATTTCCATGCTGCAACAGGGGTAATATCTACAGGCAACGCAGGCATGATGGGCAGTGATTTTGAAAGCTTCATTGGTATTCTGCGAAGACCAGCTACTGGCTCTACAGCACGCAGTGGACTGTATAATGATTGGGCAGCATATCGAGTTAGCAACACTGGTACTGGCACAGACCGAGTTGACCCTTGTTTATCTGATACATCAGCCTCTTGATTAACTTCAGATTTAGAGGCAACAGACTGACCAACCTTAAAATTGGTATTATTTTTTTTAACATGAGCATCACGCTCTGCAGACGTGACCTTAACCAATTCAGTAGTGCCACTATTTCCAGCTGAAAGATCCAATAGAATCATTTCACCTGTTTCAATATCTTGAACTCTTACACGCTCGGTCGAGAATGATTTAAAGGCTTTGAGATATAATGCACCACCTGTACTTTGCACCCTCAGTGTATCCTCACCTGCGATCGATGCAGGCAAACCGGCTCTAATATTACGATTAAACTCAATTATTTTTTCCTGATTCACAGGTAATGTAATGACGAGCGGCTTAAGCTTCCACTCGATTATTTCTGTAGCAAAAGACTGACTTGTATTAAAAAAAACAAGCGAACCCAACAAACTTAAAACAGACCATTTATAAGTACTGACTATCATTAGTTATTCCTCTGCTTGATCAGGTTTGTAAATTTTTTGAGGTTTCCCTTCAAAACACGCAATTTGCAAGCCCCATTCGTTGCTTTCTGGATCGACGTCTGCACGAATAATTTTTAGCGGATAGCGAACATAGATATCCCGAACTGGTAGTCCGCCGTACTCTTCAACTACAGCCAGGTCTAGATTACTTAGCCATGAGTCGTTTGAAAGCACATCAACTGAGCCCCCATTTTTTATTGACCCACTTTTATAGCCGCGACCTGGTATTTCTTGTACGTGTCGAGTACGGCCTTTAATTTCGCCTTTTAACAGCCGTTCTTCAAAATCAGCTTCTAAAAAAATCTTACAGCTCGCAGTGAAATACGGGGAAAGTGAAAAAATATTATCTTTATAATTCTTTGAACCATCCGTTTCCCACCTATTTAATTGCTGCCAAATATAAAAACTAAATGCATACACATTGCTTGGATTAATATCCCACCACGCCCTTGTTGATCCACTTCTCAAATCAGGGGGGTTGTGAACAGTCAAAGAGTCGGGGGCTGTCTTCCAACCATTCCACATCAGTAAGCAAACAAAACCAAGAACAACAATCACTAGTCGTAAGCTTAAAATATGGCTATCTCGTGCTGCTGTTCCATTTCTAACACGCCCAGTCATCAACGTTTCCTCGCAGGAGATCTAATACGTTTAATTTCAAAGATTTCATCGTCTTTGATTAAATCCGCGCCTCCAAAAATCGCGAATCCCGCTCTTCTAAAGCGAAATTGTATAGCTCTATAGAACCAAGATTCTGGGCGATTCCGTTTCATTTTTTCTAGTAGCCGACCTCCCCAGTACAAACTAGCGCCTGCACAAAGAAAGGCCACAGTAGGAGCGATCGCTATTTCTGAACTCAAAATCGCTATCAATACTCCTAGCACTAATCCAAAAAGAAACCCACATAGTGCTATCATCCCTACTTCACGCATTGTCATGCCCCAAAAGACAACAGGAGCTTGATTCAATCGTTTAGGAATAAATTCTATTTCGCTCACCCAAAACCTCGGCGTTTTTTTATTACAGGATTGCAGCCGCTTTAGTCGCTAGCCAGATAACTGCCACAATTAAGATAATTCCAGTTACAACAGTGATGGCAAACTTTCCCCACTCTTCTTTCTTTTGAGCTTCTCTAAATGTAGCTATCGATGAAGATGCTACTAACAGGAAAGCTACAGTACATAGAATCAAACCAATCAGTGCACCATACTCTTTAGCGTACGCTTGAATAGTAGCCATCAGACCCATATTTGTTGAACCACCACTTGGTGCTTCCTGGGTGGGCAAAACAGCCATCGCCATCGATGTAAAAAAGAAGGCATATGCTGTCATCATTAAACACGCTACTTTACCTAATACCTTCCCTACTGCTCCTTTCGAACGAGAATTCTTTGGCTTTGGTATAGTTTCAGTATTCATCACAATTTCACTCATCTTTACTCTCCACACATATTTAATTAAAAACCCGCCAGCGGGATTTTGATTCTCATGGTTAATCCATGACTCTTTATTTAGGATTAGTTTTTACACTGCAATCCAAATAATAATTACAATTACAAGAATGGTTTTGATTGATGTATTAGCGAACGTCGTACTAGTAACGCGCTCTTCTGCATATCCTCTGAATGTTGTTATCAAAACCCAAGCGCCCCACAAAAAAGCAATCATACATATGATGCCAGCCATCATTAGTGATATTGATGTTCCAGAAAACCCCGCTCCCGCTGAAAACAAAGCCATGACTTAATTGCCACTACGTTTCAAATAATCACCAGAGAGAGGCTCTAAATCCCGTGCAGGAAAGCGAGCGGGAAGCATGTAGTCATTAATACCGCTTTGGAGCAGAAAAACATCGCGTCGAAGCAATTCAGTATTGAGAATATAACGCCCTGGGGTTCGTTGCTTTTGCCTTTTTTCTATACGATCAACCACGACTAATAACTGACTCAACTGTTGTTGCATAAGCGCTAAATCTTGCCTTTCAATTTCATCACGAATATCACCTATCGCAGTGATCGGTAGAGCCAACAAAGCAACACAAAAACCAAAAATTTTTAACGGACGCATCTTACTAATCCTATTCTCTATTAGTATCTATGCTGCCATTGACTAGAAGTACAGGCAGCAATCAAATGTATTTTGAGAAAAAACAATTCTTATTGGTTTTCTATCACAGATATTTTTTAAAACTTCCTGATGCAATCGAGATAAAAAGGCCAAATAAAAAAGCGTTGGGAAGCAAGAACCAATTAGGATGTACAGAAAACGGCAGACTGAGATACAGAAGCCAACCAATAATAAATACAGGAGACACTGCTCGCTTAGCATGATGATAAATAAAAGCTGACTCGCGCCCTGCCCCTGCTTTTCTCAAATCACGCCGAACTAGACCATCAACAAAACCAACAACTGCGGCTAGCAAAAACAACGGGCTCGTCAAAAGAAGAATCATTAATCGCACTAATGTTGTTAGAACGATGTACATAGCTGCTTTAAGGTATTCTGCTATGGCTCCTAACCATCCATTTTTGCCAATATTAACGTCAACAAAACTTGTGATACCTGTTTTTATAAACAACCATCTATAGATATTCTGAACCCAATTACCTAATTCTTGACCAGGATTCTCAAAGAAGATCGACTTTTTATACCCAATATCAATCCAACCCAAATCCGATTGTAATGTTTGATAAGCATGATCAGATCCATGCTGATCAAAAAGCGTTACCCACCAACCAAACCCGATCCCCAACCATTCGATCGCAACTGATATCAATATGGACAAGAACACGATACCCATCGCAATAATCGGTAAAAAGAAAACACGAGCTATTACCCCTGCCTTCTTAGCTTTTACATTTTTAGCTTCATCAGACATTAGTGGATGCTCTCTTTTCTAAAAGTGCATTCAATGTCCCAAGTTACATTGTTATAAAACACACGCATCACTCCAACACCTGGACTTTTTTCCAACCAAACAGGGTGTAACGCTAACTGATATGCTTTTTGCATTAGTTCATCTCGTGAAATACCGATCTGCACCCGATCAAATAAAGTTGCTATAGGCCTAGGCGTGTCAGATTGTTTTTTGTCACCATCAAAGTGCATATCAATAATAAGTAGCGCCCCTAATCCTTGGGACTTGTTATTAGCCAACATTAGAATCCTCATTGGCTACATCATCCGCATCTGGAGATGCGTCTAGTGCAGCATTAGACGGTACATTAATAGTCGTTGAATGAGATGGTGCAGGGGAGATATCAAAATTAGGTGCATAGTGCTGAGGAGATACGAAAGTTGCATCTACATTCACAGTAGGAGGTTTTATACCTTCCCACCAAGAGTCGGCAGTATGGTATTTAGAACGCATCTTGGAGGCCATATCTAAAATACTACTTGGGATATCATCCCCTTTTTCTGCTTTAGCAAGAGGCATACGAATCTTATATAATTTACCGCCTTCAATTAGGGCAAATGCCTGACCTTTTGGAAGGCTAACTATGTCGGCAGGCTCCAACATTGGAACAGAAACTGTACTTATCCTATCGCCTCCCGAACTTGTAAAATCTACATCAGTGTCTACGTTTGCGTTATCTGACGCCATACTCACTAACATTCGAGTTTTCACGTTGACCTTACGCAGCTGACGAGTCAAAAGCTCAGCGGTTTTTTCTTCCCTTACTCTCAACATTATTATGTTGTTAAAATTACCTATTACTTGGCCTGCCTTCGCTACTGATCCGATCCTAGCTTCTATGTCAGATAAAGTTTGCGTATATGCTGTGACTTGTATACCCGCCCCACCGCCTTTATTGATCAATGGAATAAATTCGTCACCCATCAATTCATTAAACTCATCACAGTGCAAATTAATAGGTACTTTTTGTGATCCTGATTCAGCCCCAAGCAGCCCCCCATCAACACCATGTTTATAAATATTGCCTGCAACAGACACTAAATCTGCAAACATGCTGTTCCCTACTGCTTGAGCAACTTCAAAGTCAGATAGAGCATCAAGACCAACGTAGACAATTCCTTTTTTTCTAATGATCTGCTGCCAATCAAAAATAGGACGTGGATCATTCAGATCCGAATAGTCAGGAGAAAGTAGTTCAGCGATTCGCCCAGATGTTAGCTTTTCGAGTAATGGTAAAAGGGACGCAACAATCTTATCGAAATAAGTTTTGTCATAGCGAACCGCGCTACGTAGCCCCTCTAAGACGGGATCGTTGATTTTCGCTGTTTGCAAATACTGTTCAATAGCAGCGACTCGCTTATCACGCCCCTGTAGATTTCTGGGAATATTTCGATCATTCAGTTTTGACTCAATTTCAGCAATAACCATCCAAGCTTTATTATCAGAACGGGCTAATGTCACTTGTGCATATTCGATCATTAACGAATCAATATTAATTACGTCAGATAAAATCTGCTCGTAATTAGGTCGCTGGCCTAGCGCATGTCTCGCCTGCGCTACAATATTGACAAAACGCCACGCAAACTCTCTAAACGCAGCTGAATTACCTTCTCCGGATAGCTGCCCCGCCAGTCTTGTTGCTACTTCAGATAATCGACTAAACCTACCTACCGCATTATAACGCGCTGATATATCAGGCCAGCCTAAGTGAAATACATAAAATTCATCTTGACGCCCAGCTCGTGCTGCTTCGATGTACATACGCACTAATAAATCAGCATCACCTTTGGGGTCAAACACAACGGTTGTATCCCCTCGATGTATATCTTGAGTAATACAGACTTCGGCAAACCGAGTTTTACCAACACGAGTCGTGCCTTCAACTAACGTATGACCAACACGTTCAGACAACGGCATTACCACATCACGTTCATTTAATTCGACTGCATGTATGGCAGGATTTCCACCTACCGGTGGTAAAGGGCGAACGGGGTTAAACCACGAATCCTTCTCAAGCAAGCGAATCAACCACTGCGCTCTTCCCTTTCGATCCAGAAAAGATTCAAAATCACGAGCAGCACGATTAAGCCGAGGTTGCATCACATATTTTTTTACATCAGGATCGGTCGTATCTAAAAGCCGCTGTGTGTGAATACCTTCCCAAGCAAAGCCCTTACCCAACCACAAATTACGGTTACTCACTGGTATTTGATCACTGCGTATTTCAAATTTTGGTAATCGTCGTATGTTGCGCCGATATTTCCAAATATGAAGAGCTTGTCGAGTCCGCCATGCACCAACAAGCCCGAACGCTCCAGCAGTACCTAGTCCGATACTTGAATCAAGTGCAACACTCCAAGGTGCGACAATACATAAAATGCCACATGCATAGCTGACGATCGCAGTGTTGATTTCAACAGCGGGGCGTAATAGTGACTCCAATGGATAATCTTGACTCATTATTAAATCTCCGCTACTGGCTCAAAAGGTTGTAGGTAATCAACACTGGGTAATGCTGGAAACTAAAGGTACGAGCAATGTCATCCGCATTCACAGGCTGCAGCTCCAAACCTTGCGCTAATGAGGACAGTGTTTTTAATTCACTTATCGAATTAACTTGGGTAACAAGTCCAACCGCATTGATTCGACGCAATTCAGTGGCTTTATTTTGGAGCCAAGCAGCTGAAACAGGATCGGCCCCAATAATAAAAAACGGTGTCATAACGTTCGGTAGTGACAATTTTCGTGAAGTAACACGGCCCACTGATAGAAACGCTGGGGTTATAGGCAAACTTTGTTGAAGACTCACCGAAACAGGTGTATTTAGAGATGGTACATAGCCCTGATTCTCTGGGATTTTATCGGCGCTAATCGCAACATAATAAGGGAGAGCAGACTCCCCTCCTGCATCTGCCACAACTTCTAAATGTATTTTTACATCTGGTTCCGCAGCTTCAACATAAGAAAAACACATAGTAGATATAAACAATAAATATAAAATTGGCTTCATTTCAAAAACCTCAAGTTACCGATTAGCTGACTGGTATTGATAGTGTGAAAAGCCTAGTGATTGCAGCTTTCGCGCTACAGACTGACTATACTTAGCAGCAGGAGCACCGCCAGCGGGACGATGATAACGACCGGCTGCTATCACCCAATCTTTATGTGTGTTGAAACGTTCACTTAGTAATTTCGCAGCTTCATTTAGATTGTCGTATGGATTTAAACCATCGCACGGATCTTGAAAGATTCCATTTTCGCCAAAGAGTTGCGGCTGGTATCGAACATTGAGCTGAGTTAACCCAACATCAATAATTTTTGTTACTTCAAGAGAGCTTTTTAGCACTGCACACGCATCTTCTTTCGACTTAAAGCGTAACGATTTACCACGCACATTCAGTGTCCACGGCCAAGGTCGCTTTCCGACGCTCCTGGCTACAAAAACATGGTTATAATCAACACTTTCTTGAAGAGAAACTGCATACAAAACTTCAGGAGGCACACCATTTATTACTGCATAATCAATATAAGCACTAGGAATTTTCTCAATATCATTAGCTTGCAAAGCTGAAGAGATTGAGAAAACAATTACTGCACAAAAAGCTTTAACGTCGCTCGGCTTCATTAGTTAATGCTCACAGATGCAGGCAATTGCGTATTTTTAGTAACTGAAGGGAACTTATTATGATTTAGTGTAATTTGACGATCAGCAACGCGATCAAGTGGGATCTTCATAGCTTTAGCCCAGCGCCTTATTTTTTCGTCTTTAGCGTCGGAATCTACTAAATAAATGTCCATCTTCTGATTAATACTAATCAAACGTTCAAGCTCAACATTACACTTTGAACAGTTATCAATTAGCGTAAAGAATGCTATACGACGCTGTTGTTTACCCGCCGTATCAGCAATTCTATCAAGCATTGAATTAGCGCTGTGCTTCTTCTCTTTCATCAAGAATGGAACAACTGCTAACTGATCAGGGTAGAGTCGTGCATGAGCTGCATCGTAAGCTTTCTGGAACGCTATCTCGCTCATGATTCGCTTGCGGGTCGCTTCAACTAAAAGCTCAGCATAACGATTCCGTTCAATTTCAGATTCAGCTTCAATCCCCAATGCTGTTAGCGGATCTAGATCCTTAGACCAAACCCCTCTTGGCCCCTGCATGATCGTTTCATACTTAGCCCATTCTTGACTATTTAATCCCCACCGTTTAGCAGAATCATGTGCAGACTTAACATCATCACTTTTTACGACTGAAGCAGATTGTTGAACTAAATTTTTAGTTTGTATGTCCGAAATTACTTCGGACGATGCGAAAATAGATAGCAAAAATACGGCAGCTAGAGGAGTTTTTCGGTCAAACATGACATCTCTCCTAGAACGCTATAGATTTATTTTCAAAGAAATCCGTTCTGATTTTTGATGGTTCCACTGGAACCGCTCCAAGCGAATCATTATTTATATTATCTTCAACAACACCGATAGCAGCGGTTGTTTTATGAGGCTTGAAGCACAAGTCACGGTTAGTTTGATCTACAAATACTTCCCAGCCAGGGCCAATAATGACTTGAACAGTCTCTATAAGGGACATTGGCCCCATATGATAATGAACCCTTGGAAGGGGCATCTTATATAAAGAGCCCAAAACTTCAGGCGTATCACACATTGTAAATCCTGTAGACTCAATTGCGCTTGCTAAAGCATGGCCAACTTCGCCTAAAGGCTCTGACACGGACACATTAACAGTAACTGGTTGCGCCAATAAATTTACCTGGCTGAAGGCCGGTGCAGTCTGCACAAGTTTGTAACGCCCTAGCCGCATCACATTGATACTGACCTCATCGTTTACAGAAACGTGGCTTGAAGAAGTGTTTGCGCTATCTAATAAGTAAACGATATTATTTTGAGAAGCATAAATATCGTTCAGCGGTGAAACTAGCTGATCTTCAATGGAATATACGCGCGATCGTTGTTCATCATTAGCTAAATTAACAGCATTAGGGTTATGAGCACAGCCAATGACAGTAGTAGTACCAAGTAACACCACTATCGCTTTCAAAGTATTCATGGAATATTCCTAGTCATAATTTTACAATTACGACTAGATTCAGGATTTTGGTGCTATCAAACAACAAACAAACATATATCCAGTCAAAACAAAAAACCAACAATCAGTTTATTGATATGGGCCGACAATTAAGTTTGATATTAATTGAACCACTTTACTGACCTGTAGAGCAGCTCTAAAGAGTAAATTGATTTGATAAATCACTCATTTTCCAACTACTCTCACAAACACCTAAAAAAAAAGAGGCCAAGGCCTCTTTTTCTACTCTTTATTAGCTAATCAGTAATAAGCTGATCAAATCCTTGGTTAATAACAGGCAATGCTATAGCCTGTGGATTTTCTTCAAAAACTACTTCATATTCACCCGAATCAGTAGCCGATTCAACTCCATCAACCACTGATGCAGTACTGGCAGTCATAGGACTATCAGTGGCTAAACTTTTGCTTTGATGAACAAGTTTACCGTTTATTTTAATGGACTTAATAGAGAGCAACCGGCCTTTCAACGAAAAACCCGTTTGCCCTTGCTTAGGCCCCTTATCGTAAACAAATGGATCAACCCATATATCTCCGATACAAAACGTAATTAACACTTTATCATCGCGCTCCACTGCTTCTTGGCATCGATTTACCAAAGCAATAGCTTCAGCACCGACGACTTTTGTATCAAAATAACGATACTCAATGTCATCACTACATCCGGCCAAAGCCGCAACAGTACAAGCAAGAAATGCTTCACCTTTTTTGGGTTTAACTTCACGAATTCGTGATAGATAACCCAGGCCAGTTGTATGAATATCAAAGTATTTTTTTTGAGCAGAATCATTATTAGACATTGTATTTCTCCAGATTAAGTAAAATTTTGGAGAAATACCCCTATGGGGAAATTTCCCCAATGGGTTTGGCATGAGCCTGTGTGAATTTTGACCCCTGCAATGCAGTGACTTCTATGCGGGTCTGGAAGTCGTATTGCTCAGCTAACTAAAGCCGCATTCTTAGAGCAAAATGCTTTCTAGTTCCAACATATAATCATTTAGAGATATTTTTTGTCAATAACAATATTTCAAAATAATTAAAAAGACAGCTAAACTAGCTGCCTTTCGTTTGGGTAAAAACAATAATAAATTAATGACGCCATACCAATAAGAACAATGTGACCAATATGCTATAAACCTCTCAACATTCTGCTAGATATAGAGAAGTGCAAACATCTGGATTCAGGTTAGGTCTAATCCAGAAAAACAAGGCGCAGATCCCTGCACAAAGGGCATCTTTTTTTAAGCGGTGTGCTCCGCAAATGAAAAATAGTTGCAAAACTTGGCGGGAATTATCTTAAAAAAAAATAATTCCGACCAAGTTTTATATAAGAAAGGTATGGGCACTACCACGTGCCCAATTAAGAAAAATATGCGTCCTGAATAAACATCGTTTCGCTGGCGGTATTTATGCAGTTGACAGCTTATGACGCTGGCTGCCTTTGGAGAGCATAAGCTCAGGTGCTACTAATTGATCGCTAGTAACCAACGAGGTGAGCTAACATTATCAACTAACCTCATACCAGCGTCAAACTTATACCCCCAAAGAATCAATAAGGTTCCACTGGAACCACTAAGATCGCTACTAAAGTCCCTGAAGTCCCTTTACAGAACATCACAGTTGCACCGCACTTAACGCAACCTAGATGGCTTTCGGGAACCACCCCCTTTTTTAAGCCCTTTCTGCTCGTTTTTTTGACTGGTTAGCGGCAGCCTTTCCACTGACAGATCACTAACCAGTTTATTAAGTGCGATCACTTGCCTTTGCATGAACAAGTCTAACGACAAATCACCCTTAGATATTTCACCCAAGGCTTGTTCCCATAATGCAGAAAACCCAGGATTTTTTAAGATAGGGGGTAAAGCGTCGACCAAAGCAGAGCCCACTGGTGTCGCAACAAGATATTTTCCACGCCGAGTTACAAAATTCCGCTTAATTAGCGTTTCTAGCACGCTGGCTCTAGTCGCTTCAGTACCCAGCCCTGCACTTTCAGAAAGCAGTTTCTTCAAACGAGGGTCTTCAATAAAACGAGCGGCATTCACCATCGCACCAATCCAAGTACCGTCGGTATAATGCTTAGGTGGTGAAGTTTTCTTACTTAAAACTGAGGACTCTCTAACAACCAAAGAACAGCCTTCATTAACATTGATAGGCAACTCTTGCTCTTTGACGTTATCATTAGTACCGAACAATACTTTCCAGCCAGGCTGAACAACCCTAATACCTTTCGCTAAGAAATCATAAGCACTGCTTACTTGGATTGAAATCTGAGTGCTATCGTATTCATATCTATCAAAAAATTGAGCCAGATAATGACGAACAATTAATTGATAGATATTAGACTCTATTGACGATAATTTAGATGAATCAACGATCATAATTGTCGGAATTATGGCATGATGCTCACCAAGCTTTTTATCGTTCCATGCTCTAGATTTTACACTCAAGTCTAACCTTTTTCTTATCGGCTCGAACTGAGGCATACCAGTCAATAAAGATTCTATAATTGACTCAGCTTCCGAATGCTGTGCTTCCGGCAAATAACGGCTATCTACACGAGGATACGTTGTCGCTTTTTTCTCGTAAAGCGCCTGAGCTGTATCTAAAACCTCTTGGGCACTGTAACCCCACTTTTCAGATGCACTAGTCTGTAGCGCACTCAAACTTAGGGGTAATGGCGCTTGTTCTTTTGAACGTTTAGTGTCGATTTTTTTTATAAAAGCGCCACCTTTCGAAACTTTATCAGCCACAGTTTCAAGATAAGATCGATCAAAGCAGTGAGAGTCTTCATCTAGAAAATCAGAATCAGCCTTAAACACAGCTTCAATTTTATTGCCTGACTCAGTGCAGAATACACACTGTAATTCATAGTAGGGTTTTGGTATAAATTCAGCTATCGTTCTATCGCGCTCAACAATAAAAAATAGGGCAGGGGACTGAATTCTGCCGATGCTAACCACGCCTTGGAACCCGCCTTTCTGTGCCTGTAACGTAGCAATCCTAGTTAAATTTATGCCGACCAACCAGTCAGCTCTGGCTCTAGCCAGCCCTTCAATATAAGACAAATAAGTAGACTCACCTGGGCGTAAGCTATCTAAAGCTTTACGAACGCTACTATCTTCCATCGACGTTAACCATAACCGAGATACTTTCCCTTTAAAATCACAGTATTCGAGTAACTCACGCCCAATCACTTCACCTTCGCGCCCAATATCGGTTGCCAAAACAACTTCTACTGACTTTTTACTAAGTAATTTTCTAATAACTTTAAACTGCTTACTTGTACTTGGGTTAATTTTCATCAACCATTTTTCAGGAACATAAGGTAAATGATCTAATGACCATTTTTTTAATATGGGATCATAATCTTCAGGATCAGCCATTTTTAGTAGATGCCCATATGCCCAAGTTATAACATCTCCACCATCTGTCTCAAAAAAGCCATCTCGCTTTAGATACCTACCAAGAAATTCAGCTATTGTTTTTGCAACCGATGGTTTTTCACATAAAAAAATTCGCATAAAAAAAGCCCTCTAATAGGGCTTTATAATCGCAAATAAAATAAAAGTCCGTGACTGTAAATAGAAAACTACTACATTAGAGTTCTTTCAAGTCGTCTTTTGAGTGCTGAATCAAATGTTGACTTATCTATACCCGAATGACTCTCATACCCAACGCTTACTATAGATCCACTTCCACTTTTTGCTATTTTAACAGACAGAATAAAGCTAGCAGGTTTAGGGTGGCCTGATACGGATAGTCGGGCATAGTCGCTCAGATTATAGAATGAGCCAGGAACTGCTTCATGCCTCCATGCTTTACTTTGCATACCCCATTTTCCAGAATAAGAGCTAGACATTTCTTGTTCTGATCGGAATCCAAAGCTTGATCGCATAGCTGCATAAGCTGAATCAACATCTAAATCTGATTTCATTACAAACTCATCAGAAATGTACTTTCCTGTTCCAGTGGAACCACTGTTAGCAGAAGACTTTTCATTTTCAGATGAATCATAATTGAGAGCTTCACCTGTCACAGGATTGTTAATACACGTAAGGCATGCCCCGTTCGGGCCGTATATGTGATTACCAGTTGTGCATGCGGTTAACCCACCCATCAGAAACAATGTCCCTGCTATCTTCAATATCTTCACTAGGCTCACTCCTTTTACCCAGTACAACAACAATAAAGGGCACCTATAAATTAAATAATACTATTTTGCATTCGCTGAATACTCATCGAATGCATTGTCATCAGACAAATTATCTTGAATAGTCCCACCTTGCTCCAGAACACTGTCGGCGCTATTTTTTTTCCCGCCTCCCAGAAAGCGCATTTCATTAACGACCACTTCTGTTACATAACGCTTCACTGAATTTTCATCAACATAAGATCGTGTGCGGGATTCACCTTGAAAATACATTTGAGATCCTTTAATGCAATACTGTTTAACTAATTCAGCTAATTTGTTAAACAGTACAAGCCTATGCCAGTCAACATTCTCAACCATATCGCCAGTCTGCTTGTCCTTGTATGAACGATTTGTAGCTAATGATATATTTAAAACAGGCGTGCCTTTAGGGGTATACCTCAAGTCTTCAGGATCGTTCCCAATGTTGCCGACTAGTATGTGTAAATTAACACCGCTTGACATAAATTGCTCCAGATATGGTTACTAAACTTAAATCAAACGTTAATAAGAAAACCTACACAATAAAAAATTAAATATCCTGAATAACCTCTATCTCACTCAATGTCTTTCTAAGATTCCGTAATGAATAGTGAATCATTTTAGAACGCAAATTGAACAACAAACGAGCTTCTTCAAGCTTCCAAAGCTCATTTTTTATTGAATCAAATCTACACACTGAGACTGCTAATTGGAATTTTTCGATACCAATGCCATGCGTCGAACTATCTCGCCAGTGCAAACTTAAACCTACCGCTTTGCCACTCTGCTTCATCTTACGCAAGCTTAAACCTACTGCTTTACCGGCGTTAATGGAATCGTTACATAAATTAACAGCATCTTGTTCCAAGAACCTCAATTCATCTTCTATATCATCGATCATAAATAAAAGATCCCCTTTACCCTTAAAGGGTTTTAAAAGGCCCTTTGTTAATGACTTTTTGACAGGATGCAATGAGTTCATGACATTATTAATCTCTTTTCTTGGTTCCACTGGAACCAGTGACCACAGGGTTAAAGCTTAGCTTCAATACTTCGCTTCAATTCACTACTTAGCAATCTATTAGGTGCATCAGTCTCATGCAAATGAGTGTTTGCTACTAATCCCAGCTTAACTAATAGTTCTCTTGAAGGAGATTTTGGATGCATTGAACCCGTCGCTATTTCGTTAAGTAAAAAAATAACTAAATCGACTACTGTTTCAAACTTATTCACAGCTCCAAATTCATTACCTAGAGTGATCAAAGTCTTTAGCTCTAAAATCACATCACTAATAACATTCAACTTCAAATTAACTTCTTCGGTTCCACTGGAACCGGTAGGATCATCAACTAATAACGCATCAGTAAAACGTAAGAGCGTGTCTGTATCAGAGTCAATATCAAAAACACGATAAGCATCAGCTTGATAACACCTCACCACATGAGCGCCAATTTTAGAAAGCGCTGAAAGCATTTCACGCTCAGAATCACCCAGCAAATCATTATGTTCAACGGCCTGCTTCTTAACAACGGATTCAACCCAAACATACTGTTCACACCATTTGGATACATAGGAGGGCAGGGGTACATATTTCATTTGACGAACAGATTTATCAGCCACTTAAAGCCTCCTATGCATCATTAAAATCAAGTGTTTTAGTAGACAGACTTGGTGCGAAATCACTGCGTGTATCACCTCGCAACACATCTGCTGGAATTTCTCCATATTTAGCAATAGCATCTGATGCCCGAGCATTATTGGCCGCAAAATCGTTTCTCGTGGTTCCACTGTAACCAGGATATTTTTGTAATGACGCACATAAACTACGTATCGCTGTGCCAGCATCATGCATAATAGATTCACATTGTCGTCGGCCAATTAAAGCAACATGATGGGCAAGTAAAGCTTTTCGAACCAAACGGTCATAACGAATTAACAACTGGATTGCTAAGTATCCATGCTGACCACCTGTAAAGACTTTAACAACAAAGGGACTTTGATTTAAATTATCTTCAACATGCAATTCAGTTGGGAGGTTTTCAAAAGCTGTTTTTAAATACTCTTCTTTTAGTTGTAGCTTATGTCCGGTCTCTTTTAATCTTTCATCAATCGCAATCAACCAATAGTCTGCATACGGATCATCTTTTGCTGAGTTTTGACGAATCTGACCTGATATCTGTAAAAACTGTTTCATTCCCACTATCTGAGCTTTACCTGATTCAATACCTCGACCAGACCACATCCTAGTTGCATGAGCAGTATGTAATTCAAGTTCAATTTGGCTTCTTAGAGCACCTAACTTATCCATTGTAATTCCTCTTTATAGCGTACAGAAAAGCTTTAATCACCAGCTTGTATCTGTAATGTCCATTATTGATTTAGAAATTATCTGCCTTGAAGCTGAACGGGGTTGTTTGTATTTAGCAACAGACGAATACAAAGACCTAGAGTCTCTCTGAACATTTACTTTCTCTACACTCGTGCGCCAATTATTAGCTGTTTCAGCACGATCAGTGATTTGGATTTTCCCCTTTAATGCCATCATTAGCAGAGCTTTTATATAGCTATCCGGCTTTCGAATATCATCGATCAAGAACCGGCCTGCTAACTCATCAGCAAAATCTTGAATATATCTTTCAGGATATGCGTATAGCGTTTTACAAATAAATTTCTTCATATCATCAGAAAGGTTCAAGATTTGCTCATACCAAAACACCTTAGCCACAGTACTTACTAACTTACTGTTACATTCTTTACTTACTGTAAAGGAGTTCTCAGAGGAGACTCCCAGATAAGTCTTTGTTTTAGTACTGAGTTCTCTAAGAGAACCAAGTGCATTATCACTTGAGGACTGACTTAGTTCTTCCTGAGAACTAAGCTGTTTTTGAGACAGTACAGCTGCCGCTACCAACTTTGTGATACGCAGGGGTAACCCAGCAGAGGTACCGCGATCAGACACAACCTGTTCCACTGTTTGTTCTGCCATTGTTCTAACCATTGTATTTTTATGATCCAAACATTTAGACACGAAATCTATATAATTTGAATCCAGCATTTCAACTTCAGAAACAGATAAGGGCTGGTCATGTAATAGGTAAATATTACCTATTACATAACCATCTACAGGGTGTCTTGCTTTATACGTACTCAACCACCTTGTGAGCCTTAAAACAGCTATAACTCTTGCTACAGTGCTTCTTGATGCTTTACTGCCAGTTGATTGTAAATACATTTGAAGTTCGTCATATTTCGGAAATGTGGTTTTCCCATTCCCTAGTAAACGAATCACTTGCCACGCTATTTTATCAACTGGAGCTAGTATTTTATCTAGAATCAATTGCCGAGGGACTGACTCATGTGGATTACCAAAATATAACAACCCTTCAACCAAATCCTTTCTAGTTGTCCTATTGTTTTCTTTATCCTCATTCTTTTTCTTGACCAAATCGTCTATAGCGTTAGATATCAACTGTTCAAAAGCTAGATCTGCAGACATGTCAATCACACCAACTCTTAACTAGACCCCATATTTCTGCGAGACCATAGTTAAAGTTTTTAGCTATATAAACTAATGCGTCAAGATCGTGACGACATTTAGGATCTTTCGCTTTCTCGACCCAAGCATGATAAATTTCAGCTCCAACCTTTTCATTGTTATATAGAGCGACCCTTCGCCCCTTTTTAGAAACAATTCCAAGTAAACTTCTTCGCGTCGCGACTTCAATAGATGATAGAGCAAAGAATTCAGACATCATTTCACCAGACGCACCTAAAAATAAGAGTTCATCAATCTGCTTCTCGCGATCCTCATCATCATTGATTCTGCTAATCAATGTAATAAACATCGGGTGATCAATTTCAACACGTACTACAGATAGTCCTGAAGCAGCTATATTATCAATTTGAAAACTACTCAGTTTTCTAATGACTTTAAGCTCCTCTTCGTTGAAACCAAGACTTTTTGCTTTGTTGATATTCCCACATCGCAAGTGATCTTGGACTTGATGTAGCACAGCCCTAGTGAGTTTGTTTTGTTGCGGCATTTTTATCTCCTTATAAAAATTACTCAGAATCCAATTCCAAAATAACCGAATTTAATTTACGTATAAGTCGTACAAGGCGAACAAAGCGGATGAACACTTCATCAGGAAATGGTTCATCTAAGGTACTTGTATCAGTCCCCATTAAACTGCCAATCATAGACATATCTGATGGGTATTCCGGATTGTACGTTCCTGACAATCCTGCCAGTAGCTGCCACGTCATTTGAGCACGCAATGTAACCGGATCACGAGCGGGGTCTAACGGAGCCATAGAAAACCCAATCCCTGTTTCTATGATTCGAATAGCACCTGAGTCATCAGGTCTAGCATCAAATCCAGCCCAATTAGTTAATGATCTAGCAAATTGCCGTATTTGAATGCGTAAATTTTCGGGTGACGATTTATAATTTTCAATGTGCCAAATATCTATAACCGGAGCGATAGGCCCAGACGACTTTATTGGGATCGAATGAATTGCATTATCAGAGAATTCTTTAAATGAATCATTTGACTCCTTTGCTTTAAGTCGACTAATTGCGTTAAGTGGGCCATCATCAAAATCAGATAATATCAATGACGAGGCTTTAGATTGAGTAACATCCTCTTTAGGGCCACTAAAGTCGAACTCTAATTCAACCTCCTTAGATTTTTCTACCACATTAGAGGCGCTTTCAACCTCTTCATCATTGTTACTAACCTTACTATCTGGCGGATTAAGATTAGTAATTCCCAATTCCTCTTTCAAAGGCATTAACAAGCTTTCCGTAGGCTTACCTTTCGCTTTCAGCAGTTGCTGAAAAGTGAGCTCAACAATATTGAAGTGAGCGTTCGTCGAATCAACAAGCATCCCCAAAATTGCATCTTGTAATATATTGAATGCTATAGCTTCATGTTCCTCAGAATCAAAGCGGCTCAATACATCATGAAAACTCTTAGGAAATTTCTGTTCATCTAACTGAGCCGCCTTCCATATTGACCAAGCGGCCTGACGTAAAGACAGTATCTTTTCAACTTGTGGCCGCCCCATACCTGCCATCAATAGCCCAGGTAGAGATGGATAAATATGTTCTAAAGTTTGGAACATTTTTACAATATGGGATCGACTGATTTTGTAACCGTTCTCTTCCAAGCGTGACACTAACTCACGAGTTGATAGTTCTGTTAGACCTGATTTTTTTAAATAAGTATCTTTGGCAATTTTTATGCTTAAGGCTCTTTCAATCCACTTCAAATCACCACGGTTATCATTTTCTGATAAGTGCCCAACAATCATAGAAATATCATCAGTATAGGGCCGGTAAAAACAAGTTATTTCAAAGAACCTACGATCCCCAGTCTCTTCATAAAGCTCATTTAATATTTGTAACCGTGTATTACCACCGTCACGAACAGTATATTTATCATCGCCAGGCAATTGAGTGATGTTTGGAGAATGATCCAATCCAACAGCACGTATTGACGCTTTGATTTCGTCATACAGAGGATTTTTTGTAGTCCTGGGGTTTAGCTTAAACGGTCGTAATTGATCCAATGTTACTACCATCGACATTTCAGTCAGCGGCGCAGAAATGCCTGATTCTTGCGAAAAGCTAGAAGACGGCAGAGCTTTGGATAGCTTGTCTGCTATATTTATAGCTCTGCTCTTTTTAAGATTTGCCATATTCCGCCCCCGAAACCCAATCTATCTGTGCACCAGAGGAGCGTTCGCTATGTTCTCCACCATATAACTTATATGAGGCAACAGCATTTATTAATAACTCACCCAATTGTTGTTGCTGAGCAGTTAGCCATTGCTGACTTTGACCTAGAGAATGAGATAATAGTTTGTTTTTTTGATGGCTCTTATAACGGTGGATAGCTAATGCAATCTCAGCTTTGTCATCAGGAACTTCGATAGATATCAACATACCTAGTCCTCAACTTTTACTGTCTTATGAATTAGCTCAGCCCAGTCAGGGAACAATTCGGCGACAGCAACAGCTATTTGCGTCGCTCCAGAGGGCGTTTTCCTACCACTTGGTCTCTTAGGCTCTACCCTATGAATTGGCAAAGATTGTGTAGCACTGTTACGAAAAGAAATAGTAGAACGCAAACACGATTTCATAACAGAAACACCATGATCTTTATCTTTGAACATATCCGCTATTTGACTAGCAATTTCCTTAGCATCTGCCGTATCGTCTAATCTGTTAATTAGCACATGAACATGTGGAACAGATAAATTCGTATATGCTGTGATGGGTTCAAGATCCTTCAGTAGACCACAAGTCCCTCTGACAAACTCCCGAGCAGACAGCAATTCGGGCGTGATTGGTGAAATTGCAATATTAGAAGCTAATACTGCACTTTCTAGCAGTATTGATCTGGCACCTTGTGTGTCTATAAAAACTGCATCATATTTATTTGTTGCAAGTAGCTTTTTTAATAACGCACTTAATCGAAAACGGCCGTCTGGGGCATTTAATAATAATTGAGGTAACTGATTCTGATGATCATTACTTTTTATAAGATCGAGACCACTGATCGTTGTTTTAGATATGATCTTTTTTGATGATAACTCTGACAGGACGATCATTTCGTAGATCCCACCGTCCGCTTCGTATTCTAATTCGTAATACGATGTCATCGTTGGCTGAGGATCTAAATCGAGGACTAGTACTTTCAAGCCACAATCAGCAAGGAGACCAGCAAAGTTAGCTGTGACAGTGGATTTACCTACACCGCCTTTCGTAGAAATAATAGAAGAAATCATGAATATTCAACTCCAAAATGCATAAAAGCATAAAAGAGCGAATACCTGTGCGTTAATATTAATTACACATACACTCAAAGGCGGAAAAGACGCCAATAAGAGACAACATATTTTACTTAATTACTACGATAAAACCTAATTAATGAAAAATGCACAAATACCCGCCAGCGAGCTATAAAAATACAACGCATCATTCGCATTGTCAAAAAAACATTGCAAAAAAGGAGATAACGGTATAACTATTGAATTTGAGACTTCAATTGCAAAAAAGGATTGCTAGCTAGGGGAGGGGGTAAGTACCCAATTTCTTTGAGCAAGAATCCATTAATCATTTTTTCCTTCTTAATGCCTTTCACAACAACTACAAATATGTTCGTTGACTCTACCGTTCTGCAATGAATCTTCAATCTTTGAAAGCTCGTTTGAAGCGCTTGAACTTCTTTTAAAGAGGGCTCAGTCCCATTTATTTCTTGCAGATAGCGTTTAAAGATCCTAGGGCTCACAATAAAGTATTGGGAGTTCACAATATGAACAAGCGCATTTGTATCGTTCATAATCAGTTTTCTACTAACTAAACCATTTTTTAACCAAACCGTGAACTTAGAACCAGGGGTATTCGACTTTTCAATTTCAATAGTCTTAGTTATATGCTCAGGTGGTTCACTAGGCTCCACTGGTATCTCCACAGTGTCCACGGTCTTTGTTTCGCCTACATTAGGTTGGGATGGTTCAAATAAAGCAAGAAAGTCATCTACGTCTTTAGCTTTGTCGTTTTGAAGAGCTGCCGATGGCTCTTTATCTATATCTTGACACTTCGATGATTGATTGGCATCTGGAGTAGCCGAATTTTCTTTGATAGCACTACTCTCAACTGTATCTAACTCAGTAATATTCACTATATCAAACGACTGCTTTTGGAGTTCATCATCACTCCAGATTAGAGCAGGGGATAGCTTTAACATAGTGAGCTCCGCATCCCAGCCTGATAATGATACTTTACATTTCCAGATGGCCTTATTTTTTAAATTAGGACGTATTAGATTATGCGTCTGCAATTCATCAAATAGTGCTGGATTGCTACTAGGTATAGATTCAATACCTAGTGTTAAAAGATGTCCACGCAATTCGTTTGCTGCTCTCATACTGACCAAATAAAGAGCATCTTTAGTAACAAAACCAGCCGCCCCTTTTTCGTTAAGTTTAAAATTATTTTTAACGATATAACGCAGCCCTTCTTTAAGCTTACTTTGTAAAGAATGCTTTGGAGGTTCACTTGAAATAGCATTTACGTTACCCCCCATATTTTGACCCACACTAGCCATATCGGCTTGCATAACTAGAGATCCGATAATTCCAGCGTTTTCTCTATGCCCAGCAACAGACATCATTAGTTGGTCAATTAAAGATTGGTCTTTCTGTAGCCATCGTATTACATCTCCTGTTACCACGTTATTCCACAATAGCCCTGCTGCAACACTATGTGTTTTGTAACTCCTTCGCTCATTATACCGAAATCTGTAGTGTGTCTCTGGGATAACTCCATCTAATAATGACCATTTTGCCCCGCTATATAGTTCAAATTGAACGTCAAATATTGCTTTACCTGCATCATGTAATAATGCATTTAAAGCAACTGCGGCAGTCCATAAATCAGCATTCATTGATTGCTCTTCAGCCGTCCCTCCTGGGGGTAATAAATGCTGCCTTCTAAGTTTCAATGAAAAAATCATGCACTCTAAAGAGTGGTCAAGTAGTCCACCTAAGTAGGAGTGATGATGGGACTCAGAAGCCGGAATCTGCTGTATTAACTCTGCATACCGATAAATAGGCTCTTTAATGATCAAAGAAAAGGATTTCTCTGTAAAAGACGTCAAATCCCATATGGTTTTTATATACTCATGTCGTTTGGGGCCACTAAGTAGTGATGTTCCTAGCTCTTTACGAATCCATCCATCGTAATTATTTACAGTTATGTCTAAAGTATTTTTTTTGCTCTTTTTCAAAATATTAAACATGTAGTTAGCCAGATGTTGAATGAGTTGTAGATTACACTTAGTCATCAGTGTCGCATTTTCGAAGGGAAAGTGATTCACTTCAATAAAAAAATAAAACTGTATAAATAAGAATTTACTTATTGATTATTATTTAATCAGATGTATTAAAAAGGGATGGAGGGTTAAGTAGGGTTAGTAGGGTTAAATGTTAGCAAACCTTTAATTTTAATGACTTTTTTGATTTAGACAGCCCTAAACCCTAGGTGATTACATCTAATCTCTAAAGAGATAGAACCCTTGATCCACGCTTTATAGAATCCTTGATCCTAGGCGTAGAATGCTTTATTTAGGCCTTATACTGCTTTATTCACATCTTTACCCACTGTTTTTGTGGATAAAATAGGGGGGAGAAAATTATTCACATTAGAAAACCCTCAAACCACGCAAGATAAACCCCGCAATCCACGCATGATAGGCTTAACACATCTAACAGAAAGCTAAAAAACATCAAAGGGTAGCATCTAAGCGCTAATACTGGTGTTAGCAAACCATCTTAAACAGCCCCTGATCCTCGATACTTTCAGCTGATATGCGCTTAAACAGCCCTTAATCCTCGATACTTTCAGCTGATATGCGCTTAAGCAGCCCCTGATCCTCGATACTTTC